>FRDC01000712.1_pt1 | contig 21469 bp, 20 predicted proteins | sample 1106171 | NCBI WGS metagenome assembly FRDC01 (sample SAMEA3930566, study PRJEB13176) | freshwater metagenome | biome: Drinking water system; feature: drinking water; material: water | place: Singapore | collected 2014-12-20 | reverse complement strand
GCGGTCATTTAGCTATTTCATGGTGCCCAGAAGAGGACTCGAACCTCCACACCCGAAGGCACATGGACCTGAACCATGCGCGTCTACCAATTCCGCCATCTGGGCAAGATGCAGCCAGGATTATAGGCTGCCGAAAAACGCGTCATTCTATAGGAAATCATTGTTTTGTCAAATCACAAGAAGCAGAAATTGCGCGATCTGGATCCTTTTCTCAAACGTGAGAAAGAACGCTACCCGCAGCCCTTGCCAAGCCGGGAATATATCCTGCAAATTTTAAAACAACAAGGGATTCCGGTTGCCGAACGCACGCTTTATAAACTGCTGTCCATTAACAAAAAAGAACAAACATTGTTCGACCGCCGCCTAGCGGCGATGATGCGTGAAGGCCAGATCTTCCGTAACCGCAAAAACGATATTTGCGTGATGGAAAAACTGGATTTGATTACAGGCCGGGTGCAAGGACATGCGGACGGCTTCGGTTTTTTAATTCCGGACGATGGCAGCGGCGATCTGTATCTCAGCGCCAAAGAAATGCACAAGGCGTTGCACGGCGACCGGGTTCTCGTGCGCGAAATTGGTCTGGACCGGCGCGGCCGGCGCGAAGCAGCAATCGTCGAAGTATTGGAATCGGCTAACACAAGATTAGTCGGCCGGTTGCATATCGATCACGGCATTTTATTTGTAGTCGCGGAAAATAAGCGCATCAGCCAGGATATTCTGATTGCCAAGGAGCATTCGTTAAAAGCAAAAGCCGGTCAGGTTGTGATGGTGGAAATCATTCAGCAACCCAACAAGCACGCACAACCGATCGGTAAAATTGTTGAAATCCTGGGTAATTACACCGCACCGGGAATGGAAATTGAGATCGCGCTGCGCAAGCATGATCTTCCCTACGAGTTTTCAGCCGAAATCGCTAAACTGTCAGCGAAGTTTCCGAAAAATGTTTTGAAAAAAGAATGGTCGGGACGCCGGGATCTTTGTCACTTACCTCTGGTTACAATCGACGGTGAGACCGCGAAAGATTTCGACGATGCTGTTTATTGCGAGAAAGACGGCAAAGGTTACCGACTGTTCGTTGCCATCGCGGATGTCAGCCACTATGTCAAACCACGCGATGCAATCGACCAGGAGGCCTATAACCGCGGCAACTCGGTGTACTTTCCAAGGCGGGTGATCCCGATGCTTCCGGAAGTTTTATCAAATGGACTGTGCTCGCTGAATCCTAACCAAAAACGCTTATGCATGGTTTGCGAAATCCGCTTTAAGACGAGCGGTGAGATTATCGAATACACATTCTATCCTGCCGTCATGCGGTCTCATGCCCGGTTGACCTATACCCGCGTCGCCGTCATGCTGGCCGACAGCAGTGGTCAACAAGCCGAAGAATACGCTGAATTGCTGCCGCATTTGCAATTACTCGACAAACTCTTCAAGGCGTTATTGAAAGCTCGCAAAAAACGCGGTGCAATTGATTTCGAAACGACTGAAACACAAATGTTTTTCAACGACCAAGGTAAGATCGAAAAAATCGTACCGGTACAACGCAACGATGCGCACCGCTTAATCGAAGAATGCATGCTGGCGGCCAATGTGTGCGCCGCGGATTTTCTGCAAAAGAATGGCCAGACCACGCTATACCGTATCCATGAAAGCCCTGCGCCAGAGAAAATTGAAGCATTACGCAATTTCCTGAAAGAATTCGGTATTCCGCTCGGCGGCAAGAATAAGCCGAGTGCCAAAGACTACGCACAAACCTTGCTCAAAATTCAAGACCGGCCGGATGCCCAGTTGTTGCAGACAGTCATGCTGCGTTCTTTGCAACAAGCCATCTATAGCCCGGATCTAACCGGGCATTTCGGTCTGGCCTATGATGCTTATACGCATTTTACTTCGCCGATCAGGCGTTACCCTGACTTGCTCGTTCATCGGGCAATCAAAGCTGTTTTGGAGGGTGAGATCTATCAGCCGGGAGATTGGCATACGTTGGGTCAGCATTGTTCCATGACCGAACGGCGCGCCGACGATGCCACGCGGGACGTTGAAGCCTGGCTTAAATGTTTTTACATGCAGGATAAAATCGGCGAATGTTTTGATGGCGTTATCAGTAGCGTAACCGGCTTCGGTTTGTTCGTAGCGCTCGACGAAGTGTATGTCGAAGGATTGGTCCATATTTCCGATCTGCCCAGCGACTATTTTCACTTCGATGCTGCAAAGCATATGCTGCTTGGCGAGCGCAGCGGCAAGCAATTCCGGTTGGGTGACCGGGTCTGCGTACAAGTAGTCCGTGTCGATCTGGAAACCAGTAAAATTGATTTTGTGTTGATCGAATCCGAGAAAAAACCGAAGCGACCTCAATCTAAAGCGAGCGCCAGAAAAAAGAAGTCAGGTTAATGGGTTGAATTTACTTTACAATATTGCCCAGCAATCACTCGACATAACGCAATTGCCGTTTCCAACTCTCAACTAATCAAACTGTGTCAGGTACGCGCTTCATTTTCGGCTTTCATGCCATTACCAGCCGCTTGCGGCAAAATCCCGGGAGTATCAAAGAGATCATCATTGATGCTACGCGCGATGATCAACGCGCGCGTAGCCTGATGCAACTCGCCGGAAACCACAAAATTCGCATAATCACGGGTGATAGCTCAAAACTCACCGAGATTACCGGCAGTCATCGCCATCAAGGCGTGATTGCCAACGTTGATGCGAAAAGCCAGCATTTCGATCTTGACGATATTCTCGACAGCTTGACCGAACCAGCGCGCTTGCTGGTACTCGACGGAATTCAGGATCCGCATAATTTGGGTGCGTGCCTGCGGGTAGCCGATGCCTTCGGTGTTCACGCGGTGATTGCTCCTAAAGACCGGGCAGTCGGCTTGACACCTACGGTCTACAAAGTCTCCAGCGGCGCGGCCGATACCGTGCCATATATCGCAGTCACCAATCTTGCACGTACGCTCAAGCAATTAAAGGAGCGTGATGTGTGGATTTACGGAACTGCTGAAGACGCTGAACACGAACTGACGCATTTTCAGTTGCAAGGCGCCGTCGCCTGGGTATTCGGCTCTGAAGAAAAAGGCATGCGCCGTCTGACACGGGAAAATTGCGATCAATTGATACGGATACCCATGCTCGGCGGGGTTGAAAGTTTGAACGTCGCGGTCAGCGCTGGCATCTGTTTATTTGAAACCTACCGACAACAATCTTTGGTCTGATTCCGCGACCTGATAAAATAGCGGCAATACACGATAAATCCGGCCGTACAAATCTGATAACGCTGATTCCTAACCATGACTTCTTGTGATTACCCGAATTTCAAAACCCATTTCTCCGGACTTTTAGAGCAAGCGGCGCGCGCCATCATATCCGCGGATACGGTGCTACGCATAGAATTAACCCGCACCAAACAGGCCAGTCATGGCGATTATTCCTGCAATCTGGCCATGCAATTGGCCAAATCGCTGCATAAAAATCCCCGCGAAGTTGCCGGTTTGCTGATTGCCGCCCTCCCCGCATCGCCGCATCTGGAAAAAGTGGAAGTTGCCGGCGCCGGTTTCATCAATTTGTTTTTAACCCATGCTGCCAAGCAGCAATGCGTGTATCAAGTGCTGCAAGGCAAAGCTGCTTACGGTCACGGCGGTTTCGGACAAGGAAAAAAAATTCAAGTGGAATTTGTATCCGCGAACCCGACCGGCCCCCTGCATGTCGGGCATGGCCGTGGCGCCGCCTATGGTGCGAGCCTCGCAAATGTCCTATCGGCAGCAGGTTTCAACGTATCGCGTGAGTTTTATGTGAATGATGCAGGCCGTCAGATGGATATCTTGACGCTTTCAACCTGGCTGCGGTATCTGGAACTCAACGATATCCACATACCGTTCCCGCAAAATGCGTATCAGGGCAGTTATGTGCGCACCATGGCGCAGTTAATTTTCCAGGCGCATACAAACCGCTATGTCCACCAACCTGCATTATTGCTGGATGGGTTGCCTGCGCAAGTATTAGAGACCGTAGTCTCTACCGATGAGCATTTGGATATACTGATCGCCAACGCCAAAAAAATCCTGGGACAAGACTATGCGTATTTTCATAATTTCGTATTGACCGAACAACTGGGCGATTGCCGCAATGATCTCATGGAATTCGGCGTCGAATTCGACGTGTGGTTTTCAGAACAGTCTTTATACGATAACGGCGCCGTTGCACGTACTATGCAATTGCTCGAGGACAAAAAATACCTATACGAACAAGATGGTGCCATTTGGTTTCGTTCGACCGATTTTGGCGATGAGAAAGACCGCGTGGTGCAGCGCGAGAATGGACAATTCACTTACTTCGCTTCAGACATTGCCTACCATCTGAACAAATTCGAACGCGGCTTCGATCAAGTCATTAATATTTGGGGCGCCGATCATCATGGCTATATTCCACGGGTAAAAGGCGCCTTGCAAGCGCTTGAGCTGGATCCGTCAAAACTTGAAATCGCCTTGGTGCAATTCGCGGTGCTTTATCGTGACGGTAAGAAAGCACCAATGTCGACGCGCTCCGGTGAGTTTGTCACTTTACGGGAACTACGCGAGGAAGTCGGTAAAGATGCGGCTCGTTTCTTCTATGTCATGCGCAAAAGCGATCAGCACCTGGACTTTGATCTGGATTTAGCCAAATCGCAAAGTAACGAAAACCCGGTCTATTATGTGCAGTACGCGCATGCGCGGGTATGCAGCGTGCTGGCGCAGTGGGATGGCCAAGTAGACGAACTGAACTCCGCGGATACCACGATACTGACGAACCCGCTTGAATTGGCGCTATTACAAAAACTTATCGACTTTCCGGATACTGTAGAAATGGCTGCACGCGAATACTCGCCGCACCTTATCGCCTTCTATCTTCGGGAGCTGGCGAGCGAATTTCATAGCTACTATAATTCCACACGTTTTCTGGTAGCGGAAATTCCATTGCAAAACGCACGATTGGCGTTGATCGCAGCCATTCGCCAAGTTTTAATTAACGGTTTGACATTACTCGGTGTCAACGCTCCTGATAAAATGTAACCGAATAATACTGAAGGATATCCATGAGTCGAGATTACAAATCCCGCAAAACTGCACGGTCGACGCCGGAAAAAGGCGGCTCGGCATTCTTGGGCGGATTTGTGGGTTATGCACTAGGCCTTGCCAGCGCCATCGGTATCTGGGTATATTTTAACTATGGGCCGAATCCTTTTCTTGCGACTGAGAAAACGCCTAGTTCAGCAGAAATCAATCAAAAAAAATCCACTGCAGAAACACCCGCCAAACCTGAAAAAGCAGAAAAAGAAGAACCGATACATTTGACCGAAGAAAAACCGAAGTTCGATTTTTATAAAATATTACCAGGCATCGACGAACCGGAAATCGATCATAGCTACCGGCCAGCCATAGAACCACCACCGGTTGAGCCGCCCGCAATCGTAAAAACGCCAGAAGTAAGCACCAAGCTCGAAAAGCCCGCTGAACCTGCGCCGCCAATCGCTCCACCGCGTCCCGCGCCGATAACAACACCACCGGAACCTGCACCGCAAGTCGCAGCAATTCAGCCGCGTACTTATCCAGCAGAACCAACGCCACCACGAGCCGTTCCTCCCGCTACTTCTCCATCGCCCGCACCTGAGAAATTTTTTCTGCAAGCTGGATCGTTCCGGAAAAACGATGAAGCAGAAAACTTAAAAGCACGATTGGCATTATTGGGTTTGTTCGCCACAGTTCAGCCGATCGACCTGGCGGAGAGAGGCATGTGGTACCGGGTCCGTGTCGGCCCCTTTAACAACCGGACGGACGTCGATCGCGCCAATGCATCGTTAAAAGAAAATGGAATTGAAGCGCAATTTGTAAAAATCCAATAATTCATTGGGTAAATTTTTTTCACTCTGTTTTATTTTGTGCAACCCCCAGATAGCAATTATCCAGTGACTTTCAAACTTTGTTGAAGGAGTAAAAATGAAGCGACGCCAGTTTTTTTCAGCTTTTTTGGTATTGTTGAGTTTCTCGTTTATTTTTGTTCCCGGTATCCGGGCCGAAATCGTTGAAGGTAAAGATTACGCGGTTCTTGCCAAGCCAATTCCAACTGATAATACTGGCAAAGTCGAGGTTCTGGAATTTTTTTGGTACGGCTGTCCGCACTGCTACAGTTTGCATCCCCATCTTGCTGACTGGTTGACCAATATCCCGGCGGATGTGAGCTTCCGCTATGTTCCCGCGATTCTTCGCGCCAACTGGGTTCCGGCTGCAAAAATATTTCACACCATCGAGGCAATGGGAATCACCAGTTCTTTGCATGATAAAGTTTACGATGCGATCCATCGCGATAAAATTGACTTGAATAACGACTCGGTATTATTCGGCTGGATTGAAAAACAAGGTATCGACAGGAAAAAATTTGAGAATACCTACCAGTCTTTCAGTGTGCAGAATCTTGTTTCCAAATCAACACAAATGACGCGTCAATATGAACTCAATGGCGTTCCCGCGCTAATCGTCAATGGCAAGTACATCACCAGCGGACGGATGGGGGGTACTCCGCAAGATACCATTAGAACTCTGAATGGTCTTATCGAGAAAGTACGCAAAGAACAGCAATAGCGGCAAATTTACGTTCGCATCATCCATTTTAATAGGTATTCGAAAAAATTCCTTCGAGCGTGCTCCACATCTAATACGGTGCGACCTTCCGGAAGATCGCACCGGTTATCTCAAAATCACTGTCATGACACTACTTCCAGTTTCCATACGGTTATAAATGATGTGCCCCCCGCAACAGAACGACTCTGCAGATCTCGTCGAGATAATTCTAGATTTTCCAATATCGATCCGGCAAAAACTCATTTACGATTTCCGAGTAACGCAGGTACTTACATTATCTTTTTAACAGAAACCTTTGCACGGTGTCATGAGCGGTACGAGAATAAGGCAGAAATTTGCGAAAAAGCGGAGTTTACATCAGGTAAATGAGCATTTTTCGCGAATTCTTAACGCAATTATCGTGCCGCGTAGTAACCGTGCAAAGGTCTCTAACAATATCCTTAATGTGAAATATACATTTCATATCAATAACCAGATCGTCATGCCGATATCTAATGACATTAAATAGTTAGATTCCTGAGCTATTTATCCGCATTAACTGATCCAGCTTTTCCGGTCTTGTTATTTCATTAAGGTATATTACTAAAAGAAAACGACGATGCGATCAATCCATTCACCCTTTACACCCAATGGTTTAACGAATGACTCCGCTGTACCCACCGCAAATACCGCAACGATAAAAAACAATTTACTCGAAGCCATCGCCAACGATCCGGATCTGCCGACGCTGGGCAGTTCCATTTCACGTATCGTGCAACTGTCATCTTCCGATCATGAATCCATCCGTCAATTGTCGTATTTTGTATTATCCGATGTTTCACTGACACAAAAAATTCTGCGGTTATCCAATTCCGTCGCATTCAGATCCTCTCCCAATAAAATTATCACCAGCGTCTCTAAAGCCATTTTTCTGATGGGTTTCAATTCTGTCAAAAACTGCGCTTTAGCCATGTTGCTTGTCGATGGCCTGTCAGGAAAGCATGCTGAGCATGTTCGAACCGAGCTGATTCATACGCTGGCAGCGAGCATGGTAAGCCGCGAGCTTGCAAAACATAGTCAATTTGGTGATGCTGAAGAAATCGTCGTGGTTGCGCTGTTTAAAAATCTTGGCCGCTTATTGCTTGCCGCTTACGATCCCGAACACTATCAAAAAATGACGGCATTGATTGCGCAGGGCGCACATACGCCATGGCAGGCAGCGATGCAAGTATTAGGTTTCAATCTTGAAACGTTGACCGAAAACATTTTAGAAAACTGGAACATTCCCGCCAGTATTATCCAGGCACTAAAAAATAGACCCGGCGGCAATCTCAATCTGGCAAAAAGCAAACACGAATGGATGCAGCAAGCTGCAGAATTCAGTGAAAAAACTGCGCCGCTTGTGTTGGCATGCATGCAAATTGACGATCCCGCCTATAAAGAGAAGCTGCTTAACCGCTTTGGCAAAGCGCTTTGTCTCGACACTGCAAAATTGAATCAATTGATAGCTAATGCCAGCGAAGAAACTTATGCGCTCTTGATGGATACGGATCTGCTGGCATTAGAAAAAAAACGTACGAACAACCCAAGTTCTTCACCGACTGAATTTAATCGCGAGAATGAAGAAGATGCACTGAATGAATTGGTGCTCGAAACGAGTGAAAATGATCATCATCAAATCACTCAACGATATCCGAGCGGTAAACCCTATAATGCTTCCATGCTGTTATTATCCGGTATACAAGATGTGGCGGAAATCATGGCTTCCGGACGTTATAAACTTGATGATCTTATTATGCTTGTGCTCGAAACTTATTATAATAGCCTCGGATTCCGCTTTATCACGCTTTGCTTGTTAGATCCTAAAATTAACCAATACCGAGCGCGAAGCTCGTTGGGAAAAAACCACATGTTTTATCAGAAAGCATTTAATTTTCCGGCCACACCCGCGATCGATTTATTTCACGGAGCTCTGAAAAAAAACGCCGATTTGCTGATTTCTGATGCATATGCTTGTAAAATTCGTAAGTTAGTTCCGCAATGGCATAATGATTTACTGCCCGACGCACGCAGTTTTATGATTCTGCCTTTAGTGACCCGTCAAAAACCAATTGGACTTTTTTATGCAGATCGTGATGTCGAAGCACCCGAAGGTATTTCTTCCGAGGAGACAAGGTTGATCAGAACACTGAAGGGTCAAGTGCTTACCGCATTTAATTCAAACTAAGCAAGGAACTGATCGTTTACAACATCGCCTCAAATGATTAAACCAAACGGTTGTTTATTTATCATAAGCGCACCTTCCGGCACCGGAAAAACAAGCCTGGTTAGAGCCTTACTGCAATCGAATCCGAATCTCGCTCTTTCGATTTCGCATACCACACGGCCGCCGCGCCCGGGAGAAATCGATGGCCGCGATTATCATTTTGTAACTACGGCAACATTCCAGCAGATGCTGCTCAATGGAGAATTTATCGAAAGCGCTGAAGTTTATGGCAATCTTTATGGCACTTCTCAGCATTGGGTTAATAAAATTATCGCCTCCGGGCAAGATATTTTACTGGAAATTGATTGCCAGGGCGCTCAGCAAATACGGAAACTGTTTCCACAAGCCATTGGAATTTTCATTATTCCTCCTTCTGCCGAGGCACTGGCAACCCGGCTAAAAACAAGAGCACAGGATAATCCAGAAATTATTCAAAAAAGACTTGCGGCTGCACGGGAGGAGATCGGTCATATTGCCGAATATGATTATGTGATCGTCAACGATATTCTTGAACAAGCGCTCAGTGACCTGGCAAGCATTGTACAATCTGAACATCTAAGGAAATCGCGGCAGTTAATCAACCACGCTGAGTTAATCCGGCAATTTACCTGATTTGCCCTTCCGGAATGCAACAGAACCAGAATCACATTTGACGAATCAGATCCAATACAAGAAAGCTGACACATAGAGAATGTCGTCGATTTATGTGATTGACGAACTTTCAGCACTTTCAATCGTGCAGAATATCCTGCCTACGACGGCATTCAGTGTATCTTATGCTTTAATTTATGTTTGCACTCATACTATAGTAAAATTTATCAACAATTCTTAATCACTAAAGGAAAAGACTCATGGCGCGCATTACAGTAGATGATTGTTTAAAGATGATTCCGAATCGATTTGAGATGACATTAGCAGCTACAACGCGAGCGAGGCAATTGGCTATCGGTTCAGCGCCACTGGTTGATGCCGGACGTGATAAACCCACAGTGATTGCGCTACGTGAACTGGCTCAAGGAAAAATCGGCATCGATATCCTTAACACCAAAAATTAATCGTTATATCCAGTTTTTCCCCATTGCTCCAATACGTGAAAAATTGTCACGTATCAGCATCATGAAAGCCGATTTGCAAAAGGCAATTCAAACGCGCTAAAGTTATTGCCCGATGCACGCCCAAATCAGATCACACCATGCCTGAAGCAGAGTTATTATTTTCTGAAACATCGCAGTATCTCAAACCGGAAGATATCACCCAGCTCCGTAACGCCTATTCATTCGGGCAAGGCGCGCATTCCGGGCAATTCCGGAAATCGGGCGAACCTTACATTTCTCACCCGGTCGCAGTCGCAAGGATCCTGAGTACGCTTCACCTTGATACGCCGACACTAACAGCCGCATTACTGCATGACGTCGTGGAAGATACGGATATCTCCAAAGCCGAAATCAGCGAACGATTCGGAGAGCCGGTTGCAGAACTGGTCGATGGTGTATCTAAACTCACCAAAATTGAATTCCAGACACAAGAAGAAGCACAAGCGGAAAATTTCCGTAAGATGTTGATGGCGATGGCCCGGGATGTGCGTGTGATCCTGATCAAACTGGCAGACCGGCTCCACAACATGCGCACATTAGAGGTCATGCTTCCGCAGAAACAGCGTAGCATTGCACGAGAAACTCTCGAAATTTATGCGCCTATCGCGCACCGTCTTGGTTTGAATACCATTTATCAAGAGCTGCAAGAGCTGGGTTTTCGTTATTCCTATCCGCTGCGATATAAAGTTCTGGTAAAAGCAACGAAAGCAGCGCGCGGTAATCGACGGGAAGTGGTTGGAAAAATTCTCGAAACCATTACACAAAAATTAAAAGATGCGGGATTGGAAGCGGAAGTCAGCGGTCGCGAGAAGCACCTCTACAGCATTTACACGAAAATGGTCGAGAAACATTTATCCTTTTCCGAAGTGCTGGATATTTACGGCTTTCGCGTAATTGTCAAAGACATCCCGTCCTGCTATATCGCACTGGGCATGCTGCACAGTTTATACAAGCCGATACCCGGAAAATTTAAAGACTATATCGCGATTCCCAAAGCCAATGGCTATCAATCGCTGCATAGCACGTTGCTGGGGCCTTATGGCATTCCCATCGAAATACAGATCCGTACCGCTGAAATGCATCGGATAGCTGAAAACGGCGTCGCTTCGCATTGGTTATACAAAAGCTCTGACATTGATTTCAATGATCTACACTCAAAAACCAATCAATGGTTGCAAAGTTTGCTGGAAACGCTCAGCGGATCCAGCGATTCTTTGGAATTCCTGGAACATTTGAAAATCGACTTATTCCCCGGCGATGTTTTCGTCTTCACGCCGCAAGGAAAAATTTTGACACTTCCACGAGGTTCAACGGCCGTGGATTTTGCTTACGCGGTGCATTCGGATGTTGGGAATTGTTGCGTTGCCGCAAAAATCAACGGTGAAAACGCGCCGTTACGTTCACAGTTAAAAAGCGGCGATCGCGTTGAAATTGTAACCGCGCCGTACGCAAAACCGAATCCTGCATGGCTCAGCTATGTCGCAACAGGCAGAGCACGGTCGCACATTCGGCATTTCCTGAGAACGATTCAATACGACGAGTCGGTTAAATTGGGTGAGCGTATGTTAAATCAAGCATTGCTTTCATTTAACATCAGTCCTGAGACGATCAGCGATGTGCAATGGGACAAACTGGTTCGCGACAGCGGCGTCAAATCCAAAGACGAGCTGTTTGCTGAAATGGCTCTGGGCAAGCAATTACCGGTTGTTGTGGCAAAACGATTGGCGTCGCCGGAATCCGTTTCCAATCAGCAAAGCGCAGGTCCGATTACGATACTTGGCACAGAAGGTATCACCGTTCAATTTGCAAAATGCTGCCGCCCGATCCCTGGCGATACCATCGTTGGCATTTTCAAGAAAGACTCGGGGCTTATCATCCATACATTCGATTGCAGCTATGTCACCAGCAGTCAAAAAAATTCGGATAACTTCATGGATGTAACCTGGGGTAAAGACATCGCAAAAACTTTTGAAGCCAGTATCAAAGTTACCACCGCCAATAAACAAGGTGTACTAGCGCACGTCGCAGCCGAGATTGCCAAAGCCGATTCCAATATTGACGATATCGCCATGGAAAGCGAGGGAGATTACATGCACATGCGCTTTATCATTCAAGTCAATAACAGGCATCATCTCGCCCAAGTGATGCGTAATCTCCGGCGTCTCAAGGAAGTCGTCCGAATAAACCGCACCAGAAATTAAAATTTTTTGACACGCGCATATCCCATTTTCAGGGTTTGTTTTTCCTCAAGCATGGGAAGCTAGCCGGTTTGCTAGTAACGGTTAAGAATAATTTCCAGCACGAACTTACTTCCGATATACGCCAGCAGCAACGTAATAAAACCGGCTAGAGTCCAACGGATCGCGATCCGTCCGCGCCATCCGTAAAACTGCCTGCCAGCCAGCAAAGCCGCGAATACACCCCAAGATATGAATCCGAAAAGTGTTTTATGCGTAAATGTCAGGGGTTGTCCAAAAACTTCTTTTGAGAAAACCACCCCGCTCATCAGCGTTAGTGTAAGTAAAATAAAACCAACCCAGATAATATGAAATAGCAATTTTTCCATTGCCAGCAACGGCGGCAAGTTATTGAATATCGATCGTGTTGCAGGATGATGCAAATGCCGCTCGACCACGATCATGAATAAGGCGTGCATTGCAGCAATCGTCAGTAGACTATAAGCCATCATGGCTACCAGCAAATGCGCTTTAAATGCCGGTAATTCAGTATTCTCAAGTGGACGGACCGAGGGAAACAGCAGAGGTAACAGCATTGCAACCGCAGCAGCAGCAGCCACCGGCGCAACCAGCGTTTGCATTCCTTGCAGCCGTTTAGAAAAACCGGAAAACCAATAAATAAAGGCAGTTAACCACACGATCGACGAAACTGCATTACTCAACCCAAAACTGAGACCACCACCTACGAACATTGATTGATAAAGCGTTGCGGCGTGCAGCAACAGCGGTACAAGCATCCCATAGTGTGCCCAGACGGTGTTGACTGCTTGTTCTTTTACTTCCAACGATTGATTCCAAGTATTCTTCCACAGAAACCAACCGATCAGGATGTAAAGCAAAAAAGCAGTGAGATAAGTTAAAATGCCGGTCATCAGAAGTTCAAATTTTGTTAAATTGAAATAACTGGTTAGTCTACATGGCACTTTATCAAATTCAAAGAGTTCGCCATCATTATATTGATAAAATTTGAACCATCCTTAAGTTATCTAATTTTCGACCTTTACGAGGCTCCACTATGTTTGAAAATCTAACCAGCCGATTCAGCGGTATTATCAAAACCTTACGCGGCGAGGCACGGCTAACTGAAAGCAATATCCAAGATGCATTGCGTGAAGTCCGCTTGGCGCTGCTCGAAGCTGACGTTGCGCTACCAGTCGTTAAGGATTTCATTGCGCGCGTGAAGGACAAAGCTGTCGGACACGAAGTGCTCAATAGTCTTACCCCGGGGCAAGCGCTTGTCGGTGTGGTTAATCAAGAATTAATCAACATCATGGGCGGTGAAAAAGCGGATATTAATCTTGCAACGGTACCGCCTGCGGTCATCCTGATGGCAGGACTGCAAGGTGCGGGCAAGACAACGAGTAGTGGTAAGCTTGCCAAGTGGTTAATGGAACAAAAGAAAAAGAAGGTATTGCTGGTCTCTTGCGATATTTACCGCCCGGCCGCCATTCACCAGCTGGAGCTCCTCGCCAAGCAAACCGGCGCTGATTTCTTTCCTGTTGCGGATGGGCAGAAACCCGGAGAAATTAGCGTAGCGGCACTGGATTATGCACGCCGGCATCATCATGATGTCATGATTGTCGATACGGCAGGCCGGCTAGGGATTGACGAAGCGATGATGCGTGAAATCAGCGAACTGGAAGCGCTGCTAAAACCGATTGAAACGCTTTTTGTTGTAGACGCCATGCAGGGTCAGGATGCTGTCAATACCGCTAAAGCATTCTCGGACGCATTGCCTTTGACCGGCGTGGTTTTAACCAAGTTGGATGGCGACGCACGGGGTGGCGCCGCTTTATCAGTCAAGCATATCACCGGAAAACCGATCAAATTTGTCGGTGTCGCGGAAAAACTGACCGGCCTGGAAGCATTCCATCCGGATCGGATGGCTTCACGCATCCTGGGCATGGGCGATGTATTGGGCTTGATTGAAGAAGCGCAGCGTAGCGCCGATCAGCAAGAAGCTGAAAAGCTGATGAAAAAAATGAAATCGGGCAAAGCATTTGATTTGGATGATTTCAAAGCGCAGTTTCAACAAATGCGTAACATGGGCGGAATGAACGCCTTGATGGATAAATTACCGGCGCAACTCAGTCAAGCCGCGCAGAACATTAAAGTGGACGATAAACAGCTCAGCCGGACGGAAGGAATTATCAACTCCATGACTAAACAAGAACGCGAGAAACCGGAAATTCTCAAAGCGTCCCGCAAACGCCGCATCGCTGCCGGGGCGGGTGTCTCGGTACAGGAAGTCAATCGCTTACTGGCACAGTTTGAACAAGCCAGAAAAATGATGAAGATGATGAATAAAGGCGGAATGGCCAAAATGATGCGCGGAATAAAAGGCATGCTGCCGCGCTTTCATTAAGCTGCCAGCATTGCAGGCGAGCATCAATGCTTGCCCGTGCTGCCAAAGCCGTCAGCGCCGCGATGGCTTTGGTCGAAATCATCGACACAATTGAATGCTACCTGGATAACCGGAACCACAACTAATTGCGCAATACGTTCCATAGGATTCAAATGGAATGCGGTGTCTCCCCGGTTCCAGCATGAAACCAGAATTTGTCCTTGATAGTCGGAATCAATTAACCCGACAAGATTACCTAGAACAATTCCATGTTTATGCCCAAGCCCGGAACGTGGCAGTATCAAAGCGGCTAACCCGGTGTCAGCAAGATGCATCGCTATCCCTGTTGGAATAAGACAGGTCTCTCCCGGATTGATGGTCATCGATTGTTCAATGCAGGCGCGCAAATCCAACCCTGCCGAACCTGGTGTCGCATAAGCCGGAAGCTGCTCACGTATACGTTGATCAAGAATTTTGATATCGATCTTTTTCATGTTTTTTAGTGTTTCTGGTTATAAAGTAACTGAATATGGTTTATCAAAAGCCGGGCCTGTACGATTTTGGGGGCTTTGGGCAGCACATGCTGACCGCTATCATCAAACAAAACCAATTCGCTTTCATCAGAACCGATGGCTTCCTGCGCCAAATTTGCCGCCAATAAAGGCAATCTCTTTTGCGCGCGCTTGGTTGCGGCATTTTGTCCGAGATCATCGGTTTCCGCTGCAAAGCCCACGCAAAATGGCGGTTCTGGAAGATTTGCCACCCACAATAAAATATCCGGATTAGGGCGCAACTCAAGGGTCAGATGATTTGCCGATTTTTTTATTTTTTGCTGACTGGTTTTCACCGGACGATAATCGGCCACGGCAGCGACACTGATAAAGATATCGGTCTGCGCAACCTCAGCCTGGACTGCCTGCAGCATATCGTCAGCGCTCACTACCGCTAAAAACTTGTCGACAGCGGGCGGCGCCAGGCAAGTTTGTCCGGAAATCAGCGTAACCGATGCGCCGGCCTCTACTGCCGCTTGAGCAACCGCATACCCCATCTTCCCGGAGCTTTTGTTGGTGATGCCACGTACAGCATCAATCGCTTCGTAGGTCGGTCCGGCAGTAATCAAAATCTTTTTCCCGGCCAAGAGCTGATTGCCTAGCAAAGAACCTTGCACAGTTTGCAGCAATTCACTCACTTCGAGCATCCGCCCCATGCCAATCTCGCCACACGCTTGTTCACCGCTGGCCGGTCCTAGAATTTTCACCCCATCGCGCCGTAGCCGGTCTACATTACGCTGTGTCGCCGGGTGTTCCCACATTTGGCGGTTCATTGCCGGCGCAATCAGCAATTGGCAATCACGCGCCAAACATAGCGTCGAGAGTAAATCATCGGCCAGGCCATTGGCAATTTTTGCAATAAAATCAGCGCTTGCAGGAGCCACCAAGATCATGTCGGCGTCACGGGATAGATTGATGTGCGCCATGTTATAACTGGCATTGGTCTTCCACAAATTTGTATAAACCGGACGTCCGGTTAACGATTGGAAAGTCGCCGGGGCTACAAATTGACAAGCCGCTTCGGTCATAACCGTTTGTACCTCGACGCCATTCTGCGTTAGCAGGCGCGCTAATTCTGCAGATTTATAGGCAGCTACTCCGCCGGTAACACCCAACACGATATGTTTTACAGATTCGGCGGAAACCAGAATTGTCATGAAATAAAATTACCTTTGTTCATCAACGCTCTAAATGGCATCAATTGCATAAAAACCAATACGTCCGAAAGTGTTCAATTTCCCTATATTGTGTGCCGCTAACTGAAAAAAGGCAATTTCCCAGCACTTCATAAAATTTAAGAAATATTAATATCATAAAACTAACTTATGGCAATCACCCATTGGCCCCTATCGGAACGTCCTCGGGAAAAACTACTGCAAAAAGGTGTTAACGCGCTTTCGGATGCAGAACTATTAGCCATTTTCTTGCGTACGGGTATCACGGGCAAAAGTGCTGTCGATCTCTCAAGAGAATTACTATCGCACTTCGGCAATTTAACCGGTATTTTTGCTGCCAACCAAACCAATTTTTGCCAGATACCCGGAATGGGAATTGCAAAGTATGCGCAATTACAAGCGGTTCTGGAAATGGCTCGCCGTGCCCTCAGTGAAGAACTGAAAAATGGAAACACCATGAGTTCGCCCGCGTTGGTACGAGATTTTCTTCGACTGATGCTCGCCAACAAACAACACGAAGTTTTCATCGGCATCTTTCTGGATGCCAAAAATCATGCGATCGCTACCGAAGAACTCTTCAGTGGAACATTAACACAAACAAGCGTTTATCCTCGGGAAATAATAAAACGCGCGCTCCATCACAATGCGGCTGCAATCATCTTTGCACACAACCACCCTTCCGGTGTAGCCGAACCGAGCCATGCCGACAAAATTCTGACACAATCACTCAAACAAGCCTTAGCATTCATCGACGTCAAAGTTCTCGATCATTTCATAATTGGTAATGGTGCCGCTTTGTCATTTGCCGAACATGATTTAATTTGAGCAAACTGATCAAATCAGGATATAATTTAAGCTTTTAGAATTATTGGAGAGTGCATCATCATGGCACGAGTATGTGAAGTAACGGGTAAAAAACCGATGTCTGGCCACAACGTATCTCATGCAAACAACAAAACCAAAAGACGTTTTTTGCCAAATCTGCAACGGCGCAGATTCTGGCTCGAAAGCGAAAAACGCTGGGTAAGCTTGCGGTTAACTAACGCAGCGCTGCGAACGATCGATAAAAACGGCATTGAAGTTGTGTTGGCAAAGTTGCGTGCTGAAGGCAAATGCGCTTAATAAGACTCGTAATAATCACTGACAAGTTAGGAACTCATCGGAATGCGTGAAAAAATTAAACTTGAATCTTCTGCCGGCACAGGTCATTTCTATACAACGACCAAGAATAAACGGGCAAAACCAGAAAAATTAGAGATCATGAAATTCGATCCGGTTGTCCGGAAGCATGTGAAATACAAAGAAACCAAACTTAAATAATTGCGCAGTAATTCGTAATTTTCAGGTTCCACTCTAGGCTGGTAGAAACAATCTGTTAGCCTAGAGCCTACCGGCCAAAATCCAAGTTAGCCGTTGTGTCCGACCAGGTCGATAGTTATCTGGTTATTCGGAATCTATTTTCAGTTCATCAAGCACTCGTTGATGCCAGGCTTGCTGCCAGATCGGGAGGTCAGCAGGTAACAATGGCTCGGAAATAAAGTTTCCTTGCGCCATATCACAACCCGTTTGCCGTAAAAGCTCCCAGTCATTCCGGTCTTCCACGCCTTCAGCCACGATATCCATCCCCAATTGCTTGCCCATCGCCAGACTGGCATCGTAAATCGCGCGCAAAGTATCGTCCTGCCATGCGCGATGCACAAATCCCTGATCAATCTTCAGCTCATTGAATGGAATATCCCGCAATTGCGCTAATGAGGAATGGCCTGTGCCAAAATCATCGATCGACAAATGAAAGCGTTTCAGCCGCAAGCGGGTCAAAATCTCCAGCGGCACCCGCGCATCCGCCCCCATCACTTGGCTTTCAGTGATTTCAATCACAATTTTTTGCGGCGGCAGATTATTCTCATTGACCAGATTAACCACCATGTCTTGAAAATCCAAAGAAGCCAGATTATCCATGGTGACATTGATGGATACGCGCAGGGTTTGCCCTTCTTGATGCCATTTCCCAGCTTGGATAATCGCTTGCGTCAGTACCAGACGTGTCAGATCATCAATCAAGTTATTCGCTTCGGCGATATGTATAAACCGGTTCGGTGTGATGATTCCGTCTTGCGGATGATGCCAGCGCACCAGTGTTTCCACTCCGATCACCTCGCCGCTGACAACTGAGACTTTCGGTTGATAGTAATTGACTAATTCCTGATTGGTAATGGCTGATTGAATATCTGCAGCGCTATAAGTTTTATCCACCGGCAACGGTGAATCTGCAGTGCTATCGGTGCATTTTTGCAGAAATTCCGATAATTTGTCCGGATCCACGGGTTTGTGCAAATAGCCTAACATCGGAATTTTATGCGCCTGCACCAACTTCTCGGCGGTACGCAACATCCGCTCGTCCTCACCGCTGACCAGAATCAGCTTTCCATGATAATCGCGATCAACCAGATAGCGGACAAATTCGATGCCATCCATATCCGGCATATTCAAATCAAGCAAAATCAAATCCGGCCGCGTGTCGATCTGATCGATTTTCCTTAACGCATCGGAGCCGTTGTCACAGGTCATGACTGCGGAATAACCTAACTTAGCAAGCATCCGGGTCAACAACTTGAGCATGAACGTATCATCGTCCAAAATCAGGATCTTTATATTGGCGGGCTCCTGCATAATTTTCTTTTCTTATTAATTATTTATTAATTGTTCGTCGAGCATTGCAGCAAAGCATCGCATAAGATCATACACTGTACCGGAACAAAGATGATAATTATCCGCTTCTGACTGTCTGGCCGGCGACGCAACAGAAGATTGCATTTCGTGCAGCATCCCGGCAGATCATCTGCTCAATCGTCGATCAGCAAATGACCTAGCAGTGCGAAAATCCCGATAGCGATACCGGTAACAAACTGCGCGTGCACCCAATAGGAAAACTTCTTTAACTCCACCGGCGAATAGCGCAGCGTCAGAAACATCCCGAAAACACCTTGCCAGATCACTAGTCCGAGCAGCGCAGGGAAAAACAGTATATGGCTGTAACGCGAAAAACCCATCAGCGCAATGTGCAGCAAAATCACCGCCACCGCCGCGATGCCGAAATAAATATGGGTGCGGTTCAACCAAATCAGCAAACGATTCAAATGCGTCGAATCCACCGGTGGCACATAATCCGGGAGCAGGCGCTGCGCCAGCCTTCCCTGTCCAAGCGCCAATTTGAGCAAAGTACGGCAATAGATAAAAATTAACAACGCCAAACCGGATTTTCCAAATACTTCGCCAATTTCAGTCAGAAAAGTCTCGCGTTCTTCGGGAATCGGATGAACCGCGTAGGCATAGAAAAAATACAACAGCGAAATTAAACCAACAACTGTTGCATAAATCAGAATATTACAAATATTTTTTAACGATTGCTGCATCTCAATAAAACGAACAAAATGATAATTTAAGTGACAAATATAACGGATTGATGTTGATAGATCCGTTACTATTAATAAAGCTTGAAAATACCGGGAAAAACCATATTTTATTAACCGTTACGTAGCAATGCAGTGTGATTCAATAACATCTCTTCAATCAATTTGTATGGAGGTTAATGATGATCAAAGAACTATCGTTTGACGATGACGACGGATTTTATCCCATTGATAACTTGACTGACGACGAAGAACTGATCGTCGAAGACAAGATTCCACGCGGAAAGCTCGCAAAAATCATTGACGAATATGAAACCGTCAAAGATGATTACGACGATAGCGCCGATGTAGATATCGAAGTTGATGAGGATGATGATATCGGCATGGATACGCTAGGAATGCGTTAGTACCCAGATCCGGCATGTCATTGTCGCTTACTGACGCAGCGTAACATAAACTGCGCCGTAAGGATTGCCGCAATGACAAAAGATGTAGAAGTTATCGAAAAAACAGTTTGTTATCAAGGATTCTTCCGCCTGGAGAAATACCGCCTCCGTCACCGGCTTTTCAGTGGTGATTGGAGTCCTTTGCTGACGCGGGAAATGTTTGAACGCGGCCACGCAGCGGCTGTGTTGCCCTATGATCCCGTCCGGGATGAAATCGTGTTGATCGAACAATTCCGCCCTGGTGCAATCGATGCGCCCGGTGGCCCCTGGTTAATGGAAATCGTCGCCGGCATGATCGAAACCGGTGAAACCGCCGAAGCAGTGGTCAAACGCGAAAGTATCGAAGAATCCGGCTGCATCATCACCGATTTGATTCCGCTCTACGATTTCCTCGTAAGCCCCGGCGGCACCACGGAACGCATCGCGCTATTTTGCGGCCGTACCGATGCAACCACTGCCGATGGCGTGCATGGGGTTACTGAAGAAGGCGAAGACATCAAAGTGCATGTCGTCACCTTTGATACCGCGATGGCACTCCTGAAATCCGGAAAAATCACCGCCGCCAGCGCAATCATCGCATTACAGTGGCTGGCACTCAATCGCGACGACGTCAGAACGCGCTGGCTTACCGATTAATCTGGAATTTCTGCTTTTCCCTGTAGCAGGCGGATTCAACATTGAAATGCAACTTTTGTGAGGAAGTATATAGGCAAGCTGCGATAGTACCGGAGCTGCTTATACGGCCAAGTAAAAGGAGCGCAGATGAGGCACTACAAGCAGCTCACCCGAGAGCAACGATAGCAGATTTCCGGTTTGAAGAAAGCGGGCTTGAACCAAACGCAAATTGCGGATGAAGTGGGCGTAGACAAGCCGACGGTATCCCGGGAATCTGGACGAAACAAAGGCCGTCGCGGCTGGCATCCCAAGCAGGCACAGGAATTACGGGATGAACGCCGGAAGAAATGTGTCAACGCACAACGTTTCTCATTGCCGGAATGGGCGGAAATTAAACGGTTGATCCGGTTGAATCATGAGTCCAGAACACGCATCTTGCCGGCTTGCGCTGGAATGCGGGTTGAGAATCAGCCATGAGACGGCCTACGTGCACATTTATGAAGACAAGCGCCGGAGCATGATCAGGAACCGGATCGGCATTCACGAACGCCCGGCCCCAAGGGAATGGAGTTGATTGAAGTTACCCCGGAACAAGTTCAGTGGGCAGTGAATAGACTCAATCATCGGCTGCGCAAGGTGCTTGGATTCAGAACCCCGTTTGAGATATTCTTCGGAAAAACGGTGCGCTATACCCAATCACCGTCAGGTGTTGCACTTCGAAATTGAATTTGCGAAAAA
>FRDC01002607.1_pt6 | contig 21480 bp, 24 predicted proteins | sample 1106171 | NCBI WGS metagenome assembly FRDC01 (sample SAMEA3930566, study PRJEB13176) | freshwater metagenome | biome: Drinking water system; feature: drinking water; material: water | place: Singapore | collected 2014-12-20 | reverse complement strand
CGCGAAAGCGGGGATCTCCTTAAAAGAAGGCAGGAGATTCCTGCTTTCGCAGGAATGACAAAGCATAAGATTTTTTTTATTCGAATCGACTATAGCTATCGACTGTTGGCTTTCCTCCGCCCGCATTTAGAACGGCGCGAGGATATCGATCACCTGCTGACCCCAGCGCGGCTGCTGCACATCGCTGATTTGGCCGCGACCGGTGTAGGTGATGCGCGCTTGTGCCACTTGGGTAGAATCAATGGTGTTATCCGAGTTAATGTCCTGTGGGCGGATGACTCCTTTGACCGACACTTCGCGGATTTCGTAGTTCACCAGAATCTCTTGCGAGCCTTCGATTACCAAATTGCCGTTGGGCAGTACTTGCGTCACCAGTGCTGCAACTTGGGTGTTTACGGTTTCCTTGCGGTCTATTTTGCCATTGCCATTGGTTTGGCTATTGCCGGTGATATCCAGCAGTTTGGCCGGATCCGCGCCGTCGGGTGTGATGGGTCCTAGAATGCCGATCTGATTCTCCCAGCCTGCGACTTTGGGTGCGGCGAGATTTTCACGCGCATCGCGCTGACGGTCGGTTTTATTGTCAAACTTCGCTTGATCGGAAATCGAGACATTGACGCGCAGAATATCGCCCACGCGGGCGGCGCGTTGGTCGCGGAAGAATGCGCGCGAGCCTGGCTGCCACAGTGAATTTGAGGTCCGTGCAATTTGCGGCTCGGGATCGGGAAGCGGCCAGGAAATAGGCGCGTAATCAGGGCTGATCTGCGGATTACTCAAGGCGCTCATAGGCGGTTTTTTGCCAACATTACCCAAACGGTCCACCGTAGTGGCGCAGCCACTTAATGTTGTGCAGGCGATGGCAAGAAGAAATAGCGCTCGCATGTGAAGCTCCTTACAAGGTCCGTTCCGGATTGACTTCCACCATGCCCGCGCCTGCAACGCGCGCGCTGAGAGGCTTTCCGGATTTACTGTTTTTCACGCGGATCATCGCGCCTGTTGCGCCGTCCTGCAGTGCTTCGCCCTGATCGCGGATCACCATGCCTTGCGTGGTGTAAGACATTTGCACCATATCACCTTTTTTGATGAGATTGGGCATGGCCACTTCCTGCGCGCGAATTGGGCGGTCGGCTGAAATCATGCGCAAGGGTGATTTGCCGATAATGCTATGCGCGTCCGTAATGGTATCTTTGCGCAACTGGCGCTCAGGAATATCGCGTAAGGTAATGTCATTCGCTTCGATCACATCATTGGCTGAGAGCTGGCGTTTTACCGTTGGCACGGAAACGAGATATTCATAGCGGCCCGAAACCGGGCGGATGGTTTCCGTCGCGCGGTTGCTGATAATATAGGCCTGCGCCTGCCAACGTTTGTTCGCCGGATTGATTTGCAATGCCTGCAGCGTCACTTTCAGCGGGTGATCGGCGCTGTAAAGCACCGGGTTGGGCAGGGGATCGAGAGTCGCCTGAATTTTCTTTCCCTCTGCGCTATCCAGCGCAATCTGTTCGGCAACGCGGGCTTCAACATCCTCCTTGGTGATCGTAAAATACGGCGCTGCATTCGGTGCGCTGAGCGCTGCTACTTGTTGTACTGCTTGAGGCGCCTGTGGTTTTTGCACATACTGCCAGTCCGCAGCCAGCGCACTGCTTGCAAACGCTGCGCCCAAGAGAAAGGCGGTGATGCTGTGTATTCTATTCATACCTTGCTCCTTGCGCTAGCGTTAGACCGACTGGTTCAGCGACTGCAGCATTTGGTCTGCGGCGGAAAGCACTTTGGTGTTCATTTCGTATGCACGCTGCGCGACGATGAGATCGGTGATCTCTGCTACCGGATCGACGTTTGAATTTTCAAGATAGCCCTGCAGAATTGTGCCCACGCCATTTTCGCCTGCGTTGCCCAGCGTCGGCGTGCCTGAGGCGGCGGTTTCAAGAAAGAGGTTATCGCCCGTTGCCTGCAACCCGTTCGGGTTAATGAACGTTGCCATTTCAAGCTGGCCAAGCTGTGTGGGTGTAATTTGGCCTTGAACGGTGACTTCCACTTCGCCCGACTGGTTGATGCTGACACCCGTTGCATCATCGGGAATCGTAATGGCCGGGCTGACGGTGAATCCGTCGCGCGTCACGATAATGCCTTCTTCGGAAACGGTGAACGCGCCGTCGCGCGTGTAGGCGATTGTGCCGTCCGGAAGCTCCACCTGAAAATAACCTTTGCCTTGCACCGCAAGATCAAGCGAGTTGTTGGTATTTTGTAGCGATCCTTGGCCTGTGTTGCGTGAAATCGCGCCGGTTTTAACGCCAAGCCCGACCTGAATACCGGAAGGGCGGATAATGCCCTGGTCGGTGGAATTCACGCCAACCCGTTCGAGATCCTGGTAGATGAGATCCTGAAATTCGGCACGCTCGGATTTAAAAGCGGTCGTCGTCATGTTCGCGAGGTTTTGCGAAATCGTGTCGATATTCATCTGCTGGGCGGCAAGTCCGGTCGCGGCGATGTTGAGTGAACGCATAACGTTGTCTCCTTATTCCTTACGCTTGTGACCGTGTATAAACCTGTGCCGTACGGCGTTGCAGATCGTANNNCTTTCAATAAACTTGGCTGATGAGCTAACCGAGCGTTGCAGCTCGATCACTCGTGTAAGCTCAGAAACGCCTTGTACGTTGGAGGATTCCAGCGCACCCTGCACCATGTGTGCAGTGATTGAAGGCTGCGGGGTTTCTTCCGAACTATACAGCGTGTTGCCTAGACGTTTGAGCGCTTGTGCGTTGGCAAATTCCATCATTCCTACCTGGCCGACGGCTTCGCCATCCGCGCTGACTTCGCCCGCACCGTTGACTACCACCGTGCGTGCATTGGGTGGCAGCACAATCTCGCCACCATCCGGGCCGAGCACAGGATACCCATCCGCAGTGACGAGTGCGCCGGAATCATTGGTTTGGAAATTGCCTGCGCGTGTATAGCGAGTGCCGAGCGGCGTCTGGATTTGAAAATAGGCATTACCGTTAATGGCTAAATCAAACGTATTGTTTGTGGTTTTAAACGAACCGGTGGACGTATCGCGATAGCTTGTGGGATCGTAAGCGTAGGAGTTCTGGCCGTTGACATCTTTCTCAAGATATTCGCGAAATGTCAGCTTTTCCGCGTTATAGCCCGGTGTGTTCATATTGGCGATATTGTTGGCAGTAACCTCAAGATCGCGAAACCGCGTGAGCTGGTAGGAAAGCGCTATATAAATGCCGTTATCCATAAGGTCAGTGCTCCGGAACAATACGTCTTGCGGGGTAGTAAAGCATAAACCGTGCCAATCGCCGCAAAGCGCCGTTAATTGCCTGATTGCGAAGTTTTTATCCCCAATCCAAAGCGGCCTGCGTGCTCGCACTTGTCATCACTACAACGTAGGGTTACAACGAAGATGTAATGAGAGGATCGCATGTTAGGCAAACTACTCAAGCGTAAGAAAAAAGACACTGCGGAAGGCGGGGAAGCCAAAGAGGGCGACGCAGCAGAAGAGAAAAAAGACAGCGCAGCGGAAAAAACCGAAGGCGGTGAAGCTAAAGAAGGCGAAGCGGGTGCTGAGGGCGATGCCGCACCGAAAAAAGGAAAACGCAAAATCGTGATTATCGGCGGCGCGGTGGCACTCTTGCTCGTGATTGTGGGCGCGTTGTTTGGGCTTGGTGTGATTGGCGGCGGTGGTGATGGTGAAGAAGCCGGGCATGAAGAAACCGCAACCGCAGAAGGGCATGGCGGCGAACATGGGGAAGAAGGTGCGGTGGTAGTCAACGCGCCAGTTTACTATGAACTTCCTGAATTTCTTGTGAATTTAAGCAGCAACACCAACCGTACGAGCTTCCTTAAAATGCGAGTCACGCTGGAATTGAAGGAACAGGCTTCCGTAGCCCTTGTCGATGCGAATAAACCGCGGATTGTGGATACGTTTAACACGTATTTACGCGAGCTACGCCCGCAGGATGTACAAGGTTCTGTGGGGATTTACCGCCTGCGTGACGAGCTTCTGACCCGTATTAACGGGACCATTCAGGAAGGGCTGGTTAAGGATATACTTTTCTCCGAAATTATCGTACAATAAACATCAAGAGCGCCACGATGCGCCCATTTTCCCTGGATGGTGAGCAAGAAAACAGTCGGTCTCGTGTGAAGCAGGACCGGGTGGCAAAGAAATTGCACTGACGTTAGAAACGATTGGTACAAAGACTTAGTGCATCGCGCGAGGGAGCAAATGCATGGCCGAACAGGATGACGCAGCCGCCGCTGCCGAATGGGAAAAGCAACTCGCTGCAGAAGCAGCGGGCGGCGATGGTGCTGCCGCTGCGGACGGTGCTGCCGCTCCAGGCGCGGACGGTGAGCCTGCCCGCGTATTAAGCCAGGATGAAATTGACCTTTTGTTAGGTGGCGGGGCCTCCGGCGCCGGCGCAGGCGACCGCTCGGGTATTTACGCGATTCTCGACCGTTCGATGATGGCGTATGAGCGCCTGCCGATGCTCGAAGTGGTGTTCGATCGGCTGGTGCGCATGCTCTCTTCGTCCTTGCGCAATTTCACTTCGGACAACGTCGATGTCTCGATTGATTCCATGCAGTCCATGCGCTTCGAGGATTACCTCAACTCCATTCCGCTACCTGCGCTGCTCGTGGTATTCCGCGCGGTGGAGTGGGAGAATTTCGGCATCATCACTATCGATTCCTCACAAATCTATTCGACGGTTGATATTCTGCTCGGCGGTCGCCGCACCAACAAAGCAGTACGGGTCGAAGGGCGGCCCTACACCACGATCGAGCAGGATATCGTCAAGAAAATGGCCGATATTATTTTGAACGACATGAGCTCCTCGTTCGATCCCTTGTCGCCCGTTAGTTTTCAGTTCGAACGGCTCGAGAGCAACCCGCGCTTTGCCCAGATCACGCGGCCCAACAGCGCCGTGCTGCTGGTGCGATTGCGAGTGACGATGGAAGAACGCGGCGGATTAATCGAGCTGATGATCCCTCATGCCACGCTAGAGCCAATCCGTGATCTGCTGCTACAAATGTTCATGGGTGAAAAATTCGGCCAGGATTCGGTGTGGGAGCGGCATTTGGGTCGCGAAGTAGGCCAGACTTCGGTCGAAATCGCTGCCGTGCTCGATGAACGGAGGATCTCGCTTGGCGAGGTGGTGAACTTAAAAATCGGCTCCACGATTTTACTCGATGTGACACCGGAGGATCCGGTGCGGCTTAAATGCGGCAATGTCTCACTCACCAGCGCGCAGGTAGGCCGGGTGGGAGACCGCATCGCCGTTGCGGTGAATGACGATATCCGCCAGTTCCGCGAGCTACTCAAAGAACAAGGAGCGATCTAATGGAATTACTATCGCTTTTCGTGAATGTGTTTATGGCCGGGCTGCTATCGGCTACGCTCTGGTATTGCTGGCGGCTGAACGCGCGCATCAAACTGATTCAGGACAGCCGTTCGGAGCTTGCTAAAATCATCCGCGAGTTTGACGAATCTACCCAGCGTGCTACCCAGTCGATTGCGGATATTCACACCGCCACCCAGCGTCTGAGCGAGAATATTCAGCATAAAATCGATAAGGCCAACTACCTCGCAACCGATCTCGAGCTTATGATCGAGCGTGGCCAGAAAATCGCCGGTCAGCGCAATGAGTCGCCGCCGCCGCGCGCAGCGCGGCCGCCGGTGATGGAGCCTGCCATGCCTGCGGTTCCTTCGCGCGCGGCACTTGAAAAAGCCCATGGGGTCGATATTAAAGAATCCGCTGCAGAATCGCCGCGTCGTCGTTTGCGCTCACGCGCCGAGCAGGATGTAATGAGTCTTCTCAAATCGAAGAACGAGGCGCGATAGTTATGGTCAAACGTCCTGTTTCTCGTCCTCGCAAAGCCGCGCGCGCCAAGAAACGCGCGCGCTTTCGTATTATCCCGTTCACGATGACGATGCTCGCACTGGTGCTGTCACTGAAGGTGAGTGAAATTTATTTTGATGTCAAAAGCATCCGCGATGCGAAGGCGGCCGACGCACCGGCCGCGGAGAATGCTAATAAAGAAGCGCCAACAGAGCATAAAGAAGAAGCAAAAGAAGGCGAGCATAAGGAAGAAGCAGCACAAGAAGATCACAAAGAAGAAGCAAAAAGCGAAGGTGGCCATGGCGATGCCAAACCGCCGGAAGAGCCAAAAACAGCCGGTGTTGGCAAAATGACAGTTAAAGAAGTCGAAGCGTTGAAAGCCCGCACCCAAGCGCCGCTTTACACCAAAGAAGAAATGGATCTGTTGCAAAATCTTACCAAGCGCCGCCAGGAGCTGGAGCAGCGCGAATCCGAACTTGTGATTAAATCGAAGGTGCTTGAGGCCACGGAAAAACGCATCAGCGATAAAATGACCGAAATGCAGGCGCTACAAACCGAGCTATCGCAGGTGATTGCCGAGCATAACAAGCAGCAGGAGAGCCAGCTTGGAAGTCTTGTGAAAATTTATGAAAACATGAAGCCGGGTGATGCCGCGGCGATTTTTAATGAAATGGAAATGCCCATTTTGCTTGAGGTCATTGGCAAAATGTCCGAACGTAAGGTTGCACCGGTGCTTGCCAATATGAGTCCGAAAAAAGCTAAGGATGTCACCCAAGAGCTTGCAGAAACGCGCCGCAAAAGTGCGGCAAAGAACACAGCACTGCAAGCGGCGGTAGCACCTTCGCGCTGATCCGGCTTATGCTGCCAGTGCAGTAAGCGCATCGCCGCTGATGCGCTGCACGGTCCACTCTTTCATTGCTACTGCCCCCATTGAGGCATAAAAGCGGATGGCATCCTCATTCCAATTCAGCACCCACCACTCCAATCTACCGCAGCCTTCGTTCAGCGCCTGACGGGCAAGAGCTTGAAACATGGTGCGCGCAATGCCGCGGCGGCGGAATTCCGGCCGCACAAAGAGATCCTCAAGGTAAATGCCGGGCTTACTTAAAAAAGTAGAAAAATTATAAAAATAGAGGGCAAATGCCGCGGGTTTTCCATCCCACTCCGCAATCAAACATTGCGCACGGGGTGTTTTTCCAAACAGCCAGTGGCGCACGCTTTCTTCTGTGGCAAAACATTCATGTGCAAGTTTTTCAAACCCCGCAAGTTCATGAATGAATGTTACGATGACTGCCGTATCCGCCACCGTTGCCGTACGTAGAACGAGCGCTGACGGGCTATGCGGAGGGCGCATCCGTTAGCCATTTGCGTTTTTTCAGAATGCGTACCGTGAGTGCGGCAAGGCCGGTTGCAAGCAGTACACCGCCAAGAAAAGCGATATAGTCTACATAGATCCAGCGATCAGCCAGCGCGAGATATTCGTAGGCTTCGGTGACTGTGAGTGTCACGAGCGTGGTGGCGATGGTGGAGTAATCCTTAATGAGCGCGCGGCGGAAATTAAACACCATACCCTCGGTCGCGGAGCGGTAGAGCGAGAATTTCGGAATGAAGCGCGGCACATCGCGGCAGTAGGCAAGGTAGGCATCCTGGAATTTATTGAGCAGATAGGCTTCCTCGGCAAACACAATGCACCAATAAATGAAATAGAACAGCGCAATGCCAAGCCCCATGACAATAGGGTTGCCATGTAGCAAAAACACGCCGAGATAAATGAGCATATTGCCGACATAAAGCGGGTTGCGGCACACGCCGAAAAGTCCGCTCGTGACAAGGTTTTCTGCATAGACTTTTTTATTCAGCCCGCCGCGCTTGATATAAGCAAAGCCGATGACAAGCCCGCGTAGTGCCAAGCCCGAAAATGCGATGAGGAGGGCGATAAAGTCTTTTGCGCCTTCAAGCTGGTCGCTGCCGAAAATGCGCGCCGGCGGCGGGGCAATGAGGTACAGTGCAATCAGAATCAGCGGAAAGGCGCGGTTGCGGTAGTGGAAAAAAAAATTACCAATCGATATCATGGCAGGTTTCATGGAGGTCTCGTAAAGTAATTATTTCACTGCAATAATGCCGCAGAAATTATACCAGCGGAAGAACACTTCCACATGGCCAAACCCTGCTTCGCGCAGGAGTTCAATATTTTCTTCAAGGCGGTAGGGGATCAGCACATTCTCCAGCGCCTCGCGCTTTTTTGAGATTTCAATTTCCGAATAACCGTTGCGGCGTTTGAAATCGTAGTAATGCTGAATGAAAAGCCGATTGAACAGCGTATCGGCGCTGGTGAGCTTTTCAATCATCAGCAAGCAGCCATTGTCGTTCAGTCCGCGGCAAATTTGCCGCATCACCCGCTCGCGGTGCATGGGGCGTACGAATTGCAACGTTAAAAGTAGCGTCACCACGCTAGCATTTTCAATCATCAGCCCTTTGTTGATATCGGAGCACTGGAATTCGATGTCACGTTCGGTGTTGGACTGAAGCACTTTCTCCTGCGCTTTGGCGATCATATCTTCGGAATTATCGATCCCAATAAAATGTACCTGCGGGTCGACATGCGGATCCATCGCAAGCAGGGTGGTCGCGGTCGAGCAGCCGATATCGTAAAGATTCGTTCCGGCAGCAGCAAAATCGCCGGCCAGCTCGCAGACCATGCGCTGCATTTCCTCGTAATAGGGAACCGAGCGGCTCACCATATCGTCGAATACATTGGCAACGGTCGCGTTAAACGTAAAATCGGCGATCGTTGCGTCCTTTTCCTCGAACACTTTGTCTTTGTTCTCGGTGTGCAGTAGCTTTGAAACGTGGGTGGTTTTCATACGAAATGCCTTCCGCTTTGCGGGTGCAGTGGCTCGGATTTCTGCGGGGTTATAGTCGCTCATCAAAGCGCTGTAAAGCGCAATCCAGGCGTGTGAGTGCAGGAATTCTTGCCTAACTGGAGGAAGTTGTATATCCGAAGGCGATGCAGATTCATGTCGCAGAAACGAAAGAGCAATTCCAGCACTCGCTTCGGGTGTTAAAGAGGTGTCTTTGACTGGGAGCAGCTGCTAAAGCGCCGCGAAGAATTAAATGTAGCGGCGGAAGACCCCCATGTTTGGAACGATCAGGCCGCTGCATCGAAGTTGATGCGCGAACGCACACGTGTTGACCGGCTTGTGACCACCACTCAATCGCTTGAATCTCGCTTTGCGGAAACGCTTGAGCTGCGCGCGCTGGCTGAAAGCGAAAATGATACAGCGATGGTTGATGAAACATCGCGCACGCTGATAGGCTTGCTTGCCGAGCTGCAACGCATGGAGCTTGAAGCGCTGCTTTCCGGTGAGGCGGATGCCAATGACTGCTTTATCGAAATTCATCCGGGCGCGGGTGGCACGGAAAGCCAGGATTGGGCGTTTATGCTGTTTCGCATGTATATCCGCTGGGCAGAGCGGCGTGGTTTCGCTGTTGAGATTATCGACGAACAGGCAGGCGACGGCGCAGGCATTAAATCGGCAACGCTCAAACTCACGGGCGAGAATGCCTATGGCTGGGCGAAAACCGAATCGGGGGTGCATCGCCTGGTGCGCATTTCGCCGTTTGATTCCAACGCGCGTCGCCATACGAGCTTTGCGTCGGCCTGGGTTTATCCGGTGGTTGATGATTCCATCACCATCGCCATCGATGAAAAAGACATCCAGATGGATACAATGCGCTCCGGTGGCGCGGGTGGCCAGCACGTCAACAAAACTGAATCAGCCGTAAGGCTCACCCATCTGCCGACCGGGATTGTGGTCAAATGCCAGGCCGGCAGAAGCCAGCACCAGAATCGTGCGGAGGCGTATAACATGCTCCGCGCGCGGCTTTACGAGGCCGAACTGCAAAAGCGCGAACAGGCCGCCAACGCCCTTAATGCCAGTAAAACCGACAATGCCTGGGGCCACCAGATTCGCTCCTACGTGCTCCACCCGTATCAGATGGTGAAAGACCTGCGCACGGGGGTAGAAACCTCCGATACGCAAGGCGTTCTGGATGGTGATCTCGACCAGTTTATCAACGCTTCTCTCGCGCAACGGGTCAAGGGAAGTGTGGAGAAATTTGGGTAATACTGGTATATATAATCCGTATGAATGCTAAAGAAACAGATAATAAGACGGAACAGTTCCGCGCATCTCTCATGAAAAACATGACAGAAGAAGAGAAAGTGCGTTTTCTTTATTTCATGAAAATCGGTGATAAAATCATGGCAGAGAGTCAAGAAGTGCTGAAGAAACTGGCCGATTCTTGATTCGATTTTTCCACGAAAACTTGTATTTCACCGCAGAAATGCTACATGCGCGGGCATGAACTCGCTTGGTTTCGATAAGGCAGAAAAAGACACGCGCGTGGTGGTGGCCATGTCGGGCGGGGTGGATTCGTCCGTCGTCGCCGCACTATTGCACGCGCAGGGCTATGAGGTGATTGGCATCACGCTGCAGCTTTACGATCATGGTGCGGCGGTTGGCAAAAAAGGCGCCTGCTGCGCGGGTCAGGATATTCACGATGCGCGGCGGGTTGCCGATACGCTCGGCATTCCGCATTACGTGCTTAATTACGAAAGCCGTTTCAAAGAAGCGGTAATGGATGATTTTGTTGAAACCTATCTTGCCGGTTCAACGCCTGTGCCGTGCGTGCGTTGCAATCAATCGGTCAAGTTTCATGATCTTCTCGCTACCGCGCGCGATTTAGGTGCGGATTGCATGGCCACCGGCCATTACGTGCAACGTGTGGTTACGAACGGTACGGCGGAACTTCATCGCGCCGCGGATCCCGATAAGGATCAAAGCTATTTTCTTTTTGCTACCACGCAAGAACAGCTGGAGTTTTTACGGTTTCCCTTAGGTGGCATGCGTAAGGAAGAAACGCGAGCGCTGGCGGAAAAGTTTCAGTTAGCCGTGGCTGAAAAACCGGACAGCCAGGATATTTGTTTTGTGCCAACCGGTGGCTACGCCAAGGTGATTGAGAAGCTACGCCCCGATGCGGCGCAACCTGGCCAGATTGTGCATATGGACGGGCGAGTGCTGGGCGCGCATGCGGGGATTATTCATTACACGGTAGGCCAGCGCAAAGGGCTGGTGAGTGGATCCGCCGAGCCGCTTTATGTGCTGAAACTGGAACCGGAAACCCGCCGTGTGATTGTTGGCCCGCGCGAAGCGCTGGCGCAAAAAGAATTTGCGGTGAAGGAAATGAACTGGCTGCTACCCATTCCGCAACGTATGGACAGTATCCGCGTGAAAATGCGTTCGATGCAGTCGCCGATGCTCGCGAGCATAACGCCCATGGATCAGCATGCACGCGTGGTGCTTCATACGCCCTATGAAGGCATTGCGCCAGGTCAGGCCTGTGTGATGTATGTCGGTGATCGGGTGCTCGGCGGCGGCTGGATTAGCAGAAACTAAGCCGCGTCTTCCGCTTCAGGTTTTTTGCTAAACTTGGTGACTTCATCGCCCCATTCGCTTTCGATTTTTTTTAAATTGCCTTCGATTTTTACTACCTGCTCCACATGAAAGCGGCTGAACATTACGTGGGTGAGCATCGGCATCACCATCACCATTAAATAGCCGCACATGGCGGAGCCATAAATCACGACCCAGGTATCCACACTTTGCAAAATCGGCTGCAGGGCGCTTACCGGACCTTCCATAATCATCCGTCCGATATAGGGCAACGTGCCGGAGAGATTAAGCGCGAATACGGTTTTAAAAAGATAGGGTTTCTTCGCGCGGTCGATATAATAGGCGACGATGGATGGCATCATCGCGATCACCACAAAGATAAAGCCGGTGCGTAAGAACGCCATCATCAGCAAGCTGCTAAGGATGAGCAGCAGTTTATGCTTCATCGACATTTTGCGCCTTGCCGGTGTGGTTTTTGCCGTATCTTTTTTGGGTGTGTCGGCGGCGTTGGCGGTGGCTTCGGCGGTGCTCATTAAATCCCCATCACGGTACTGACTACTTGATACGCAGTCACAGTGAGAATGATATAAGCGATGGTCGTTGCAATTTTTCCGCCGGTATCGCGCGAATAATATTCTACAAGGCGTGGATTTTTGTAGCGCTCGACCTTGTTGGTATTGATTTGGTGCAGGGCAATTGCCTTGGTGAATCCATCATAGTCGCGGATGGTGATGGTGCGGTTAATGACGTCATCCAGCAGATCATCCAGCCGTCCGGTTTCGGCGAGTTTTCTGAGTTTGAGCTTCAGTTTTTTACGAATCACTCTGCTATGCATCACATCGAGCATACGCTCAACACGCATGCCGGCCCAGGCGCATAAACCAGGTAAGCGCAATGAAGGATATTTTTGTTGCGCGCGCGCGAGGATGCGCAGCGCAATCAACTCCTCGTTTTTTGAAAGGGCAGGCATGGCGGCAAGGTCCGTCAGCTGCAATTCTTTGTTCATGGCAATCTTGCTCGCGATAAACGCGATCAGGTGATTATCTATGAATGTTGTATTGGCGGCGGCTTTACCGGCAATCGCATCCAGCGTGCGCAAAGCTTCCGCCGCATCGGCCACATAATGCTGCCGAAAGAGCGGCGACTGGCAGGAGAGTGAGGTGTTAAGATCATAAAGCACACGTTCGATACCAAAACCGATTTCTTTTTTCTTTAACGTGGTACGAGCGCGCTGCAATTTAGTGATAGCGGCGCTGTAATCATGGTCGCGCCGCTCGGGCGCAAGCTCGGACCAGTACATCGGTACGTCGCTTTCAAGCAGGGTCACAAGTTGGTCTTTAGTGGTACTGTCGTTATCGGCAAGCGCCTGGGCAAGTAGTGGGCCAATACCATCCGGCCGTAAAGAAAGCGAAAAAGTGCGGATCGGCGCAACCGGATCCAATGCGGCGATGGTACGGGTAATCATTTCGTTGGTTTGTGCGTCGTTCGTACCGTCCCCACCGGTGCGTAAGGCGCGTTCCACTTTCTCGCCGACTTCGCTGCGGTGCAAATTGGTTTCGCACCAGCGGTCGAGGCGCGAATTGCGAAGTTCTTTTGCTGCCAGACGCCATTGTTGATGTAGACCGTGCGCGAGCAAGCGTGGATTAAAATAATTATCCCCACCAAAAACGAAGGGACGGGTCGTATCTTTTGAAACGGCGGGCGCAATCATGTTGAAGCGCTTACCACCGAGCCATTGGATGAATTGATCGAGTCCCCAACGATCGGCAGGATTATCACTAAAAATACCGCGCAAGAAATCTTCAAGATTGGCGGATATGTCGCGCCCGGCTACGAATACCTGGTAACTGCCTTTAGCCATCAGCAACCGCATCAGTTCTTCCTGCGGCATCGCTTTTTGCTTGTCGATGCCGTAAATCAGCTCCAGCGCCAGCATGCCGAGCGCATAGACATCCGCGCGTTCATCCGCCTCACCGCGGCCAAGCGGGCTTGCAAGCATCACTTCAAGCGGTTGGTAAATAGGATGCGAAAGCGTGCCCGCCGGCGCAGTGATGCATTCATTGATGACGGGTGTTTCGCCCATGAAAAAACTCGTGGGGCCTAAATTGCCGTGAGTGATTTTTTTTTCACGCAGCGCTATCAGCGCTTGCGCTGCCGGGCTTAGCACATAGTCGGTCACGATATGCTCGTGCAGGCGGGGTGTTTCCTTCATCGCATCGCTTAAAAGCTTGCCCGCCGGCCGGTCGAAAAATAGTACATAGCGCGATTCATTGAGGTGCGAGCACATCACAATCCCTGAGCCTAAAAGCTGCACCAGATTCGGGTGGCTGAATACTGTGAGTTCGGACGCAAGCTGCTGGCGACAGGGCACTTTGTTTTCCAGCACCATCGCATAGACCGCGCGGTTTAGATTAAGGGCGTCTTGCCCTTGGTAGGCTTTGGCATAAGTGTGGCTCAGCTCGGGAATTGGCTTGCCCGGGAAAAGCGTAAAGCGTTGGGCGAGTTCGTCTTTTTTGCCGCCACCAGGCGTATGCTCGCTGCGGTAATTAGCCAGAAAATCGGCAAGGCCGGTCTCAACCTGCTCTTCAATCATGAGCGGCGAGGCATCCATTTTCTGTGCGGCAAGTGCCATAGCGACCACGTGGTTAGGAGTCTTTTTATACTTAGATCATGCTAACTATAAGCACGTTTCGTGCCAAGGGGAATGCAGCAGATTAATGATAATAATAGCAACAATTTACGCCGCTTTTTTGATGCCGCCGAACGGATCCTCAATCAGGATGGTATCCTCGCGCGAGGGCGAGGTCGAAAGCATCGCAACCGGGCAGCCGATGAGGCTTTCAATGCGCCGCACGTAATCAACCGCCGCCGCCGGAAGTTCTTTAAAGCTTTTTGCACCGCGCGTTGATTCACTCCAACCCGGGATGGATTCATAGATCGGTTGGGCGAGCGCTTGTTTCTGCCCGCAGGTAGGTAGGTAATCGTAGTGTTTACCCTCGATTTTATAGCCGGTGCAAATCTGCAAGGTTTCAAATCCGTCGAGCACGTCAAGCTTGGTGAGGGCGATTCCGTCGATCCCTGAAGTGATGACGGCCTGGCGGACCATGACCGCATCGAACCAGCCGCAACGGCGCTTACGCCCGGTGACAGTGCCGAATTCATGCCCGCGTTCGCCGATTTTCTGCCCGGTTTCATCGTGCAGTTCGGTAGGAAAAGGGCCGGAGCCAACCCGTGTGGTATAGGCTTTGGTGATGCCAAGCACATAGCCGATACTGTGCATGCCGACACCTGCGCCGATCGAAGCTTCACCCGCCATCGTGTTCGAGGAAGTGACGAAGGGGTATGTTCCCGCATCCACATCCAGCATAATGCCTTGTGCGCCTTCGAATAAAATCCGTTTGCCTTCGCTGCGATACTGTTCGAGTAGACGCCAGACGGGTGCTGCATAAGAAAGTAATTTCGGTGCAATGTCGCGTAAGGGCTTAAGGATCTCCTCCACCGTCATCGGCTGCGCACCGGAGGCAACCAGGATAGGGTTGTGATGCGCGAGTAGGGCTTTCACTTTTTGCTCCGCGCTTTGCATATTGGTCAGATCGCACAAGCGCAGCGCGCGGCGGCCGACTTTGTCCTCATACGCCGGGCCGATGCCACGCCCTGTCGTACCTAACTTTCCTGCACCACGAAGCGCTTCCGCCGCCGCGTCGAGCCGCTGGTGGATCGGCAGAATGAGGCAGGCATTTTCGGCAATTTTAAGGTTCTCGTGCGAGACATTCACCCCTTGGTCACGCACTTTCTCGATTTCGGAAAGCAACGCCCAGGGATCGACCACTACCCCGTTGCCGATGAGGCTGATCTTTTCGCCACGCACCACGCCGGAAGGCAGGAGGCTGAGTTTATACGTGACGCCATGGATGACGAGTGTGTGGCCTGCGTTATGGCCGCCTTGAAAACGCACGATGACATCGGCGCGTTCCGACAGCCAGTCGACCACCTTGCCTTTGCCTTCATCGCCCCATTGGGAGCCTACGACGACTACTGATTTCATACGTTATGTTCCAAAAATTCTTCACTAAGGCTCTGTCGCATATTCCGGCGTGGCTGTACAGTGCCTAAGTGCCAGCGTTGGTATAGAGTGTCACGAAGCCTTGTGCGTGGAGTTGGGCGGCTTCGGCGGCGGGTGTGCCAGGCGGAATGGGCTTCACCGGCGATGGTGCGGCGATGGCGAGCGCATCGAGCATATCATTCATGTATAAAGTGAAACCCAGCGCATCCTCGCCGTTCGCAGCGCGGTAGCAGCCGCCGCGGCCGACTTCGATTGCTGAGTCGTTCCAGAAAATCGCGTAGCCCGTGCCGGTATAATAGCCGTAGCCGGTGAGATCGAGCATATCAATTGTCACCATTGCCTCGACCTGATGGGCGGTGAGGGCTTTTGTAATTGCCTGAAGCTCTGCGCATGCAGCCCTCAACGCGGGATGAGAGAGTTTCTGTAATTGTTCAAGCGTTTCTGATGCTGATCCTGTCATCGCTAGAATATCCGCAATCAGTGGCGCGCCGAGGCGGCTGAGGCTTGCGACATCCTTCAGTCGCGCCGCTTCGCGTAGGGCGCTGTGGGTGCTTTCGGGGTAATCGCGCAGCAACATTTCGAATACTGAAGGGTAATGAAGATCGATGGTAAGATTCTTTAGACCCGCCTGGTTGAGGGCGTAGCACGCAATCGCGAGCACTTCAGCAACGGAGGATGCCGCCGTATCGCCAAACCGCTCGATGCCCACTTGCGTATGCTGGCGGCGGGTTTTTAGCGCTTCGGCCATGGTACGCAGCGTGTAACCCGCATAGCACAGGCGTAAGGGGCGCGGCGCGTTACTCAACACGGAAGTGGCAATACGGGCGACTTGACCCGTCATATCCGCGCGCAGGGCCAGCATGTTGGGCGATAGCGGATCCGCCACACGGAACACATGGTGGGCAGTTGCTTCGCCCGCACCGGATAAAAGGCTGGTTTCGTATTCGGCAAGCGGCGGAATCACCGGTTCATAACCGAATTTGAAGAATACCGAAAGCAACTGGTGAATGAGGCGGAATTCGGCCATCGCCTTGGGCGGTAGCACGTCCATCAATCCGGAAGGAAGAAGTGTAGATTTCATGAGGGGAGGGACTAACTGAAAATCGCTGTTTCTTAAAGAGGAAAATAGTCTCCAGTCATCATCACTGGTCATTACGCGCCCCAATGAATCTAGTTGTCAGGTATCATGCTTCTGGTCTAAGCACGGAATCTTGTCCATTTTACCACTACTGATCCCGATGCTTGAATTTTCCCGCTTTAAAATCCTGTTTGTGACGCTGGTGACGTTATTCTTTACGTTCGCTATGCTACCGAGCATTCTACCTGCGAGCATCATGCAAAAATGGCCGAGCTTCCTGCCTAAGGAACCTGTGCCGCTGGGGCTGGATCTGCGTGGAGGTTCGCATTTACTGCTTGAGCTGAATACCGATGCATATTTGCGCGACCACATGAACAACGTGCGCGACAGTTTGCGCAACGTGCTGCGTGAACACAAAATCGGTTACCTCAATCTGCATGCGGGCGACGATCAGATCACCTTTGCCGTGCGGCCGGAAACCGTGCCTGCTGATGTGAAGCTTGAACGGCTGTTGCGTGAGCTCGATCCTGATATCGGCATCACGGTGGACGGGGTGAATGTCGCGCTGCGCTATGAGGAAAAAACGCTGCGCCATATCCGCTCGCAGCTGCTGCAGCAATCGATTGAAATTGTCGAGCGCCGGGTGAATGAAGCGGGCACAAAGGAACCGATCATTCAAAGCCAGGGTGCGGATCGTATCGTGGTACAAGTGCCAGGTCTGCAAGACCCGGGCCAGTTAAAAGCGCTGCTTGGCAAAACAGCAAAAATGACCTTCCATCTCGTGAACGAGGAAGCAACGCCCGAAGACATCGCGCGCGGCACGGTGGCGGCAGATACGCGGATTCTGCCTTCGGACCGTGCGGGCGATCCCGCCGCGGGTGGTGTGCAGCAGCAATACGCGGTATTCTCGCAGGTCGCGCTGGGCGGTGAACTGCTCACCAATGCGCGTGCTTCGTTCCAGGATGGGCTGCCGGTGGTGGAATTTTCCTTCAACACGCTCGGCGCACAAAAATTTGGCGATATCACGCGCGATAATATCGGCCGCCGTTTTGCCGTGGTGCTGGATGACAAAGTGATTACCGCGCCCGTTATCCGCAGCGCCATTCTCGGTGGCCGAGGGATTATTGAAGGCAATTTCACCATCGAAAGCGCCAACGAGCTTGCCGTGCTGCTGCGCGCGGGCGCATTGCCTGCGCCGCTTACGGTGATTGAGGAACGTTCGGTTGGCCCAAGCCTTGGTCAGGATTCCATCGAAGCTGGGGCTTTATCCGCGCTGCTCGGTACGGCGCTCGTCGTGCTGTTTATGTTTCTTGCCTATGGGCTGTTTGGTCTCTTTGCCAACCTTGCGCTGATGATTCACCTCATCATCATCATCGGGGCCATGGGCCTGCTGCAAGCAACGCTCACACTGCCCGGCATTGCGGGTATTGTACTCACCATGGGCATGGCGGTGGATGCGAACGTACTTATTTTCGAGCGTATCCGCGATGAAATCCGCTTCGGCAAATCGCCGCTTGCTTCCATTGAATCGGGATTCCGCCTGGCCTACGGCACGATCATGGATTCAAACATCACCACATTAATTGCAGCCGCATTGCTCTTTTCCTTCGGCGCAGGTTCGGTGAAAGGTTTCGCCGTAACGCTGACGATCGGCATTCTCTCTACCATTTTCGCTTCCGTCATGTGCGTGCGGATGTTCATTGTTTTCTGGATACGCCGCACACGGCCCAAGCGCGTACCTATTTAACTCTCTATGCAAAACATCACGCCACAGCTCGCGCGCGGCGCACCGATCATCGAATCTTACGGCGGTGAAGGGTTTCGCATTGCAGGCAGTGATTATGCGTCCAGCATTTTAGTCACGCCAAGCGCGGTGCATGCATGGTCTGTGGCGCACGCAGATGACATCACCATGGAATCACTTGCGCCACTTTTCACTGGCGCTTCTCCGCAGGTGCTGCTCATCGGCACAGGATATGCGCATACGCGCATCGCGCCGGAGATTGTTATGGCGATGAAATCCCACCGTATCGCGTGCGACACGATGGATACGGGGGCCGCCTGCCGCACGTTCAATATCCTGCTTGCGGAAGGGCGTAATGCCAGCGCGGCGCTTATTCTACCCGCAAAGGGTTAAAAAACTGTAAACGCTTGTCTTTTCTGTGAATGTCATCAATTTGTCATAAATGTTACCGAGTTTTTGTGGTAATATATGCGTATAACAAAAAATAACAAAAACACTAGGAGCGCATATGGCAACAGCACGGTTTTCCGGCGATTCCAATTCTGTTTTTGTCAGCAATTGGCCGCTTGATCTGATTATCGATTTTGAAGTCCCGCCGGATGGTGTTGCCGTCCGCCAGTTGAAAAAGGGCCTACTGGAGGCCAAACGCTTCTCGGGGGCAATGAAAAAGGTCAACCGTAGCGAAATTGTGGCGCTTGCCAAAAGCCAACTCAATACGCGCCTTGGCACACCGCTCTCTGCCGCCGTATTGGCCATTAAGGACGTGTTGCCTGAGGAGCTTGATCTCACCAATCAGGATTTTATTCAAGGGCTTCACGAGCTGATCCGGGCGATGGACTCCAATCATAAAGGCGTCATAACCCGAGAGGATATCAAGGGATTCGCCGCCAATCCGCCCGCAGAACTGAAAGAGCGCCTTGCCACGAAAATGGGCGCGCATTAACGATTTTTTATTCATTCTAGCCGTATAGTGGATGCTTGGAAGCTTGCATATGGCCTATAACGAAAACGTTCCTATTTCCGCTCAACCGCAAAATACCCCGGCGGCAATAAATGCGCTGGCAAAACCCAAACCTTTGTGGATGATGCGAAAAGCCATCGATGTATTGAAAAAGGATTACGCGAGTGTCGCCGATAAGGCGGACGGAACGCAAGACGGCAAAGTAAATCAAACAACGGTTATTAAGCTTATCGATCAAGCAATTCTTTCACCCAAAAAACCAGATCATCTTCCCTACTTAATTGCTATGCGCGTGGTAATAGCGTCCTTCCCTCAAGGGGTTTATAGTATTGAGGAACTAGGTGCAAAGGTGGATGAGTGCTTTTCCTCGATGTGTCGTGGAAAGGACAAAGACATTACTCCCAAAAAACTTCAAGAGTTCTACGAAAAAAGCAATCCTGTATCACAGCAATCTGCCTCTGTTGTCATTACAGGCTCAGATGTTCAGCAGGAAACACCTAAGCCTACACCACAACCATTAGCCTCAAGTGAATCTGCAACTGCAGTCCCCGTTAAGGCTCCTACTGCTGGACCTAAAATGGTAGTTCAACCGATTGCCGATAGTTCTGTCGGTGAGCTGCCTTCAGCTTCGCCCACCGCTGAAAACGCTACGCCATCCAGTGCGGAATCTGTTTCCTACACCACCAAACAACTTCAGCTTTACGAGCTAGCGAAAGCATTGGGCAAAGAAGAATTCACCAAGCGCTATGGGGTCGATTCCATCAGCAAAATCGATAATCTGCCGCTACCGCCGCTCTTTAAAAGCGAAGGGAAAAGCGTAGAATCTTCTCGCTGAGGATTTAAATTACGCCGCTTTTTTTACGCTCGCATTGGCGAAATTGCTGGCGGCGAATTCCCAGTTCACGAGCTTATCAAGGAAGGTCGCGACAAAATCCGGCCTGCGGTTCTGGTAGTCGATATAGTAGGCATGTTCCCACACATCCACGGTAAGTAGCGATGTTGCGCCGCTTGTGAGCGGCGTTTCGGCGTTGGGCGTTTTGGTGACGACCAATTTACCGTCCTTACCCAACACTAGCCAGGCCCAGCCGGAGCCAAACTGCGTGGTCGCTGCGGTTTTGAATGCGTCAACAAACTTATCGTAGCCGCCAAGATCCGCATCGATTTTTTTGGCAAGCTCGCCCGTCGGTTTGCCGCCGCCTGAAGGCTTCATCGAATTCCAGAAAAATGTATGATTCCAGATTTGCGCCGCGTTATTAAAAATACCGGCTTTCGACGCATCGCCCGCGGTTTTCAAGATAATATCCTCCAGCTTTGCGCCTTCAAACTCTGTGCCGGCGATCAGTTCATTGAGCTTCACCACATAAGCATTATGGTGTTTGCCGTGGTGGAACTCGAAGGTTTTGGCCGACATATGCGGCTCGAGCGCGGTGGGTGCGTAGGGCAGTGGGGGCAGAGTGAATGGCATAGGATGCTCCTTGGTGGTTGCTGCGGCCAGCACTCGCATCAGCGGCAAGGCAGCAATGGCCGAGGCGGCCATAGAAAACTGCAAAAACGCGCGGCGGGTGAAGCCCATAAGTCTCTCGTAGGCGACTATACTTCGCCGCAGCAGAATTACAAGGTGAGTCTTTCGTGAGGTTTCATGCCTAAAGCTGGCGTTTTGTCATGAGATCTTCATAAAAATCACTGGAAAATCGTGATAAAACTGATTCAAATCGAGGAGAGAAATGATGGCACAAGTGATCGTTGAGAAAACGGAAGATAAGTATACTGCAAAAGGCAGTTACTCTGTTTCTGGCAAGGGGACGCTTAATTTCACACGCACCTTAAACGCGGATGGGACAACCGTGACAGATGTCTATTTCACAGGGCCGGATGGGCAGCAATTCGGATTACAAAAGAATGGCGACACGATTGGATTTGTCGAATCTGGCTTGAGTTTAGACTTCAGGGACACATTCAGGGCATTTCCTTACCTTCGCCAGATTGATGATCAGCTTGCGGTTTTTGACAAGAAGCCCGGCACGTATACAATCGATGATCAGGTGCTGGCTGAATACATCAATTTTCTCGCTCCGCGCTTGCAAAAACCAGGTTATGAAGAGCGAGGTTACACAGAAACGGCCTCAAACCGCTTTCCTGTGAGTGGTGCAGATCAAGAGCAAGCAGGCATTGTACTTGCTGGGGTAAAAAAATTTGCGAGCGAAAAAACAGTATAATTATTTGATAAATAACAACAAAATTTCCATTTTGCGTGTGATGCGATCGTATGATCGATTGTCACGAGATCTTCACACAAATTTAGGAATTACGCAGTAGAATGCGACAGAGTGAGTGAACA
>FRDC01003091.1_pt1 | contig 21508 bp, 23 predicted proteins | sample 1106171 | NCBI WGS metagenome assembly FRDC01 (sample SAMEA3930566, study PRJEB13176) | freshwater metagenome | biome: Drinking water system; feature: drinking water; material: water | place: Singapore | collected 2014-12-20 | reverse complement strand
CAGCCATTGGTTCCTCCAATCCAGCCGCCGGGCGAGACTCCCGCGATTCCTGAGTCTGACTCGCAAACGCACCGTGAGGATTCAGGCATGATCAAACGGCCTGACACGATACCGCACCCGGATTCGGTGATCCATCCTCCGTACGTCGATCCAAAGATGGCCGTTGCACCGGAGGCTGTCCCTCGTCAATCACAGGAATCGCCAGAGGGGTCGGGGCGCAGCCCAGAGGAGACTCGTTGAGATGTCCGACGAGGCTGTGCACAGCGACGTCAAAGAATTGCTCATCGCGGGATGCCGAGTGCGGCTTGCGTACATACCGGCTGGTGCAGGCCGTTGGAAGATCCGATGCACCATGCGCTGGGGTATCGACGCCAACCGCGGTGAGCAGTCGCTCGTGACCGGGATTCACGGCAGTCGCGAGGAGGCCGAGCAGGCGGCCATTTCGCAATTGTCCGGTTTGTTGGGCCAGCAGGTCGATCGAAGTCATTCCCCGACGCACAACTGGGATGACGTCTAAGGAGGCCGTATGGCGAGTATCGGGCAAGCGATTCCAGAAGGTACCTATCAAGCGTTTCACGATCAAGAGATCCAGTCGATCACCTTCGACAGCTATCGAGGGCGATGGCTGGTTTTGGTGTTTTATCCTGGAGATTTTACATTCATCTGTCCGACGGAACTGGAAGAGTTAGGCGGTCTCTATGGGGAATTTCAAAGGCAGGAAGCGGAAGTGATAGGGGTGAGCACCGATTCGGTCTATGTCCACAAGGCCTGGCACGACACTTCACCGACGATCAAGCAGTTACCGTTCCCCTTGCTGGCGGATCCTGGCGGCGCGCTGGCGCAGAAGCTCGGGGTGTACCTGCATCGTGAAGGCGTGGCGTTGCGAGGAAGTTTCATCTTTGATCCCGACGGCAAGCTCTGTGCGTATGAGGTACATGCCAACAACATCGGTCGGAGTATGCAGGAGTTGCTGCGCAAGTTGCAGGCCGCCGCGTTCGTGCGGGAAAACGGAGGCGTCGAGGTCTGTCCCGCTGGATGGAAGCCCGGGGCCCAGACGCTGAGACCAAGCCTCGACCTCGTAGGGAAGATTTGATTGTCGACCGGCTGCACCAGAGCTGCATTGGCTGGCTCGCTCTTCTTCTGATGATGACGTTCGGGTGCGCGCAGAATAGAGAGCGGCCCAACTCACTGTATCAGCATACCGGCGATGCCGGCAGTTCTATCCCGCGAACCACTCCGCCGAAGCAACCAAACACGGCGGGAAACATCCTGGCTCCGCCGGGCAATCCCGGTGGTAACCAAGCCGGCGCTCCGCCGATCGTGGGAGGCACGGAAAACCAACAGGGCGGGTGGCCGGCCGAGCGCTAGCATGAACCACAAGAAGAAGGAGTCGTCATGTCTCATCATGTCGGAGCGGTCTTATTCTGCTTGTCCGTCATGTCGCTTACGAGCGGGTGCGACCGCCACCAGGACCAGTTGACCCCGGCGGCGAACACTCAAGAAGGTCGCGAACGGGCTCAAGATTATCCATCGACTCGCAATACGGAGAATCCGGATCCTTCCATCGGGGGTGCCAACCGTTCGACCAGTGAAAGCGCCGGGCACACACCCGATCCTCCCGGCGCAGCGACGAACGCATCCCCCGGCCACTGAAGATCAGAGGCCACGTCAGTCGATCGGCAGCTGTGGTAAGCTGCGGCGCCATGCGGGTATTCATCCTCGGCGCCGGTGCAACAGGGTCTGTTCTCGCCAAACTCCTTGTCCGTCAAGGACATCACGTGGCCTGCGGCGACCGCGACGTTGAGCGCGCCCGGCGTTTCCTGGGCGACTCGTCGAAGATTCCTCTCATCCGGGTCAATGCCAGGGACATGCGCAGCATCGTCAGCGCTGCGCGACGGTGCCAGTTGCTGGTGAACGCCTGTCCGGCGGTGCTGAACAAGATCATCATCCGCGCAGCCTTGCGGCTGCGTGCGGACTATTTGGATACGGCCGCCCATCTCACCCCCAGTCCCTTCCGCGCAGAGCAGTTCCGTTTCGACCGGCAGTTCCGCGGCCATGGGCGCTTGGCGCTGATCACGGCCGGTGTCGCCCCCGGACTGACGAACGTGTTGGCGGCCGGGGCGGCAGATCGATTGGATGCGGTCGAGCGTGTCCGGATCCGGCTGTACGAGTCGACTGAGAGCGATGATCCCGTGTCCCAGTGGTCGGCCGACGTCTCCTTCGACGAGGCGGTGTCGCGGCCGCGCCTCTATCGAAACGGTCGGTTTGTGTATGGACGCCGGTTTGGTGATCGAGAACGGTTTCGTTTTCCTCCACCTATCGGTGTCGTGTCGGTCGTCTTGGCCGCACAAGATGAGGTCGTCACGGCTCCCCACGTGATCCAGATGCGCGAGATGGATGCCAAGATCGGCGGCGCGGACATCGACCGGCTGCGTCGATGGTTCAGGCAGGGAAGGCTGACGCGGTCCCGCGGTCTGTCTTCCGTACGCTTTCCGCGTACACCTTCGCCCGGTTCGGTCGATCGTTTGATTCGCCGAGGTGTTCTGCGCAACGCCCGTTTTGCCGCCGCGGTGGTCGTCGAGGGCGTCAAGAGCGGTCGACCCATGACCCTGCGTTGGGACGCGACGATGCCCAGCTTGGTACAATTGCACCGGCGGGGCCAGTTGATCACACCGATTGCCTGGGCTACGGCACACATGATGGCGCTTTTCATCAAGCACTTCCCCCGCGAGTTGTTCGGCGTTCAGACGCCGGAGACGCTGCCGGCTTCCATCCGGCGAGCGATTGTGCAAGACGCCAGGCGTCGGGGCTTCAAGATCACGATGCAAATCACGGCCGGCCACGACGCTGGGCGCTGATGGGCACGACGGCCTCCCGGTGCCTTGCGGGTGCTTTTCCCCGGATGTTAAGATCTGCCATCGTTTCACGGATGCGGAGCACCCATGCCGAACATCACGTTGCTCGTGTCTCCCAGTTGCGGAGCTTGTCCATCGGCCAAAACCCTCTGGAAACAGCTTCGCGTGAAGTACAGTTTTTCCTATCGAGAAGTCGACATCACGACCCAAGACGGCCAGGAGTTGGCGAATCGTCATTCGGTCCGTGCCGTGCCGGCGACCATCATCGACGGGCGGCTGACGTTCGTTGGTGTCCCTAGCCGTGAGAGCGCCGAGAAGGCGCTGCAACTCAAAATGCGCCCCCGCGAGGCGTGAGCTCATGGAAGAAGACGATATCGAACTGCCGATCCTTCCGCGCCTCGACAAGGGGCCGCCGCCGGATTGTCCGATCTGCGGCGATCCGATGTCGTTTATCGACGGGGATTGGGCTTGTGTCGATTGCAATGGGGAGCTTTTGGGACCGGAAACCGGCTAAAATGGCCGGCTATGTTGGAGGTCATCACCGGTCGCTTTCATCCGACTCTCGAATCCGCCCTCGTCGAGTTCATCCTCACCACTAAACGGGACGATCCGTTCGCTCCGGTCGCAGTTCTCGTTCCTTCCGCGCCGCTCTTGGACCATCTTCGTCGCCTCCTGGTCGTCGAGCACGGGTTGTCGCTCCTGAACCTGCACCTGCTCACGTTCCATCAGCTGGCGATGCGCCTATCGGAAGAGCGGCGGATGTGCTCCGACCAAACGTCGCCGCGCCTCGTCGACGATCTCTTTCTCGAACAGCTGGTCCGCCATGTCGTGCGCGCCGGGTTTGCCGATGCGATGCCGTGGCGCTCACTCGGCTCTTCCTCTGGAACGTGGGGTGCCCTGTGGTCATCCATACGGGATTTGAAAGACGGCGCGCTCGATCCCTTGTCGGCTTTACGCGGCCTGGACGAGGGCTGTTTCGACAAAGAGGATGGAGAATGGCTGCGGGTGTTGTTTTCTCTGTACGCCGCGGTCCAAAGCGCGGGCGCCGCGTTGAATTGCGGCACGGCGGACGATCTGGCCCAGTCGATCCTGACAGACGTGCCGAGATCGCAGTTTATGGCCTCGCTCAGGCAGGTCGCCTACTACGGATTCTACGACCTGACGCAAGTGCAGCTGTCCTTGTTCGAAGCCGTCACCGCCGCGGTGCCAACGACGCTGTTCTTTCCGTTGGAGCAGGGCCGGCGATACGATTTCGCACGCCGATTCTTTGAACGATACGTCCAACCGAAAATGCCGCGACTCGTCACCACCTCGACCAGCGGGGAGGGGGCCGAGGTTCGTCCGCCGATGCTGTCGATCCGCAACGTCGTCGGACGCGAGGAGGAATTGGCTTCGACGTGCCGTACGATCCTCGATCTGTGTGAAACGAACGGGTATCAGTTTGGCGACATCGGTGTCGTGGCTCGGAACGTGGATCCGTACCGAGCCATTCTGCAAGAGGTCTTCGACCGCCACCGCATTCCGTTCACGACCACGGCCACCCGTCCGTTGATCCATGAGCCCCTGTGCAAGTGTTTGTTGCAGTTGGCGTCCTTGCCGTCCAACGACTGTTCCCGCGGGCCCGTGCTGGATGTCATCGGGTCACCGTTCTCTCAAGCCGCCGGCGTCCATGCCATGTCGCCACAGTACCGGCCTGAGTTGTGGAAAATGATCGCGTCCGCTCTGCATATCAACCATGGTCGTGATGAATGGGTGCGATTGGAAGCGGCCAGCCATGACCGGTTGTCGCTCGACGGTTCAAACGAGGATGGATCGCCGTTCGACCGGTTGGACATCGCGTCCGAGGTCATCCATCTCTGTTGGACGGTCGTTGCGCCGTTGCTCGAGAGGTGTGAAGTGCTGCCGAAACGCGGCAGCATCGGGACGCTGCTGGAGGCGTTCAAACGCCTGGTGGTCAGCCAATTGCGGCGCCCTCAGCCGGATCACGGAGATCCTGGGACCGAGCGCCTGTGTGTCGTATGGGATGCCGTCGACCGCGCCTGGCTGACTCTGGCCGACCTGGATGTGTTCGGAGAAGAAGTCGAGTGGAGTGCATTCGTCGAGCTTCTGACCCATGCGTTCGAACGGACTGGCATTCCCGTTGCCGATCGGAATGTGCCCGGTGTAGCGATCTTGGACGCAATGGCCGCCCGCGGTCTATCGTTCAAGGCGTTGTTCGTGCTGGGACTCAATGAGAAGGAGTTCCCCCGCTATATCCGTGAAGATCCCTTCATCCGGGATCGGCACCGGCGCATTCTCCAAACCACGCTGGGATTCAAGATTGACGAGAAATTGTCAGGTTACGACGAAGAGGCCCTGCTGTTTGCGTTGCTGTGTCAGTCCGCGACGCAACGGCTCTCTTTGTCTTATCAGCGCGCGGATGACGGCGGACGACAGCTCGCACCGTCGCCTTTGGTCGCGGAAGCGGCGCCTCTCCTCATGATCCCCGATGTCCCGGTCGACAGCGAGCCTCGTCGACTGACTGAGCGTGTGGCAAGACGCCCTACGCTGCGGATGTGGTTGCCGCCTTCGGATGTGGCGCAATGGATGGCCATGCAAGGGTACGACCCGTCGATTGTCCTGCGAGCCACCGGGGCGGAAGACCGTGTATTCAGCCGTGCCCTGCAGACACTCGAACAGCTGGAAGAGGAGGGGGCGTCGACGACGGCTCACGACGGGCGAACCGGACCGCTTCCATCTCAATGGTCCCGGCTGCGTGACCGAGGCGTCGCTCCCACAACGCTTGAGCGGTACGCCCGTTGCCCATTTCAGTATTTTGCGTCGGACGTGCTGCGTCTGGAGCCGGTGAGGCTGGTCGTCGCCGAGGAGCCGGAGCCGGTCGTCATCGGCTCACTCTGTCATACCGTGCTCCGTTACGGGTTCGAGGCCCTGTTACAACTGGGATGGCCGACTGTTGCGCTGGACGCAGCGGTCAAGGCTCGTTGTCTCGACGAAGCGGTCAGCCGAGCGGCGGTCGTCTGTGAACGATCCCATCGCACGGGGCCATATCTCTTATGGCAGCTCGCCAAGGAGCAGGTTCGCCGGTTGGCCGCCGCTGTGATCGAAGCGGAAGAGGAGACGTGGCCGGCGCAAGCCTACGTGCCGACCGCCTTCGAGGTGGACGGAAGCGGGGTGCTTCCGCTCGAGTTCGATGGCGTCATGGGTTTGAACGTACACGGACGTGTGGATCGAATCGACCGCCATCGAGACTCCGGAGCGATTCGCATTGTGGACTACAAGTACAAGGTCGGCGGTGCCATGCAGGCCGACGACCGCAACCTGGTTCAATCGGCGATCCGCGGCAAACGGTTTCAGCCGCCGCTCTATGCTCGCCTAGAATTCCCGCTCTTCGGCCCTCCCCAGTCGGTACAGCTGCTGTTCCTCGCCCCTCGATGGACGCCGCCCGTCGAACGAAGCGATTACCCCGCCGACGTCTGGTCTTCGCCCTCGGGCGACCTCGTGCGCCGGACACTCGATCATGTATTGCAGGGGATTCGGGACGGACGCTTTTACATCCTGCCCGACACCTACTGCCAGGCCTGCGATTTTCGTGTGGCCTGCCGGCGTGAGCATCAGCCGACCTGGTGGCGTTCGCATCGCGACGCGGACGCCAGAAATCTGCGAGTGCTGAGAACCGTGAAGCCGCAAGAATCATGAATGACGGCGCCACGATACCGGACTTCCACGCGCGTGAAGCGGCGGAGACGACCTGTGACCGCAATATCATCGTGGTCGCAGGGGCCGGCACGGGAAAAACCACTTCGCTGGTCAATCGCCTGGTGCACCTGCTCATGAAAGAGCCGGACCCGATTCCCATTACCCGTCTCGTTGCGCTCACGTTCACCAATAAAGCCGCGACCGAGATGAAAGTGCGCCTGCGGGAACGCCTGATGCGGCTGATCGATCACTCGTCCGATGGGGCGACGGCGGAGGGAGGAGCGGTGGCCGCATCGGACTTGGAAGGGCGGTATGGACTGTCTCGTTCCGAGGTCGTTCTCCGTGCCCGATCGGCGCTGCAAGATTTGGAAAAGGCCCAGATCGGAACGCTGCACAGTTTTGCCGCACATTTGCTCAGACTCTATCCGTTGCAAAGCGCGGTCGATCCGGACTTCCGGGAGGATGACGGCTTACGTTTCGAAGAGCATTTCACGGAGGCCTGGGACGTCTGGGCGGCTCGGGAGTTGAGCGAGCAGGGAACGCATCACGAGCTTTGGCGGGTGCTGCTCGCGTCCAATGCCATCGAAGATATCAAGGCTCTGACCAAGGCCCTCTGTAGCGAGATGGTGGATCTGGAGACGCTTCAGGGTCAGTTACGCTCGGAGGGAGAAAATCCATCCGTCCGAGACTGGGCGGACCGCCTTGCCACGAGGGCTCAGTCGCTCTTGTCCATGCATGACCGGCCGAAACGTAGGAAGGTTGAACAAATGCTGGCGGCGGCCCACTCGGTCTTTTCCGCCTTGGCCGAAGACGGCCCGACGAGCCTCGATCGAGTCGCACCAGAGGCGCGTGCCTGTCTAAGCCGAGACCTGGGCGGTCTCGTCGGGGGCTGGGACGACCTCGATTTCTCCGACGCCAGGCGGGTGATCGGAGTAGCTGCACAATTACAATTGGTTGACCATGAGTTCTTCACACATCTATTGAAGTTATTGACACCCCTCGTCCACCAGGTGCGAGACACGTTTTCCGACAAGGGATGGTTGTCCTTCGACGGGCTCTTGGCGCGAGCGAAACAACTGCTCTGGGAACAGACGGACGTGCGCGAGCGCATCAAACATGAGTATCGGGCCGTGCTTGTTGATGAATTCCAGGACACCGATCCGATTCAATATGAAATCATCCTTGCGATCGCCGAGCAGCGGGGCCGCTGTGCCCGGACATGGCACGCGATGGACTTGGAGCCGGGCAAGTTGTTCATCGTGGGAGATCCCAAGCAATCCATCTACGCCTTTCGCCGGGCCGATATCGAGGCCTTCGATCGCGTCGTCGAGAAAGTCCTCGACGGCGGCGGCCAGATTCACACCCTCACCACGAACTTTCGCAGCGACGAGGCCGTGCTCGGTCCGGTCAACGACGTTTTCGACCGGCTGTTCGTTCGCCGACCGCTCGTACAGCCGGAGAACGTACGACTAGAGGCCCGTCCTCGTCGACGTCAGCCGGTTTTGGATGCGGGGGTGCGGCTGATGCTCTCCGCCCCGACGGATGCCGGCGAGACGGTCGACGCGGCAGGGGCCGTTCGGGCCGAGGCAGAAGTGTTGGCCCGTTGGTTATGCGAGGAGGTCTTGAATCGCCCGAACGTCCGGGCCGGGGATGTTGCATTGCTGTTTCGCAAGTTGACACAAGCCGATGCGTATCTCGACGCGTTGCGTCGCTACGACATCCCGTATGTGATCGAAGGGGAGAAGCATTTTTACCGGCGCCAGGAAGTCATCGATTTGGTGAACCTGCTGCGGGTGCTGGATCATCCCTACGATCGGATCGCGCTGGTCGGCCTGCTGCGCTCCGCCTTGGGCGGGCTGTCGGATCGTGAACTCTACGAGTTCCAAGAGGCCGGGTTGCTGAACGTCTTGTTGGCTGATCGGGTGGAAGCCTGGAGTCACCCTCGTGCCGCCGTCACTGCCAGGTTGTTTCGAACGCTGACGACGCTGCATCAGGAGGTGAGCCTCTTGCCCTTGGCCGAAGCGATTCATCGGGTCTTCGAGCGGTTGCCGGTGCTGGAGCTGGCTGCAGCGTCGTTACACGGGGAACAGGCGGTGGCCAATCTACTCAAGGTCAAGCAAACCGCCGCAGGCCTGTCGGATCGTCCGCATCTCACCTTGAGTGGTTTCATCGACGTGATGATCGATCGATTGGAAATGCAGCCTGAGGAAGCGGAGAGCCCGTTGGCCGAAGATACGTCGGACGCGGTGAAAATTCTCACGGTGCACAAGGCCAAGGGATTGGAGTTTCCCGTGGTGGTGATGCCGGGCCTCCATCAAGGTACGACGAAAGAGCGCGGCACGGTTCCCGTCTCTTACGACTGGTCGAGCGCCCTATACGGGCTCTCGTTGGGAACCAAACGGACGTTGGGGGCGGTGATGGGGCGAGAGAAGTTTGCCGTCCGCGAAGAGGCGGAACGGCGCCGGGTGTTCTACGTCGGCATGACACGAGCGAAAGAGTTGTTGGTGTTGTCGGGAGTCCTGCAGGCCCGCGCGTCCGGAGACAGTGTCCTGTCATGGCTTCAAGGACTCTTGCAAGGAGCGTTCGGCGATCCCGCCGCAGATACGATGTCGATCGGCCGCAGTGTCATTCCTCAGCGGATCCTCGAGGCGCCAAGACGGAAGTGGCCCAAGCGTCAATTAGCGGTGCCGGATCCGACGCTGGCGGTCGATCCAGCAAAAATTGCTTTTCTCTGGGAAGAACGGACGGCCCGCTGGGTCGCCGCGCGCCGGACGGTTCGACGTCTCACCCCCACTTCGGTCGCAGAGGCCGGCGGTCGTCCTCGCCGAGGGCGTGAACCATCCTCCGGGCAAGCGGAGGTCGGTCGACTCGTCGGGGTGTTGGCCCACCGCGTCTTAGAGGGATGGAATTTCGAGTCACCCGTCGAGGAACTTTCAAAACTGCTTGATCGAGCCGTTCAAAATGGCCTCGAGGCCGAACAGGAGGCGCTGCGACCCGAGGTTTCGGCTGCGCTGCATGACCTGTTCGGAACGTTCACCCGCTCGCCGCTCTACGTGCGGCTGAAGCAGGCCGAGATATTGGGACGGGAAGTGCCGTTCCTGATGCCATGGGGTGAGTCCCAGGTTCTGGAGGGAGTCATCGATCTGCTCTACCGGCTTGACGGCCGCGTGTGGATTGCGGACTATAAGACGGATCGTGTGACGGCCGACGATGCGCCGCAACGTGCTCAGGTCTACGCGGCTCAGGCTGCACTCTATAAGGATGCGGTGAAGCGATGTCTGCATCTCTCGTCCGCGTCGTTTCAGCTGTTGTTCCTACGCCCCGGTGTCAGCGTTGAGATGTAAGCGGGAGGTTGTCATGTGGATCACGAGAATCCTGTTGCCGCTGTTGCTCTTGGCCGGATGCGCCGCACAGAAATCCAAAGCCCCGACGATGTTGACGGCGCCCGGGAATACGAAACCGGCGGTCGCGGCTCAATTAGAACAGGGGAATGGCTTGTTCGCTGCTCGCGATTTTGCCGGAGCCGAGCAGGTATTTCGGCAAACGATCGCTGCCGATCCGGCCTTGGCGGAAGCCCATTACAATCTTGCCGTGACACTCGAGAGGCAAGGTCACCAGGCCGAAGCCAAGAAACATTACATCGAAGCGGCGAATCTGGCGCCGGGACACAAGATCATCTGGGACTCTCCTCCCTTGCGAACCGAAACCGGTGGATACGGCCACGATATCCACAAGAAATCCTATCAGGATCCTTCATTCAAAGGGTTCTGACATGGCGGCGGGAAGGCGCCAGCGCTATTCGCCTGAGGCGTTTGCCGCGTTGGTGGAGCAGGCGCTCGCAGAACTTCCTCCTCCCTATGCCAAACTCGCCGAGGAGGTGTCCTTCGTCGTCGAAGAGGAGCCGTCTGTCGAAGTCTTGAAGGACCTCGAACTCCAATCGGAGGACGATCTCCTCGGGCTCTACCAGGGTGTTTCGCTGGCCGATCAATCGTTCTTCCACGCGGGAGGGCAGCAACCGCCTCGTATCGCCATTTATCGGGGGCCCATTTTGCGGCTTTGTGACAGTCCCGAGGAGATTCGGCAGGAGATCATCGACACCGTGGTGCACGAATTGGGGCATCACGTCGGGCTGGATGATGACGAGATGCCGTACTGACGATGACGTGAGGAGAGGCTTCGCTTACGGCTTTGCTGCCGCCTCAGTGCGACTCGCGAGGGCCTGCCGCTGAAATCCTACCGCCAGCATGAAGGCGCCGACGACGATCATCGGGAGCGACAAGATCTGACCCATTGACAGCGTGCCGAAGATGAACCCGATGTGGGCATCCGGTTCGCGAAAAAGTTCGGCCACCATGCGGCAAATGCCGTATCCAGTCAAAAAGCTCCAAAAGATCGTTCCGGGCGGCGTCGGCTTACGCCCGATCCACCACAGCACGAGAAAGAGCAGAACACCTTCGAGTGCCATCTCGTACAGTTGGGAGGGATGGCGACAGGCCGGTCCGCCGTTCGGAAAAACCATACACCAGTCGACGTCCGTCGGGCGTCCGAACAGCTCACCGTTGATGAAGTTTCCGATCCGGCCCAATCCCAGACCGATCGGGGTCACGGCGGCCGCCATATCGGCGATGGTATAGATGGGAATCCGCTGCCGCTTGCCGAACCAGATCAAGGCCACGATGGTGCCGATCAAGCCGCCATGAAACGACATGCCGCCTTCCCAGACCGCGAGAATCTTTGAAGGGTGGTCCAGGTAGTAGGAGAGATTGTAGAACAACACATAACCCAATCGTCCCCCGATGAAGACCCCGAAGGCCGCCCACACGATCATGTCGTACACTTGGTCTTTCGACAGACCCAGGCCCCGTGCCGCGGCTTTTTCGCGGATGACAAAGTAGGCGATGGTCAGGCCGATGAGGTACATCAGCCCGTACCAGCGGAACTGAACCGGACCCAGTTCAAGAAAAACTGGATCGATGTTGGGATAGGGGATCGCGAACAACCTGCTCATTCTCGCCTCATGTGGCAATGTGGCCGGATCATATGTGAGCCATCCCTTCAATGCAAGCAGCGCGGCGCCGCCGTTCCAGCCCGGTGTGGCAGGCCTCTTGTTGGATTTCTGTCACGACTGTGTCGGGCACTGTGAGATAAACGAGACCGTTGATTAAGACGCCTTAACCGCGAGCCGGCGCTCCGGAAAATTTCAGCGTCGATTGCACAAGTACGAGTCGTGGCACGGTTGATGCTGAAGCGACGTGCAGGAAACGGAGACGGGGCAACACTCACACTTCACTCATTCGCAAGGAGGTTCGTCATGTCGGATCAGGGCAAGCAGGCGGCGAAGGTGGCGGCGTTGGTGGCGGGCGGGGCGGTGATCGGGGCGGGAATCGGATTACTCTTTGCCCCACAAGCCGGTGCGGAGACCAGACGGGAACTCAGCCGGTACGCCAAGAAGGCGCAGCTGCAGGCCACCCGGTTGAGCCGGGCCGTGCAGTCCGGTGTGAAGGAAATCATGGAACGCACCAAGCGGCCGATGATCGAAGCCGCCTAGAGACGAAGGTTTCAGAGAGTCGCACGCAGCCTGTCGCCACGAAGGGGCCACGGGCTGCGTGTGTGTGTCTGTGATCCTTGACCGACCCCCACCCCGATGCTAGAGTCCCGCCGATCCGGACTGGTCACGGTTGAGGCTTTGAGGCTCAGCCTGATATCGATCTGCGGGAGTGGCGAAATCGGCAAACGCACAGGACTTAAAATCCTGTACCCGTAAGGGTTTGAGGGTTCGATTCCCTCCTCCCGCACCATTGCGCCTGCTGTTCATCATTCCCGCCTCCGGAGGATGATCCTCCGTTTCACAAACGTGCATCCTGGCTGTATCATCTCTGTGTAAGGTCCACCACCGTTCTGTTGGGTATGACTCGTCACCTCTTCACGGTCACTCTTGCCGGATTGCTGCTGACGGCCGGGTGCGACGAGACTCCCAAGAACACGGTTGCCACGACGGCCGAAGGGTTATGGAACGGCTCGACCAACACCAATCGCACGATGACGATTGCGGTGTTGGACGATGGGACGTCGTACTTCTTCTATTCGGACCAGGGCAATGCCGCGACGGTTGCCGGTGTCCTGCAAGGCGCCGGTTCTTCTAGCAACGGGAACTATACCGCAGCCGCGGTGAGGGACTTCCGCGTTGGGGCCGCGCCGCTGGATGCGGCCATCTCAGGCACCTATTCTGCCCGCCAATCCTTCAACGGCACGATCAGTTACCCGTCTTCCGGGACCGTCGGATTCACGAGCGGCTACAATACGTCGTACGACACGCAGCCGACGATCGCCAGTTTAGCCGGGGTCTATCAGGGGCTGGCAAGCAGTTCGGGAGGATCACAGGCAGCCTCGATCGCCGTACAGTCGGACGGAACGTTTACCGGGTCGGAACAGAACAACTGCACCTTTACGGGGAAAGCGACGTTGCGCGCCAAAGGTAATGTGCTGGACCAAACGATCACCTTCGGCGGATTTCCGTGCTTCTTTGGCAATGCGACGTTTCAAGGCATCGTCATCCGCGATGTGGCCACGAATCGGCTCTACACGGCCGCGCCGAACGGTGCTCGTACCGATGCGGCCATCTTTTTCGGGACGAGGATTTTCTGAACGGCCGCCCTATCGACGTTACAGGCGCATGTGTTTCAATGGATGCGTCCCGTCTCCTTCCTTTCTCATCTGCCATCCATTAAGATAGCCGCCATGTTTTTCTTGGGAGTCTCTCCGTGAAGGCCAAGACGAGTTTCTCCTGTCAGGCTTGTGGGCACCAATCGCCCCGCTGGCTCGGTCGCTGCCCGGATTGCGGCGGCTGGAACACCATGAAAGAGGACCGACAGGCGCCCACAGGAAAGGGCCGTCCGTTGGCGCTCAAGACCGTGCAATCCAAGGCGACTCCAATTGCGGAGATCGAAGTCGTCGGAGAGGACCGCCGGCTCACCCGGATCGGAGAATTCGATCGTGTATTAGGTGGAGGGGTGATTCCTGGCGCCGTCATCCTGATCGGCGGAGATCCCGGCATCGGCAAGACGACCTTGCTGCTTCAGGCCCTGCCGCGTTTGGCGTCCGAAGAGCAGCCGGTGTTGTACGTCTCGGGAGAAGAATCGCCGCGCCAGATCAAGATGCGCGGTCAGCGATTGGGTGTCGAGCATCCGTATTTGTTGATTCTGGCCGAAACGTCGCTCGAACAAATCCTGAAAGCGGTGCAGGACATCCAGCCGGCTGCGGTCGTCGTCGATTCCATCCAGACGGTGTATACCGAACAAATTACTTCTGCACCGGGGAGCATCAGTCAGGTACAGGAAGTAGCCGGGCAACTCATGTGGTTTGCCAAGCGGGCGGGTGTGCCCGTCTTCATCATCGGCCACGTCACGAAGGAAGGTGCGATTGCCGGACCGCGGCTGCTCGAACACATCGTTGATACGGTGCTGTACTTCGAAGGCGATAAAGGGCACAGCTACCGCATCCTGCGCGCCGTCAAGAACCGCTTCGGCTCGACCAACGAGATCGGCGTGTTCGAGATGAAGGATTCCGGTCTGGAAGAGGTCAGCAACCCCTCCGAGTTGTTTCTTGCCGAGCGCCCCCAGCGGAGCACCGGTTCCGTCGTGGTGTCAAGTTTGGAGGGTACGAGACCTATTCTGGTCGAGTTGCAGGCCTTGGTCTCGTCCACCAGCTATGCGATGCCCAAGCGTATGGCCAATGGAGTGGAGTTGAACCGCGTGTCGTTGTTGCTGGCGGTGATGGAGAAACGGCTGGGCTTGCACCTGTCCGGGCAGGACGTCTACGTGAACGTAGTCGGGGGAATGTTTATCGATGAGCCTGCCATTGATCTCGGTATCGTCGCTGCCGTCACCTCCAGTTTGCGGGAAGTGCCCGTTGAGCCGGGATTGTTGGTGCTCGGCGAAGTGGGTTTGGGCGGTGAAGTGCGCGCCATCAGCCAGGCCGAACTGCGCATCAAGGAGGCGGCCAAGATGGGCTTCAAGCGGTGTCTGTTGCCGGAGCGCAATCTGGCGAAACTGGAGCCGATTGACGGCATGGAGTTGATCGGCATCACGGAAGTAGGGGAAGCGTTGGATGTCGTTTTGGCGTAGCCAGTTCGGTGGAAATATTGGGATGGCGGCTAACCTGGCCTTGTTGTGCGCCGTCACCGCTTGTAGCACCGCGCCGCCTCGGGAAGAAGTGCTGCTCAAGCAGGCGACGGTGGAGGAGTTGGCGACTTTGTTGGTCGAGCGTGAAGCGGCGCTCCAGAGTTTGAAGGGACTGTTCAGCGCCAAAGTGCGTGGCGGGATCATTCCGATCGCCACAAGGGTGGAGGGCGCGCTGTACTATCAACGTCCTCATGCGATGCGTCTGAGGGGATTCACCGCCATTGGCAGCGAGCTCTTCGAATTTCTGCAAGTCGACGACCAATACACGCTACGGCTGCCCACCATGGGCCGTGTGTTGTCCGGAAGTCGCTCGGATACCAGTGAGATGGGAAAGCTGGCACGTCCGTTCCAACTGAGCGTCTGGGCGATGGACGGAGTGCTGGGTACGGGACGGCTCGCGGCAGATGAGACAGCCAATGTGACCGAGGAAGGAAATTTCTATCGCTTCGTGGTGTCCGGCCCGACAGGGAACGGAAGTGCCGCGGCGCGTCGGCGCTTGTGGTTCGACCGCCAAAACTTTCTAGTCGTGAAGGAAGAACGGCTGACGGAGTCCGGGGAGGTCGATGCCTCCATTCAGTATGACGATTTCCGAACGGTAGGAGACCCGGTAGAAACGGTCCAGGCGAGGCTGGTTCGCCCGTTCAAGATCTCACTGGAAGACGGCCAAGGCAAAGGCAGTGTGCAGGTGACGTTCCATGAGTTGATTCCCAATCAGCCGATCAAGCCGAGTGAGTTAGGCCGTGGCTGATTGTTGGTTCGAGCGGCGGCGATGAAAGTCCTCGCCGTTGATACGGCCACCGCCTGGCAAACCGTGGCGCTTTTGGATGGAGCCGATGTGTTGGCTCGCCACGACGAATACGTTCCAGGCGCCCATGCAAGGACTTTGTTGCCGACCATCGACCGGTTACTGACGAAAACCGGGCTGTCACTCTTCAAGCTTGACGGGCTCGTCGTTTCGATAGGGCCTGGCTCCTTTACGGGGCTGCGAGTCGGGCTTGCCACCATGCTCGGTTTTCGAACGATCAGCCAGCTGCCGCTTGCGGTGGTCCCGACCTTGGAAGCCATGGCGTGGAACCTTCGCGGATCGCCCACCCCGCTCTGCCCGATCCTCAACAGTCGAAAGGGCGAATTGTACTGGGCGCTGTTCCGCTGGACGGACGAGCAGACGGTCGAGCGGCTGCTGCCGGAGCAGGTGGGAACCGCCGCCAAGCTGAGTGCCTCCCTCGTGCAGCCGGTGTGCTGTTACGGGGAAGGATGGGACCAGGAATCCACGGCCATTCGAGCGGTTGTTCCATCCCATATGGAGCTGCTCGAAGCACCCGAAACCGCCGCGAAACCCTCTGCCGTTTCCGTCGGCCTCGCCGGAATAGCCAGATTGACCAGAGGCGAGCGGGCAGGTCTTGGTATCGCACCGTGGTATGTACAGCGCTCCGAAGCAGAGTTGAAGTTCGACGAATCCGACGGTCTTTCTCCGCTCGCGAGGCGCCGGGCAAAGATCGCCGGCAAGATCGGATCCCAGCAAGTCCGTCCTCGTTCCAAGAGGCGGTCGCGCAAGTGACGGCATTTGCATACGAAATCGTTCCGGCTTGTCCGCGGGATGTCGACGATATTCTTCGCATCGAAGAAGCTTGCTTCTCGGCCCCTTGGACGCGCAAAATGGTGGAGGCTGAACTGACCGGGAACCCTTTCGCGCATTTTCTGTTGGCGAGGGATTCGGCCGGGAAACAGGCAGCGTCGGCCCCGGTGGTAGCGTATCTATGTTTTTGGGTCGTCTTTGAGGAAGTTCGGCTGATGAATTTGGCGGTCATCGAACCGAAGCGCCGCAGCGGTATCGCCACCGCCCTCGTAACCGCGGCGCTCCAGACGGGCTACTCGCAGACGGCAACCAGGGCCGTGCTGGAGGTCCGCTCCTCCAATACAGCCGCGCAGGCGCTCTATTCCAAGTTCGGATTCCGGCGCGTCAGCGTCCGGACCCAGTATTATTCCAATCCCATTGAAGATGCGGTGTTGATGGAGCTGGATCCGATTACCGCCGAAGCGGTCTCGAATCCATCCGAGCGACAGCCTTCAGGAGGTGTGACACAGACGTTGCAGTAATCCTATCAACCAGGAGGTGCGACATGCTGGCGGACAATGTGATTGTGGAACGGCTGCGCCAATCCAACACGGAATTCCGTGAACTGGAAGAGTCCCACCATCGGCTTGACGTCGAATTGAACGACCTGCAAAAGCGCCATGTGTTGACCCCGGCCGAAGAACTGACCAAGAAACAGTTGCAGAAAGAGAAACTGGCGAAGAAAGACCGCATGGCCGAAATGATTCGTGTATTCCGCGATCACGGCCTGCAACCAACCGCTCATTGACGAGCCTTCAAGTCGGGCTGTTGGAATGAGGAGTCATGCCGCCGATTGTCAATCCGCTCGCCGCGCACATTCAGACTATCAAGCGGCGCCTGATCATCATTGGAGCGACCGTGCTGGTTGCGTTGATGGTCGCCTTCACCTTCTCCGCGGAGATGGTGGCATGGTTGAACCGGCCGTTTCCGAATCAACTCGTGTTCTATGGGCCGACGGAAGCATTGTTTGCGTCGATCAAGGTCTCGTTTCTCGCCGCAGTACTGGCGAGTCTCCCCGTGATCTTTTACCAGTGCTGGAAGTTCGTGGAGCCGGCGCTGCTCCCCAAGGAGCAGCGCTGGGGCGTTCCGATTTTCCTCCTGGCCGGCGCACTCTTCGCACTCGGTCTGGCGTTTTGTAATCTTGTCATCCTGCCGCTCGTCATCGATTTTTTCGTCAGCTTCGGGATGGACCGGGACATTACCCCGCAATTGAGCGTCGGCACCTACATCGACTTTAACGTGAAGTTTCTGCTCACTTTCGGCTGCGCGTTCGAACTGCCGCTGATTCTGACCATCCTGGCCCGTATCGGCGTCGTCTCCGCCCAGATGTTGGCCAAGTACCGAAAACACGCCGTCTTGGGCTCGCTGATCATTTCCGCCGTCGTGACTCCCGACGCCACGCTGTTCACCATGTTGTTGATGGCGGTTCCGTTGATGGTCCTCTATGAAATCGGCGTTTGGGGGGCCAGGCTCTTCGGCCGAAGCCCCGGGCCTTCGGACGTCAGCCTGCCCATTGATCCGGATTTACCGATGGGGACGGCAGGCCATCGCGTCCGGTAACATGATCGAGTCTTCATGATCCGCTACGCCGCCATAGGTCACTGTTGCCTCGCTCTCGTCTTGGGCGCCGTCGGGGTGGTCGACGCGGATCCTGTCGCTTCTCCCGGTCCGTTTGATCAGCAGGCGGCCAGTATCCAAGCCCTGACGGCTCCGGACAGCCGGTCGCTGTATGCCGGCTCATTCGGTCACGGATTGTTTCGCAGCGACGATCGCGGCGCGACCTGGGTGAAATCAGGGCAGGGCATCACGGACCCGTTTATTCTGTCGCTGGTGACCGGCAAGGACGGGGTCGTCTACGCAGGGACGTTTCGTGGAGGGGTGTTTCGCACGAAAGATCACGGCAAGAGCTGGCACTCGGTCAACGGGGGGCTCAAGCGGCACGAAGTCAAAACGCTGGTGGCGGTCGGAGATGTCATTTACGCCGGTACGGCCGACGGGGCCTACCGCCTGAACAATCAGGATGATCAGTGGTCCGTGGTGACGACCGGTTTGGACGAAATCCTCGTCCATGCCCTGGCTCAGTCGCCCGACGGCACGTTGTACGCGGGGACATCCGGGAAGGGCGTTTTGCGGTTCAAGGCCCATTCCAACGGCTGGGTGCGGATGCATCATGGGCTCAAAGACCACGAAGGTATGATCGAAAACTTCATCCGGGTCTTGACCATCGATGCCGACGGTGTCGTGTACGCCGGCACGTTCGACGGCGGTGTCTTCCGCAGTGCGGACGGCGGTGCGTCGTGGCGGTCCATTAGCCGGGCCCTGCCGAACGATTCCATTCGCGGCATCCTGTTGAACGCCAGAGGGTTGTTCGTTGCGACCGGTCACGGCATATTCAAGACGGTCGACAAGGGGCGTCAGTGGGTTCCGCTGAACGATGGACTCACCAGCATGGCCGTTCAGGTCCTCATCGAATCGGAGCCGGGAACGTTGTATGCCGGAACGAATGCCGGCGCCTTCCGCAGCGACGATGACGGGAAGCACTGGACGGCTATCAATCAGGGGCTCGAGGGGGGCGTCGCGCCGCCGCCGTTTCTGTTCCGTTAACCAAGAAAGGATGTATCATGCCTGAGTCGAACGAGAAGACGCGTGCAACGATTGCGGTCAGCAGCAAAGGGCAGCCGATCGGCGAGATCGTGCTGAGGTTCTTTCACGACGTTGCCCCGGGGCACGTCCAGAACTTCACCAAACTGGCCAAAGAAGGGTTTTACAATGGGACGACGTTCCATCGTGTCATTCCGGGCTTTATGATTCAGGGTGGTGACCCGAACAGCAAGAACGCGGACCGGTCGTCGCACGGCATGGGGGGGCCCGGGTACAAGATCAAGGCCGAATTCAACAGCCAGCCGCACAAACGAGGCGTGTTGTCCATGGCGCGTGCCAACGATCCGGACAGTGCGGGATCGCAGTTCTTCATTTGTGTGGCCGATGCCAACTTTTTGGATTGGCAGTACACCGCGTTCGGCGAAGTGGTCAGCGGAATGGACGTCGCCGACAAGGTCGTGAACATGAAGCGGGACGGACGGGACAATCCTCTCGAGCGGGTTGAAATGACCGTTACAATCACCGATTGACCGTTGGATGCCGAACGATGAGGGCTGGGCAAAGACCGGGTAGGTGGTATCTGATCTCGGCACTGCTTCTATTGGCTGGTTGTGCCATCCCGCAGACTCCCTTTCGAACCGTCTACGAAGACCCCGTCAACTACGTCCGGCTCGAGCAGGACGATGCCGTGTTGCCGGAGTGGCCGCCCGGGCATCATTCCCATCCCAAAGGTTTCGACGTCGAACAGGTGCGCCGAATTTTGGCCGGCTTGGCCGTGCAGGAACACCGGATTTGGCTCCAGAAATGGATCCAAGGGGAAGCTCCCATGGTTCCAGTCTTCAAGGAGGAAGAAATCGCCCTGCTGGCACCGCAAATGGCCGAGGCGTTCGGAGAGGCCAAGTACAACGAACGAGTCACCTTTTATCTGAGCCAGCCACAAACGTCGGTGAAGCGCATCATTACGACGGGGGGCATGTACCTACGGGACAGCGAGTTGCACATTGTGCTGGGGAATTGGCAGATCGTGTATGGCATTCCCACCTACGGCATGATCTATGACCGGCGTTATCCGATGCGGCCTACGGTGGCCAAGGGATTCGATCTGTATTTCGCGCCTGTCGAAGCGGTGGTGGCGCAGCGCAGCAGCCTGTGGGACACCCTTTTGGCGAACAACAAGGACGAGTTGGTCATCGACCTCAATCGCCTTGCGTTTCCAGGAATGACGGCCGCCGCTCCCTGAAAGAACCGGCGAGGCTGCCCGGCTTCGGCAATGGTTGTGCCGGCCAACAACTCGCTCCTCGTAACCTCAATATTTTCCTTTGAAAATCCGATAAGGTGTTTGACCCATTTCGTTGACAAAAATTGTCTCGACTGTTAGCGTTTGCTGGTTATAGGGAGGTCTGCCTTGGGCATCGACCGCAGTAAGGTTCTGCACAGCGCACAACTCTTCGCTTCTAAAGGCCAGTTCGACGCCGCCATCAGCGAATGGAAGAAACTGTCGGCCGAATCACCGGGCGACGGAAGTATCTACAATTCGATCGGGGAGTTGCACCTCAAGCGCAACGCCACCGGTGAAGCGGTTGCCGCCTTCCTCCAATCTGCCAATGCGTTTCGTGCAGAAGGCGCGACGCTGAAGGCGATCGCGACGTATAAAAAAGTCCTCAAGCTCGATCCTTCCCGATATGACGTCTACCGGTTCTTGGGAGACCTCAACGCCGAGCGCGGGCTCTTGAGCAGCGCGGTACAAGACTATCTGACCTTGGGAAAGCATTACCTCAAGGAACGCAAGACCAAGGAAGCCCTTGAGATCTATAAAAAAATCATCAGCCAGGACCCGTCCAATCTAGATGCACAGCAGCGGGTCGCCGAACTCTGTGTGCAGGAAAACATGCAGGATGAAGCGACCAAGGTGTATTTGCAGCTGGGACGGGAGCGGTCGGCTCAGCAACGCTACGGGGAAGCGAAAGAGGCGTACCAATCCGTCTTGCGCATCGATCCGAGCAACAGCGAAGCGCTGCAGTTTATCGAGCATTTCAAGAAGACTGGAGGGGATCTCGGGAAGACGGCGAAAGCGGGGTCACCGGCGCCCACCGGGAAGGCGCTCGAGCCGGTGGATTTGCTCTCCGAAGCCGCCAGACGGATCGAGGAGAAGCAGTATGCCGGTGCCGAAGCGATCCTCAATCAACTGCTGTCAAAGGAGCCCGGCAACCCGCAGGTGTGCCAGTTATTCGCGCGACTGCATCTTCAGCAGGGGCAACTGCAGGTGGCCTTGGGCGAATACCGATTTTTAGCCGGTGCGGCGCTACGCGCGCAGGACTATGCCCAGGCAGAGGCCCTGATCAAAGAGTTCCTGGCCGTTGAGCCGGTGTCTGTTCCGCTTCTCGAATTACAAGGTGAGTTGTACGAGGAGCAGGGACAGATAGAAACGGCGGTTCAGCACTACGGAAAAGCGGTCGAGGTGTTGCTCGAGCATCCCGAACCGGGCATGCCCACACTACACGAAGAACTGTTCGAGAAAATCAAAGGGCTGGCTCCGGAGAGCCCGGTGGTGGCCAAGTTGT
>FRDC01000406.1_pt3 | contig 21534 bp, 24 predicted proteins | sample 1106171 | NCBI WGS metagenome assembly FRDC01 (sample SAMEA3930566, study PRJEB13176) | freshwater metagenome | biome: Drinking water system; feature: drinking water; material: water | place: Singapore | collected 2014-12-20 | reverse complement strand
GCACGGCGCGGGCATCCCGATCGGACGCATAGATGGGGGCGGGGCTGGCTGACAATTGTTTCTCCCGGGCTTTGGTCTGGACGGTTTTCCAGAGAGCCTGGTCGAAATTCGAGAACAGTTCGAAGGCGAAGCGCCGGCCCAGGCCGGGCGGGATGTGTCTGGCGATCATGGCGGCTTCGAGGGGAATGGTCCCGCCCCCGCAGAGGGGATCGAGCAGGGGGGTGGTTCCGTTCCAGCCGGTCAATTGCACGATGCCGGCGGCCAGATTCTCGCGCAAGGGCGCATCGACCGTGGACTGACGGAAGCCGCGCTTGAAAAGCGAGTCTCCTGTGGTGCCGAGATAGAGGGTGAGGTGCGTGGCATCGAGAAAGGCGTCGATGCGGATGTCCGGGCGGCTGGAATTCACGCTGGGGCGGGCGCCCTTCAGCCTGGTGAAGGTGTCGCAGACGGCATCCTTGATGCGCAGCGTGACAAAATCGAGGCTTTTGAGCGGACAGTGCTGGGCGCTGGTTTTGACCTTGATCGTGCGCGATGGGGGGAACCACTGCGGCCAGGGAATGGCGCAGGCCGCGACGTAGATATCCTGTTCGTTGCGATAGGGAACGTGCGCGACTTCCAGCAGGATTCTGCTGGCAATGCGGCTTTCAAGATTGGCCCGGTATAGGACGGCGAGAGCGCCGGAAAAACCGACGCCGCCTTCAGTCTGGCGCAGATCGGCGGCGCCGAGCGTGGTCAGCTCCTGAAGCAGCAACGCTTCGAGGCCGCGGGGGCAGGGTGCAAAACAGCGGTAAGTTGTGCTATCCATCCTGATCACCTAACGAGAAAGAGACGACCGTGAAATTCTGCAGTACCTGTGGCGCCCCGGTCAGTCAAAAAATTCCAGCCGGCGATAATGTGCTGCGCTACGTGTGCGACCATTGTCAGGCTATTCATTACCATAATCCGAAGATTGTCGCTGGCTGTATTCCCGAGTGGGAGGGGCAGATTCTCTTGTGCCGGCGCGCAATCGAACCGCGTCTTGGGCTCTGGACGTTTCCGGCCGGATTTATGGAGATCGGCGAGACCACCGAAGAGGCGGCGGCCCGGGAAACGAAGGAGGAAGCCCTGGCGGACGTGGAGATCACGGCGCTGTACGCGGTCCTCAGCATGCCGCACATCGGGCAGGTCTATATGGTCTTCCGCGGACGGATGCTTACGCCTGCATTTGGAGCCGGCACCGAAAGCCTGGAAGTCCGCTTGTTCCCCCATCATGCGATTCCCTGGGAAGGCATGGCGTTCCCCGTAGTTGCCGAGGCGCTTCGCCGTTACGTCAGGGATGCGGCCGCGGGGCAATTCTCTCTGCATCTGGCGAGTGTCGATGATCGGATGCCTCCTCAGTCCGCTCCCGATTTGTAAGGAACGCGGTCAGCGGAGCGCGGTGCGGGGCACGATGGCGTGGATCTCCACGAGTGCGTCGGCCCGATCGATCGAATAAAAAATCCGCCAATCTCCGACGGCATATTTGGACAGACCCGGCAGATCCGGTGCGACCGGTTCATGACGCAGGTTGCCCACGTTGGATGCGATCCATTTGGTTTTGTCGAAAAGCCGCTGAGCCAAGCCGGAATCGACCTGCGACAGGTCTTGGATCACGGTCGGCCGGAAGGCAAGGCGAAACCAGGCCATGCGCGTTACCAGCGCAGCCCGAGCCGGTCGGCCACATCGTCGCCGGAGAGCCGTTCGCTACCGGCGAGGGATTCCTTCAGGCGTGCCCGCAGCGCGTCTCCCAATGCCAGGCCGAGGTCCGGATCCCCGATCAGTTCGCGAATGCGATCGTCGACCAGTCCCTGGACCAGTTCTTTGAATTGTTGCGGTGTGAGCTGAGACAGATCCATGATGCGAGAGAATACGGACCCGAGGCCCGGAATTGCAACTCACGCGTCATGAGGGGGGACGGTGAGTTTACGCGGCGTGTGTGGCGGATGAGAGTTTGGTAATCAAGTGATTGAGCCGCTCGAGTTGCGGCGGCGCGATGCTCAGAAACTCGATACCGATGCCGTGTGAGCCGGTCCAGCGGACCGCTGCATTGGTAATGACGATCGGGGTTGCCTCACCGGGGAGTTGCAGCGAGACTTCCAACTGCATCCCGGTGAAGGGCTTGATGACGCTTTCGACCCGGCAACCCTTGATGGAGACGTCGCGGATCGACGCGTTGTATTTCAGGCGATCCCGCTGCATGAGGATGCTGGTGATTTGTGCGGGATATCGGGGAAATTTTCTGGTGACCATGGTCAGGGCTCCTCTGCGAGCTGTTCAATCAATTGTGCCAATCGATCACGCTCTGACTCCTGCATGCCGAGAAAGTCGACGCCGAAGTCGTCTTCCATGGTCCATCGGACGGTGGCCGCATGGACCTGAATCGGCGCCATATTGGGCGGATGAAGTTCCAGATTGAGGATGGCACCGATGTCGACGGTGACGCGAACCGCACCCATGATCTTGCAACCACCCAGTCCAAGGTTGTACACGGTACCTGTGGCGACGTAGTCTCCGGTGCAGTTCACCGGGAATTCGACGCGATATCGAGCTTGCTGCCGCAATTCGGTCTGCTGCCGTTCCCGTTTGTTTTGTGTGGCGAGTGGTTGCATGTGGGAAATTATTACCGCCCGGTTCGCATAATTCTCTCTGAGGCTATGTGGCAAGGGCGTCAAAGTCAATAAAATCGCTGATCTGTGCGCAAGACTTTCCATGGTAACGGGTGAGGGGCATGGCGATGAAACGAAAGCCGGGAGAGCCGATTTATTTAGGGCGTCATATGCTGGCATTGGGTTTGGCGATTATTTGCCCGGGAGCCATTCCCCAGCTGTATCACGCGCTGATTGCCCCGATCACGATGGAAGCCCGGTTACTGGCCGGTCTGTTCATTGCTGTGGCGGCAGGCCTGGCGCTGGTTCGTTTCTATTCGGCCACTGCCCGGAATGAACCGTAGCGATCCGTATCACGGGGTTCATTCAACGGCGGCCCCAGTGACGATAGTATCGCGGACCCCAATAGATCCGGGGGCGATAATAGTAGGGGTATCCATAGAAACCGGGGCGGCCCAGATAGAGGCCGAGTCCGATAGCAGGCGGATAGACATAGGTATAGGCACTGTAGGGTACTGCGGGAATGATGGCCGGCGGGGCGGCGACCGGCCGTTGCATATCTGCGGCGGCGGCTGCCTGTCGGTCGCTCTGCTGTTTTAGCTGCTCCATTGAGTCTTGTTGTGCCTGCAGTTGCCCTTTCAGCTTTCCGATCTCTTCGCGTTGCAACTCGATAAACATATTCAGGCAGCGGGTCTTTGCCTCACCTTCGTATGTTGAGCACTCCCATAGTCCCGGCTGATTGTCGGCATGAGCCAGACCGGCTGACAGCAGTAAGGCTGCCGCGGCAGCTCCCGCGATGAGAATGGATTGCGCACAGTGCTGAGTGCGGGGCGACTCCATCACAGTCGTTTGACGGGTCATCGTGCTCCTCCTCATTCTGCCAGGACTCATCTACACGCTACCATGCGATTAACCCTTTGAACAGCTCCGCACAGTTGAACGAACGCTCGAACATGCCATTGGTTGACGACCGGTTTGATTTTGGATGAGCCGCGCCCCTAGAATGCGCGATCATAGAATCGGAAAGATCATGCGATCCACTTCATCCAAGCCGTCACGCAAACCATCCCAGAGGAAAAGCCGGTCCAAGCCTAAGAATCCCGCCCTCACTTCGTCTCAGAAACGCCGGTTTCAGCAGCGCTTGCTGAAATGGTACGGCGAGCATGGCCGCGACCTGCCCTGGCGCAAGACCTCCGATCCCTATCACATCCTGGTCTCCGAAGTGATGCTGCAGCAGACTCAGGTTGACCGGGTGATCCCCAAGTACCATGAGTTTTTGGACCGGTATCCGAGCTTCGAGCATCTGGCGGAAGCGCCGGTCGCCGATGTGAAGAAGACCTGGTATCCGCTCGGGTATAACATCCGTCCGGAGCGGCTCCACAGCATTGCGTGTGAAACCGTGGAGCGTTACGGTGGACAGCTTCCCAACGATGCCGATGAGCTGCTGTCTTTCAAGGGCATCGGACGTTATACGGCCGGCGCGATACGCTCGTTCGCTTTTAACGAAGACGCGCCTATCCTCGATACGAACGTCATCCGTGTGCTGCACCGCGTGTTCGTCGCCGAGGGAGATCCCAAAGGGCAAAAGGCACGGTTGTGGGAACTGTCGGAGGCGCTGATTCCCCGGGGCAAGGGGTATGACTTCAATCAAGCCATTATGGATTTCGGCGCGATGGTCTGCACGGCGCGCGATCCGTACTGTCTGCTGTGTCCGATGAAGTCTTTCTGCAAGACATATCCCTTCGATGCAGCATCCACCCGGAAGTAGGCAGCTATGACCGTGATCGAAGTGGCCGCCGGACTGATCCATCGCGATGGGCGGTACCTGATCGCCCGCCGGAAAGCCGGCGTGCATCTTGCCGGTTATTGGGAATTCCCCGGCGGAAAGCGTGAAGCTGGAGAGACGCTGGAAGAATGCCTGCAGCGGGAGCTGCGTGAGGAATTGAACGTACGTGTCGATATTCCCGTACCCTACCGGATCGTGCGGCATGAGTATCCGGAAAAGGTTGTGGAATTGCATTTCTTCCGTTGTGTCATCGAAAGCGGCGAGGCGGAAGCGTTGGAGTGTGCCGAACTGCGCTGGGTGCTGCCGGAAGAATTCTCCCAGTTCGAATTTCCACCTGCTGACGGGGTCATCCTGGAAGCTCTTCAGCGTGATGCGAGAATGGAGTCACGATGAAAGTCGTATTGGATATCGAGACGGTTCAAGCGCCGCGAGAAGAATGGGCGCGGCTCGTGGGAAAGGAACCTCTTCCCGAGACGGATGTGTCGGGGCGTGAAGAGCTGGATCTCTTTGCAGCCGGCGCCGCCGAAGCCGAGCGCCAGGCGGAAGATGAACTGTATGCCAAATCCGCGTTCGACGGGACGTTCAGCAGAATTGTCTGTATCGGTCTGCTGGAATTTTCCGATCAGATGGAAGCGCGGAGCGCGGTGGCCTGGTATGGAAGCAACGAGAAGGAGTTGCTCCGCCAATTCTGGGCCAGGATTGCACAGGATCGCCCCACGTTGTTTATTACCCACAACGGCTTGGGATTCGATCTGCCGTTTATAAAGAAGCGATCCATGATTCATCAGGTGAAGCCGAGCTACGATATCAATCTGGCGAAGTTTCGGGCCGAACCTGTGTATGACACGATGGCGATCTGGAGTAACTGGGATACGCGAGGCTGGGTGAAACTGGATGTGTTGGCGAGAGCCCTCAATGTGGAAACCAAGTCGGGGAGCGGATCTCAGGTGGCGGAGATGTGGGAGAAGGGGCAAGGACAGGAGTTGGCACGATACTGCCTGCAAGACACGTATGTGACGTATGCTTGCTTTTGCCGGATGAATTTCCGGCAGCCCCTCTCCAGCGAGGTGGTCTTGCTCCAGCCGGAGCTGCTGGAGATCTTGTAGGCGTTCGGTCGTACTGTTCTTAAGGAGTCGGTTGGACTTCGGCGGTTTTCTTCTTCGGCGTCGGCTTCGAAGAGACGTTCTTGGCTTTCATCGCATCGCGCTCGGCCGTACGCTCCCGCAGCTCTTTTTTCATCCACTCGGCTTCCTTCCGAAGCATCCGGATTTCAGATTCTTTCAATGCGTTGGCTTCTTTCATCTGGCGTAACTCATCCATCTTCTTATTGAGCAGCTCATCTGTAGTCATGTCTGCCGGTACGCTCTCTGTCGATGCCGGCGGATTGCTGACCGGAAGCACCCGGACTGATGCATGCGCGTCCGGTCCGGAGGACGGTTTCGCCGGCGAAGCGAACGCCGCCGGAGCGTTTACAGGTGATTTTTCCGTTGACGCGACAGGAATCGATGCCGGCATGGAAGCTTTGGCCAGAGCCTGATAATCGATTACCATCGACTGGGCGCCGGAAACTCCGTTGGAGGCATAGGAGGGAGCGGGCTCAATCTGCGCCGCAGATCTCGGCGCAAAACCGGTCGCTCTTATCCCCTTTGCTGAAGAGGAGATGGTGAAATAAGCAGCGCCATGCTGCACATAAAGGGTGCCCGCGGTGGGTGCAGTGCCTGACCCTGCCGATGAAGACACACGGAAACCGACAATTTGCTCCGGTTTCGCTCGCGATAATCCTTGGGCTAGCAGGGGAGCAAGAAACTCGGCGTCTTCATCGCTGAACACTCTCATCGGCTTGCTGCCAGTCGCGGGCATTTTGCTCGAGGCCGTTGCGACCTCATCAACGGTTACGCCTTTTACAATTTTCATCATGGTATTCTGGTCAATCACCGTCGGATGATTGGCTTCGAACGACCATTCGGAGACTTCTTCGAGGAATACCGCCCCTCTCGCGCTCTGATGCACGGCCTGAGCGCCGGAGATCAATGAGCAGCCACTCAAGACGGCGGCTGTCAGGAGAAGTCCGGTTGTCATATGTCCTGTGTAGGTCTTGCAAGTGAAGCGCATGGAAGAACTCCTTTTCCTCTGGAGAGAGGGGGATCGGTGAGTATTCGTGACGGGTCGAACCGTTTGGCGTGCTGTCGGAGCGTCTACCAGATACCTAGCCCCATGAGCACCATGCCCACAGCCATCCATCCGAATACGCCGACTGAAATAATGGTCTCGAGTGTCATATGCGAATCCACTTGGTTTAAAGGTTCGTGGTGCTGGTGTTTGTCCATGGCTTTGTGAGGCAAGCAAAGGACATGCCATTGAGAAGTATAGGGAAACCATGAGGTTGTCTAGAAACAAAAGGCCCTATCGAGAGGGGTTCATGCTTTATAATCGCAGCGGGGAAAGTATCGGTAGCAAGAGAGAGAATTGATCAAACTACGTAAATAAGTCAGATGGTTATCTTACTCAATAAGGACTATTCGGAAGTGAACGGTGACCGGAAAACAGGGGGGCATAGGCGTTGATAGAACAATGCACATCGCTGGGTGAGATGAGATGCCGCTGCAAGTGATTTGACAGTAGCCTGTCAGAAATTGTTCATCCCTTAGGGGTAAAGCGTGCAGGAATGTTCCACCACCAGGGCTGAAAGTTCCTTGCAGAATGTGCGAAGGCCGGGTGTCTTACGAAGACTGAAAACCTGTTTTTGGATTGTCTACTCGGCGAAAAGTGCCGCGACTGATGAATCGGTGATACGACGATTGGTCAGCATACCTGGTTGGAGCGGTTCGAGAGATTTATCCCAGATTACAGCAATGTTTCCGTCCGTTTTCCCCATCCATTTGTCCGGTGAGCGGGTCGCTTCCCGTTCCACAAGCACGGACAGTGTCTGCCCAAGATATTCACGGTTTCTTGCCCCGCCGATCTCGCGCTGGAGCTCCACAAGCCGTTTGACTCGTTCACCTTTGACGTCTTCAGGAATATCGTCCTCAAACTTTCGGGCGGCGATGGTGTTTTTTCGTTCGGAGTAGGCGAAGACAAAGGCGGAATGAAACCGAGTCTGCTCGACGAGCCGGCAGGTGCTCTCAAAGTCCTGTTCCGTCTCCGTGCTGAACCCACAAATGATATCGGTGGTCAGCACAATGTCCGGAATCATTCCTTTGATCTGATCGACCAGCCGGGAGTAGTCGGCGGCGGTGTATTCGCGTCCCATGAGATCGAGAATGCGATCGCTTCCGGACTGGAGCGGCAGATGAATGTGTTTGCAGATTTTCGGATGCGCGGCGATGGCGGTCAGCAGCGGAAGGGGATAGTCCTTGGGATGCGGCGAAGTAAAGCGGACCCGTTCGATGCCGGGAGTGTCGGCGACGGCCGAGATGAGTCTGGCGAAGTCCCAGTCTCCGGATCGATAGGAGTTCACATTCTGTCCGAGTAGTGTGATTTGTTTGTATCCGAGAGATGCGGCTTGTTGGGCTTCAGCCAGCACGCTCTGCGGCTCGCGCGACCGTTCGCGGCCGCGGGTGTACGGCACGACGCAAAAGCTGCAGAAATTGTCGCAGCCGCGCATGACGGTGATCCAGGCATTGACGCCACCATCACGATCCGGCAGCACTCCTTCATAGGTTTCATATTCGGAGAGATCCAGGGCAAAAGCCTTTTTCGCGAATCCCTGTTCCTGCGCTTGTAAGGCATTCGTAATCAACATGGGGAGTTGGCGATAGGCATCGGGGCCGGCAAGGACGTCAATCAGCGGCACTTTTTTCGTCAATTCATCTTTGAGGCTTTGGGCCATACACCCCAACACCCCCACAACCAGCGGACGCTCCTTCTTGACCGCCTGCAATTCTCCGAGATGGCCGTAGACCTTGTTGTGTGCATTCTCCCGGATGGCGCAGGTGTTCATCAGCATCACATCGGCCCGCTCGCGGTCTTCGGTGAAGGCAAATCCGTCCTGTTTGAGCAGTGAGCGGACCAGTTCGCTGTCAGATTCATTCATCTGGCAGCCAAAAGTCTCAATGTGGACAAGGTGAGGGCTGGTTTTGTTTGTCATAACATCGGCAATCGCGTCGGGGCCGGCGGCTGAGCCGCCAGGTGGCCGACAGCCCACCGTTCGCTGGCGGCTGTAATGGTGACGGGATATACCTGATTCGTAAGCTCAAGCTGAGACGGAACAGCAACTCGCAGGAAATTGGCCGCTGTGCCAACCGCAAACCCGTCATGGTGTCCGGATTCGAATAGGACTCCGACCGTCGTTCCGATATACCTGTTATGAGCGGCAAGGCGCTTGGCTTGTGAAAGTCCCGTTAAAATGGCCATGCGCTTTTTCATGTGCGTGGCACTGACAGGGTTGGCCAGCTTCACTGCCGCAGTTCCTGGTCTCGGCGAAAATGGAAATACGTGGAAATATGCGAAGGGCAGCTCTGTTGCCAGTTTCAGGGTGTTCGCGAACGCCGTGTCGTCCTCACCGGGGAATCCCACCATAATATCTGTACCGAGTCCCAGAGTGGGAATCTTATGTAATGCTCGTTCAACCAGACGGACATAGTCCTGCGCCGAATAGGACCGGTTCATTGCGGTCAGAATGGCATCGTCTCCGCTTTGAAGCGGAATGTGGAGATAGGGACAGAGTTTGGACGAGGACGCCATCAGCTCGAGCAGTTGATCCGTGACGGTTGTCGGTTCAATCGAAGAGATCCGGATACGCTCCAGGCCGGGAATGGATTCCAACCGGGCAATGACTGTGTGGAGATCCGCACCGCCCTGGTTGTATTGTCCGATGTTCACACCGGTCAAAACGATTTCCCGAACACCCTGCGAGGCCAGGAGGTCAGCCTCGCGCAACAGGTCGTCGAGCAGGCGGCTGCGTTCGCGTCCTCGAGCAAAGGGGATCAAACAGAAGCTGCACATAGTACTGCAGCCGTCTTGTATCTTGAGTGGGGCGCGCGTGGAGTCAGGGGTACCGTATTCGGGCAGTTCGAAGTCTTCCGGCGCAATGGTCTTGGTACGATGCACGACCGGCGACGCATGTTTCTGCAGCCGATCACTCGGTGGCAGAAAGTTCGGGAGCTCGAGTTTGTATTGATTGCCGACAATCAGATCGATCCCTGCCTGTTTCTTCAAACCCTCAGGCCCGGTCTGCGCATAGCAGCCGGTGACGGCGATGAAGGCGTTGGGTGAATGTTTGAGGGTCTTGCGAATGAGATAGCGTGACGTGCGTTCCGCGTCCTCGGTGACGGAGCAGGTGTTTAAGACCAGCAGGTCGGTGGGTTCCCCAAACGCCACCAGGCGATACCCGTCCTGGCGCAGCCGCTCGCCAAGCACGGAGGTTTCCGCCTGATTCAGCCGGCAACCGAGTGTATGCAGTGAAGCGCGCGGTTGTGCGATGGTTGTGATCATTCGCGGTATTATAGGGGAGCATTTGCGCGATGGGCAAGGTGGAATACTCTCCGATATCGAATCGGAACCCGTGGCTGTCATCGAATTGACACGGATTTTGTGGCTCGATAGAGTGTGCAGACTTGCCGGGAGGTGTCGAGATGGTCCCACGCGCAATCTGGATGCTCACACTGCTGGTAGTTTCTCTGGTGTTCGTGCCGGCTAAGACGTCATCCCACGGAGTTCTGCCGGTTGAACCGGACCTGACCACACGGCTCGATGAACTCTACGATCATGAAGCCCGTCTGTTCCTGATGCTCTATTCGTTAAAAGGAGACGGTCAGGTGGATTATGTGACGGGCCGGTCCGTGCAGGAGTATGCACGCAGCAATTACGGCAACCCGATGTATCGAACCGATGAATACCCGCTCTTCTATTGGTGGGATCATACAATGTGGAATGATCCCGAGGAGGACGGAGTCAACGGCAACGAGCGTGTGTATCAGGAAAACGTCGACTTCGATATCCTGCGCTACAAACCCTGTGCGTTTAACGGTCAGCCCTGTTGACGTCCTTCATATTCCGGCGTCCTACAAGCCGTATCCTGCGCGTTCTCGTCTCCGGTCTTCGCACGATTCGAGATTCTGCTGCGGAAGTGTTCCCGTTGAGTGGTATTCTGCCTTCTGATGATGCAGGTCCCGGCACTCCGTAGCCTCCACATTCTTTTTACACGACGGATCGAATGACAAATTCCCGGTTCACACCCCTTGCCTTGTTGAATCGCCGTCTGGCGGTGATGTTTCCGCTTGGATTTTTGTCCGGACTGCCGCTGGCGCTCACGGCCGGGACGTTGCAAGCCTGGTTGACGGTGGAGGGGGTAGATCTGAAAACCATCGGTGTTTTCACACTGGTGGGATTGCCCTATACATTGAAGTTTCTCTGGGCCCCGGTGATCGATCGGCTGGTCCCGCCTTGGCTGGGTCGCCGGCGCGGGTGGATGGTGTTGACGCAGCTGTTCGTCGCACTGGGCGTGGCCCTGATGGCGGTGACGAGTCCCCGGCATCATCCAGAGCTGCTGGCGGGTTTCGCCCTGCTCGTGGCTTTTCTTGCGGCGTCGCTTGATATCGTTTTCGATGCGTACAGAACCGAGACCTTGGAGTCGCAGGAACGGGGATTCGGCGCGGCGGTGTGGGTGAACGGTTACCGGATTGCGTTATTAGTGGCCGGAGCCGGGGCATTGGTCATTGCGGATCTGGTGGGATGGCGGATGACCTATCTGCTCCTGGCCGGGCTCATGGTGCTCGGCACAGCCGTTATCCTGCTCAGTCCGGAGCCTGGCCGGGTCGCCGAGGCTCCGAAGACGATGGGGGAGGCGATCGGGGCGCCGCTGGCCGAGTTCTTCACGCGCTCCCATGCGGTCGGATTTCTCGCCGTCATTGTGCTGTATAAGCTGGGCGATGCGTTTGCGTCCTCTCTTCAAACCGCGTTTCTTATCGGCGGGGTGGGATTTACGGCCGCAGAAGTCGGATATGTGAAGGGTATCGGAATTCTGGCAACGCTGCTGGGGGCTCTGTTCGGCGGTCTTATGATGGCGCGGATGGGGCTGGTACAGTCGCTCCTGCTGTTCGGTCTGTTGCAGGCGGTGTCCAATCTCGGATTTGTGGTGCTGGCCTTGGCAGGGAAGAGCGCCGCTCTGCTTGCGACGGTGGTGATGGTCGAAAACATCACCGGAGGGATGGGAACGGCGGCATTCGTGGCGCTGGTGATGTCCCTCTGTGATCCCCGATATACGGCAACGCAGTTTGCGCTGTTATCCTCGCTCGAAGCTCTGGGTCGCGTCTTCGCAGGCCGACCTTCCGCCGACGTCGTCGCGGCGGTCGGATGGAGCCAGTTTTTTCTGCTGACGTTTGTCGTGGCGTTGCCCGGTCTTTGGGCGGTGTGGCGTGTGCGTGAACGGATTTCCCTCGGCCCGGCCGGTCATGTCGTCCCTGCCGTTTCTGCCGCCGTTCCGGTCCAGCCGGCCGGCACCCGTTAGGACGACAGTTTTCTCTGAAGAAACAGGACGAACAGCATCAACGTGGCCAGCGGAGCAAACAGAAACGGCACGAGCCAGAGCCAGACGTTTTTCCCACGCACGCGGGCCTGGTCGATCATCCAGACGAAGATCCAGATCATGAGGCCTGCATAATTGAGCGCCATCCATCGGGTGGTATGAATCTTCAGGCCGCTGCCGCTGTCGGGTGCGCCTTGAAAAAGGAAGACCATGAGCAAGAGCATGAAGCTTCCCAGCAGAGCGGCGACCAGACGTTTACTCCAGACAAACATGCAATCCTCCTGTGAGATGTGGCCGCTCGATCGCAACCGGGAGCGGTGGTGCGGGGCTAGGCTAATCAGCCGGTTCAGGTTTGTCAAACGCACTGGTTCGATAGATCCGGCCGGCTGCTCCCGATCGGAGGCGCTATGAGTCTGCTTCGGCTCCTGATGATCGTCGTGGTATTGGCCGGGTCGGTCGGATTGGCTCTATCCAACCCGACGATGGACAATTATCTGCAGTTTGTCGAACGCGAATTGGGAAAAGCGATCGATCGGATGGATAAGGGCACCCCGACTCGCGAACAGCAGTTTATCCGGCAGGTGTTCCAAAGCCAGAGCAAAAAGATTCTCCAGGAAGTGGTGCGCCCCCATACGACGCGCCAGAATTGGGGTTTAGCCAGCCGGTATGAGACCAATGCTGTGAATACGAAAATCGTCGTCATTGGGATAGCCGGCCAGTTCATCCCGATCAAGGGTGTTGAGGAGGCCACCCTTAAAATCGGCAGATTGGTATTTTAGATTGTTTCGGATCGGCTGTTTTAGACCGTTTCCGCCCCGCATTTTCTGTGGATAAGTCCCTCAAAATCTCTACAAGTCAGCGATCAGACAGCCACATTGCCTGTCCACAGGATTTCCCCTCATTCCTCAGGCTACCCACTATACTTGGTGTTGACAAAAAGTCAGAATAGCTATATGTAGTCCATCCGCGATGGGCACCTCACATTACGGTCGTCCCGAACCGGAGAAAAGACCCCCAATTATGACCCCATTTGTGCAGAGATACAGACACCTCTTGAAGGAGGACTATTGTGAGAATTGAGCGGAGATTTACCCGTCGCGGCCAGGGCCCCTACGAGGGTCTCACGTTCGTCAAACGATCGTCGGAGATTCGCAATCCCGACGGATCTACCGTGTTCAAACTTGAGAATATTGATGTGCCCGAGCAGTGGTCTCAATTGGCCATTGACATTCTGGCCCAAAAATATTTTCGGAAAGCCGGTGTGCCTCAGAAGGATCAGGCTGGTAATCCGCTGGTCGGTTCGGATGGAAAGCCGGTCCTCGGCGGTGAGCGCGACGCCCGTCAGGTCTTTGAACGGCTCGCCGGCTGTTGGACCCATTGGGGGAAAGAATACGGTTATTTTAAAACGCCGGAGGATAGCGAGGCGTTTCAAGACGAAGTGAGTTACATGCTGGCCAGACAGATGGCCGCTCCGAATTCACCGCAGTGGTTCAATACCGGGTTGCATTACGCCTACGGGCTTTCCGGTCCGGCGCAGGGCCACTACTATGTGGATCCCAAAAGCCGTGAGGTCGTAAAGTCGACCAACGCGTTCGAACATCCTCAGCCGCATGCCTGCTTTATCCAGTCCGTCGACGATGACCTTGTCAACGAGAACGGGATTATGGATTTGTGGGTGAGGGAAGCACGTCTGTTTAAATACGGGTCAGGTACCGGGACGAATTTTTCTCGGCTGCGGGGAGACGGTGAAGGTCTATCCGGCGGAGGCCGGTCGTCCGGCCTGATGTCCTTCCTCAAAATCGGGGATCGTGCGGCAGGCGCCATTAAGTCCGGCGGCACAACCAGGCGAGCGGCGAAGATGGTTTGTCTTGATCTCGACCATCCCGATATCGAAGAGTTTATCGACTGGAAGGTCATTGAAGAGCAGAAAGTGGCTGCGATGGTCACCGGCTCGAAGATCTGCGCGCAGCGATTGAACGCGGTTTTGAAGGCCTGCCATATCGTCGACAGTACGGGGCAGACGAGGGCGGAGATCGATCCGAAGAAAAACCCGGTCTTGAAGGAAGCCCTGGCGGCCGCCCGCCGTGACATGGTGCCGGAAGCCTATGTTCAGCGCATGTATTCCTATGCCCAACAGGGATTCACCCATTTCGTGTTTCATGAGTACGATACGAATTGGGACGGGAAAGCCTATCAGACGGTTTCCGGGCAGAATTCTAATAACAGCGTCAGAATCCCGAACGAGTTTTTCAAGGCCCTGGAGGACGGCAGCGATTGGCAATTGAAGCGCCGGATCGACGGCAAGGTCTGCAAAACGGTCAAGGCCAGCGATCTCTGGGACCGGATTGCCTGGGCCGCCTGGATCTGTGCCGATCCCGGGACACAGTACGACACCACGATCAACGAGTGGCATACCTGTCCGGAGGATGGGCGGATCAATGCCTCCAATCCCTGCTCCGAATACATGTTCCTGGACGATACGGCCTGCAACCTGGCCTCGCTCAATCTGGCCCTTTTTTATACGGCAGACGGGCAATTTGAACTGGAAAACTTCCGCCATGCCGTGCGTCTCTGGACAATCGTGCTGGAGATCAGCGTCTTGATGGCCTCGTTCCCCAGCAAATCGATTGCTGAACGGAGTTATCAGTTCCGTACGCTGGGGTTGGGCTATGCCAATCTCGGGACGGTGTTGATGCGGCAGGGGATTCCGTATGACTCGCCCAAGGCCATGGCGATCTGCGGAGCAATTACGTCGATCATGACCGGCGAGGCGTACAGCACGTCGGCTGAAATGGCCGCAGAACTCTGGCCCTTTCCCGGATATACGAAAAACCGCGACCAGATGCTGCGGGTCATCCGCAACCATCGACGGGCGGCGTATAACACCGCGGCGGAAGAGTACGAAGGTCTCACGATCGTTCCGACAGGTATTCAGCCGGAACATTGTCCGCCGGATCTGCTCATCGCGGCACGCCGGGCCTGGGACCGTGCCTTGGAACTGGGAACGGCCTATGGATACCGCAACGCGCAGGTGACGGTCATCGCGCCTACGGGCACTATCGGGCTGGTGATGGACTGCGACACGACCGGGATCGAGCCGGACTTTGCCCTGGTGAAGTTCAAGAAGCTGGCCGGCGGCGGCTATTTCAAGATCATCAACCAGAGTATTCCCCAGGCCCTCTCGACCATGGGGTATTCCGAGAGCCAGATTCAGGACATCATCCGCTATTGCGTCGGGGCTCAGACTCTCAAGGGCGCACCCTTTATCAATCACGAGACATTGCGCAACAAAGGGTTTGACGATGCCGCGCTGGAACGGCTTGAAAGCAACCTGGTTCAGGCGTTTGAAATCGCGTTCATGTTTAACAAGTTTACCCTGGGCGAGACGTTTTGCATTGAAAAGCTCGGCTTGACCGACGCGCAACTCGCCGAGCCGAATTTCAACATGCTCAAGGCGCTGGGATTTACCCAGGAAGAGATTGCCGCGGCCAATGAATATTGCTGCGGCACGATGACGGTCGAAGGGGCTCCGCATTTGAAAGCCGAGCACCTGCCGGTGTTCGATTGCGCCAATCGGTGCGGCCGGATCGGTCAACGCTTCATTCATGTCGACGCCCATATCCGGATGATGGCAGCCGCGCAGCCGTTTATCAGCGGGGCTATCAGCAAGACGATCAACATGCCGGCGGAAGCCACGCTTGACGAGGTCAAGTCGGCCTATACACTCGCCTGGAAGAGTATGGTCAAGGCCGTGGCGCTCTACCGGGACGGTTCGAAATTGAGCCAGCCGCTGAGCGCATCAAGCGACGGAGAAAAAGCCGTAGAAGTATCCGTCGATGCCGTGTCGGCGGCGGCGGAGAAAATCACGGAACGCGTCCTCGTCCGCTATCTGGCCAAGCGGCGGCCGCTGCCCGGCAGACGGAACGGCTATACCCAGAAAGCCATTGTCGGCGGACACAAGCTGTATCTGCGGACCGGTGAGTACGAAGACGGCACAGTCGGCGAAATTTTCCTGGATATGCACAAGGAAGGCGCCGCGTTCCGGAGCTTGATGAACTGTTTTGCGATCGCGATTTCCCTGGGCTTGCAGCATGGCGTGCCGCTGGAGGAATTCGTCGAAGCGTTTGTCTTTACCCGCTTCGAGCCGAACGGTCCCGTCAAGCTGAACGATCGCATTAAGATGTCGACGTCGATCATCGACTACATCTTCCGCGAGCTGGCCGTGACCTATCTGGATCGTTACGATCTGGCGCAGGTGAAAGAAGAAGACCTGCGGATGGATTCGATGAAAATGGACGAGCAGGATCCCGAGTGCGTGGATGAAGAAGCGGATCTTGCCGCGCTGGCCAAGTCGTCGGTGAGTATGGAGCAGTTGCCGATTCGCCGGAACGGAACAAAGGGCAACGGCAACGGAAACGGCCATAGCATGGCCGCGCGCAAGGTGGAGATCATCCGGGAGACATTGACGCTCACGGAGGTGCAGAGCGCCAAGGTCAAGGGCTACGAAGGCGATCCCTGTCCGGAATGCAAGCAGTTTACGATGGTACGAAACGGCACCTGCCTGAAGTGTGTGAGCTGTGGCGCGACGAATGGGTGCTCGTGAAGTAGGGGAGGTCATCCATGAGTACGATCCTACGTGAAAAGGGTATCGAGACGATTCACGATCAGGTCGTCAGTGAGGCGGCCCAGCGGTGGGCGCGGGCGTTTCATTGCAAAGTCACGATCAAAACGGATTCGGATCACAACCCGTGGGCTGATCCGAGCCAGCAGTCGGACATTGCTGGGTGGGCGTTCAGTCCGCGTGGAAACAACATGCAGTGGATGGCGGAGGTTGAAACCGAGGATTCCCTTGAAGCCCCCGATACGCATCGTAAGTGGAAACGCTCGGCGGTGGCCGGTGTTCCGATGTATTTACTGATCCCGCGCGGGAACCGGGCGCGGGCGGAAAAAATCGCGGCGTCGGTTGACCTCCGATTCAGCAGCATCTATGAGTACGGTTTCGTCAACGGAGTGGTGCAAATTCTCTAACGAGGTGTTCGAGTTGTCATGAGCTTTCTTGATCTGCTTCCGCAAATCAGCATTCCGCCGATGAATGCCACAGGGGTGGACGATTCGAGATTGGCCCAGCGTTTTGCGGATCGTCTGAAGTCGCGGCTTGAAGATATGGAAAAGGAGCTGGCTGATGATGAACAGTTGGAGGTCGTCGCGTTTCTGCCGTCCGGAAAGGCGGTGGTCGTCGAAGCGATCGGCTACGAAAATCCGGCGCTCATTACGCTACGCGGGCAGGAGCAGGAATCCGGCAAAGAGTGCACCTTGCTTGTGCATCAAGCATCGCTACAAGTCTTGGTCTCCGTTGAAAGACTCTCGATCGGACGAACACGAAAACGGATAGCGTTCGAGTCCCTTGAGCATATCTGAATCGACCATGGATGTGACCCCGACCGTCAACTAGGAGTAACCAACCCATGCCGACAACGACACAGTTGGTCATCAGCGGACAGAGCAGGCCCGGTGTGATTGCTCAGGTGGCTTCTGTTTTGGGCGAGGCCGGGGTCAATATCAAAGCGTTCTCCGCGCCCGAGGTGACGGGGACCGGAAAACTTCGGCTTCTGGTGGCGGACCTCGATGGTGCACGGGCGGCATTGAAGGCGGCAAAGATCAAATTTACGGAAGAGACCGCGCTGCTTTTGAGTCTGAAAAACCAACCGGGCGCGCTGATGGACGTGGCTGATTTATTGACCCAGAACCGTATTAACATTAAATGCGGTTACTGCACGCCTTCGCGTGAGGGCAAGCGCGCCATTGTAGTGTTAACCGTTTCGAACACGAATAAAGCATTGACGCTGCTTCAAGACCAATCGCTTGATGAGTTCTAGGTGATGAAGGGCGCCAGGCCCGTTTCCGCATCTCCGTTCCTCTCACTCGCCGCGACTGTCTTCTTCTGCACTCTGCTTGTCTCCTGCCAATCCCAGCCTCCTCCTGTTCACCGTTTTCCAGGATATCCTATCGGGTTCCAGGAACGAGGAATGGCGTCCTGGTACGGCCCGGGTTTTCACGGTAATAAGACGGCCAACGGAGAGCGGTACGATATGCATAAATTGACGGCGGCTCACCGGACTCTGCCGCTGGGCTCCATCGCAGTGGTGCGGTCGGTCTCCACCGGGAGGAAAGTGACGGTTCGCATCAATGATCGTGGTCCGTTTGCCAGGGGCCGGGTCCTTGATCTCTCGCTGGCCGGAGCTGAAGCGCTAGGGATGATCGGGAACGGGACCGATCAGATTGAACTCCAAGTGGTCGGCTATCAATCTCGACCGGAGGGCATGGGTGTGTTGCGTGTGCAGATAGGAGCCTTTGCCGATCCGTTAAACGCGCGAGGTCTGTTCGAGCAGGTCGGATCTCAGTATCCAGGCGGTCGGGTCGTGCAGGTGGACCTGCCGGAAGGCAGGAGGTATCGAGTGCAGGTAGGACAGTTTTCCACGGAGGCTGATGCCCAGGCGGCTGCCTCACGGCTGGACACTCAGTATCGGCTTCAATCATTCGTCGTGAGGGATGACGGGTAGAATCTACGTAGTGAAGCGTAGCTCATATCCGATGAGTAGGATGATATTCTATCCGAGCCGCATTTTGGAACTGATTGATATTCCTGTCAGTTTCTTTGAATAACTTGCCCGCCATGAGAGGGTGTGATAGATCTATCATCCGATGGTCATCATGACTTCCACATGGTCTGTTCAATCGATTCCTGAATCTGTTGCGACAGGGGGTGGTCAGTTCTCCCTCCGCCACGGAATCTACGCTGTTCGTCCATTCAGGCTAGCCTTCGTGGCTAGTCGTCCCTAAACAGAACTCTCATGGACATCCTAATCCTACTAGCGCTGATAGGGTTATCTGCCGTTATTTCGACGGCCGAGATCGGGTTCTTTTCAGTCAACGAAACCCGCCTCAGGGCTCTTGCCAAGACCGGGAACAAGCGTGCGTCTATGGCCCTGGCACTCCGGAGTGACCCGCAAAGGCTCCTGTCGACTATTCTGGTCGGGGACCGGCTGGTAGGAACCGCCATTCCGATGTACGCCACCTTCATCACGCTAAATGCCTATGGCGGGAAAACCGTCTTTGAGGAGGCCATTGCGGTGATGGTGGGTGTCCTGACCTTCGTCCTGCTGGTGTCGGTCGACGTGATCCCGAAGACCTTGGCAGCCAAGTTCGCGGTACCAGTGACTCTAAACATGGCCTATCCGGTCTACGGCGTGCAGATGTTGCTCAAGCCGCTCTTGTTTTTGATGGTGCCGCTCATCCAGAGATTGACCGGCGGGAAGGGGTTGACCTTGCCGCTGGTGACCGAGGAAGAACTCAAGATCATGCTGGATGAAGGCGGCAAGGCCGGCGAGCTCGAGTCTGAAGAAGTGAAGATGATTAAGAATGTCTTTCAACTGAAAGATATTACGGCGGAAGATGCGATGACCCCGCGTATCTATGTGTTTTCGCTTGATGGAAATCTGCGGCTGAAGGAAGCGCAGGAACTCTTGTATAACTCGAAGTATTCCCGTATCCCGGTCTATGACGGAACCCTGGATAACATCACCGGCGTACTGTACAAGACCAAAGCCCTGACCGAACTGGCCAAAGGCCGTTCAGATGTTCGACTCAGAGATATCGCGCATCCCGCGCTCTTCGTTCCGGCTGGAAAAACAGCGGATGACCTGATGAAGCAGTTCCAACAGGAAAAGCGTCATATGGGGATTGTCGTCAATGAGTATGGCGGCGTCATGGGACTGGTTACACTGGAAGATCTACTGGAAGAAGTCGTCGGAGAAATCGTCGATGAGACCGATATCACCGAAGAGCTGATCAAGCGCATCGGGAAGAACCAGATTCTGGTCCATGGCAGAACCGAAGTGCGAAAGGTCAACGATTTCTTGAAGGTCGATCTTGGTGACGAGGCGTTGACCATCGGCGGGCTCATTCAGGGCGAACTCGGTCGTATTCCCAAAGCCGGAGAAGAACTCCACATCGCCCATTGCCGGTTAGTGGTGCACGAGGCTGACCCGCGATCGATCCGCAGTGTGAATATTTACAAAGAAGAAAAGACTCCCGCCCCGGTGGAAACCGCTTCGCTGAATCCTGTCAGCTAGGTTTCTCTTTTTCGATCAAGTCCGCGAACCCCTGTTCATTCAAGACTACAATTCCCAGCTTCTGAGCCTGCTCAAGCTTCGACCCTGGTTCATGACCAGCGACCACGAACGTGGTGCGCTTACTGACACTCGACGCAACGGCTCCCCCCAATCGCTCGACCAGAGATTTGGCTTCATCGCGAGTGAAGCGGTCGAGTCCTCCGGTGAAGACAAATGACTTTCCAGCAAAGGGAAGAGATTCAGGAGCGGCCGGGCGGGCCTGTTCCGTAATAGTCATGCCGAGTTCGCGTAGCCGGGCGATCACCCGACGATTGGACTCTTCTTTGAAATAGGACGCCAGGCTGGAGGAAATCTCAGGACCGATTTCTTTGACTTCCAAAAAACGGGCTTCATCCGCGTTCATAATGGCGTCCAGAGTTCCGAACTCCCTGGCCAACACCTTGGCGATGTGTTGGCCGACCTGGCGGATGCCAAGGCCCATCAAGAAGCGATCTAACGACACGATTTTGCTCCGCTCAATGGCATCGAGCAGAAGCGCAGTCGACTTCTCTGCAAATCCCTCAAGCGGCAGCAGGTGATCACGGGTCAAACGATAGAGGTCGGCCAAACTCTCGACCAGTTTATGATCTACAAGCTGCGCGACGGTCTTTTTCCCGAGCCCCTCGATGTTGAGCGCCTGCTTGGAGGCGAAATGTTCGATGGCGCCTTTCAATTGCGCCACGCAGCCGGATTGACCGGTACAGTAGTAATAGGCGCCTTCCCGTCCGACCGCCGATCCGCAAACCGGGCAATGCCCCGGCATGGCAAACGGTTCCGATCGGGATTCGCCGGGAACCGGGATACGCTCCGCGATCGCAGGAATGACGTCCCCGGCCCGCTCCACTTTGACCGTATCGCCTACGCGGATATCTTTTCGCGCGACCTCATCGGCATTGTGCAATGTCGCCCGGCTGATCGTCACGCCGCCGACTTCAACCGGCCGTAATAAGGCGACGGGTGTCAGCGTGCCGGTGCGTCCCACGGATACGACGATATCCTGTATGACCGTAACTTCCTTGCGCGGGGCGAATTTGAAAGCGATGGCCCAGCGCGGGCTGCGGGATTTGAACCCCAGTTGTTCCTGCCAGTCCCGGCGGTTCACTTTCACGACCAGTCCGTCGATTTCGTAGGGGAGGCTGTCGCGCACCTGCTCGGTCTCTCGGTGAAACCCGATAACGTCTTCAATAGTGGGGCACCGGCGCCGATGACCGGGAACCGGAAGTCCCCATTCGGCGAGCGCCTCGAGCTCGCCCCAATGAGCATCCGGCGGTTCAACGGACATGGTCATGACTTCATAGCAGGTCACGACCAAGGGGCGGGCCGCGGTGATGGTCGAATCGAGCTGCCGGAGGGAGCCGGCCGCCGCATTGCGAGGATTAGCAAAGGCCTCTTCTCCGCGCTCCGTCATGGTTCGGTTCAACCGATGAAAGTCGTCGAGCCTCATGTACACTTCGCCGCGCACAGCCAGATGGGCCGGCGGAGCCGCAT
>FRDC01002602.1_pt1 | contig 21552 bp, 19 predicted proteins | sample 1106171 | NCBI WGS metagenome assembly FRDC01 (sample SAMEA3930566, study PRJEB13176) | freshwater metagenome | biome: Drinking water system; feature: drinking water; material: water | place: Singapore | collected 2014-12-20 | reverse complement strand
TGGGACACGTGGCGCGGAAAACGGCGAAATTCTTGGTTTCGGAGTCGCGCGGTAAGGCGGTCGATGGTGGGGGGTGATGGGGAAAAAACTACGGCAAACGGGGTCCGAGAAGCCGCTCGTTTCCGACCCGGAAATGCTCCGTTCGGTGTCGCGCCACGTAGCGATTGCGGCACTGAAATTGTCCGAGGATCAGTTCGATCGACTGCTGAAAGCGGGCGTTCTTCGGAAGGCCGAGTCCCGCGGCGTGTACGATCTGTGCGGGCTCATCGAGGACCGGCTGAAGCTCGCCGAGGACGAGAACGGGGGCGACGGCGGCGACGTCACCTTGAGCGAGGCGAAGCGGCGTTTCTGGGCGGCGAAGGCCGTCTCGGAGGAAGCGAACGCCGAGGAGGCGCTCGACCGCTTGGTGCCGCTCGATGCCGTGCTCGAGCTCGAGCGGGAAGCCTGGGCGTCGCTCGTGACGCGCACGGACGCGGTCGCCAGTCGGCGCGCCGCCAAGTACGCGGGAATGAGCAATGCCGCTGACATCCGCCTCGATCTCCTCCGAGAACTCCGGGCGGCCCGCGGCGAAGCTGCTCGGCTCCTCGAGGACCGCTCGCGCGCTCTCGCGGGTCGCATCGACGATCGCGGAGACGCTGAGGCCGCCCCCGCCGAGGACGGCGGTGGAGTGGACGCGGGATGAACGGATCCTCCCGCCATGGTCGGCCGAACCCGGGCCGATGGACCCGTGGCGGACGCCGTATTTCGTCCCGATCATGGTGCGGAAGGCCGACCCGCTGGTGCGGGAAATCGTCGTGCTGACGGCCTCGCAGATGGCAAAAACGGAGTGTCAGCTCAACATCATCGGGCAGCAATTCGCCGACGATCCGCAACCGTGCATCGTCGTGTTTCCCACCGAGAACGCGGCGCAAGGGCAGTTCGAGCCGCGGCTCATGGACATGCTCAACTCGACGCCGAGCCTCCGGGCAAAGACGGCGCAGGGGCACAAGAACAAGAAGACGGCGAAGCTGATCGGGGGCGTGTCGCTCCGCCTCGCGTGGGCGGGATCCGCGACCGAGCTCGCCTCGCAGCCGGCGGCGCTCCTCTGTGTCGACGAGCTCGACCGCATGGAGCCGGTGAAGGGCGAGGGCGACGTCGTGCAGCTCGTGAAGGCGCGGTCAACGACCTACCCGGACAAGAAGCTGATCGTGACCTCGACGCCGACGGTCGGCACCGTCGACACCTACGTGCATGAGGGGACGGGCATCGAGCACTGGAAAGTTGCGAACCCCGAGGACATCGAAAGCCCGACCTGGCTCCGATGGCAGAAGGGCACGCGCTGCGAGTGGGCGGTTCCGTGTCCAGCCTGCAACCTCTACTTCGTGCCCCGGCTCCGACGCTTAAAGTGGCCGAAGGGGGCGACGCCGGCAGAAGCGCGCGTCGCGGCACGGCTCGAGTGCCCCGCATGCTTCGCGCTCCTCGACGACGGCGGGAAGGACGACATGAACGCTGCTGGGCGCTACGTGGCGCCGGGGCAGCAGGTGATCGACGGCGAGGTGGTCGGCGAGATCCCGTCGAATGAGACGTGGTCCTATTGGGTGTCCGGGCTCTGCTCGCCCTGGCGGACGTTCGGCGAGGCCGCGCAGGAGTACGTCGAAGCGCTCGCGTCGGGCGATCCCGAGATCATCCAGGCCGTCGTCAACACGGTGTTCAACGAGCTCTACTCGGTCGCGGGGCTGGCCCTCCCCTGGGAAGAGATCAAGCAGAAGCTGACGCTCCCCTACGCCATGGGCGAGGTGCCCGCCGGGGCCGTCGTGCTCGTCGCGGGCGTCGACATCCAGGCGGATCGGTACGTGTACGAGATCCGGGCATTCGGGCTGAAGATCGGCTCGTGGCTCGTGGAATGCGGCGAGGTGTGGGGCGATCCGCGGCTCGAGCAGACGAAGCGCGAGCTCTTGACGGTGCTTGGCGCCGACTACGGTGGGCACACGGTGCGGCTCGCGAACCTCGACTCCGGCTTCTGGCCCGAGGTCGCCTACGATCTCGCCCGACGGTTGCCGCACCAGATCCGTGCCACCAAGGGTCACGACTCGCTCGATCGCCCGCTGAAAGCGTCGATGGTCGACGTCACCGTGGGCGGGAAGACCGTCAAGCGCGGCGTGCAGCTCTGGCACGTGGACGCGGGGTTCTTCAAGTCGTTCGTGTACGGACGGTTCGCGTGGCCGGCGGGGGAAGCGGGCGGGTTCTATCTGCCGCACGACGTGCCCGATCGGTACGTGCAAGAGCTCACGGCCGAGAAGCCGATCAAGAAAGCCTCGGGGCGTACGATGTGGGTGCGGGTGAAGAAGGCGAATCACTCGCTCGATACGGCGGCACTCGCGGTGGCGGGGGCGTACATGCTGCAGGTGCACAAGATGCAGGACGCGCCACCGCCGCCACCGCCGAAGCCGCCGAGCGGGCCGCCGCCTGCCGGGAGTCCGGGCGCGGACACGTATCAACGACCCTCGGTGCAGCCGGCCGGTGGGTGGAACATCGCATTTCGAGCGGGGAGGTGAGGCGGTGAGCGAAGCACACGAGGACGATGACGCGACGGGGAAGCTCACCCGAGCAGTGACGGTGCGCTTCTCGGATGACGAGTGGAAGGTGCTGAACGAGCAGATTCGCCGCGCGCGGCGTGCGCATCCCGAGCACGAGATCACGCGCGCCGGCATCCTGCGCGGCGCATGGCGACGCGCGACGCTCGGTGCAGAGCCCCCCGATGCTCCACGTGAAACAGTGCCGACGATCGGTATCGTGCCGACAACGTAGATGATTCCGCTAGCATCGGAGAGCATCGCACCGATGCGCAGAAAACTGTCGACAATGTAACCATCGCCGTATACGCGGCCCGATATGCGAGGGGCGTGCGTAGAGTGGCGACGGTCTTGACGGAGGCGCAGCGCATTGCGCTCCGAAACAAGCTCGCCAATGCCGCGACCCGTGTCGACGTCCGACCGGACGGCGTCACGACGGACTTCGATCTCGCGCTCGCCGAGCGCCTACTGAACGAGGATGCTGCCGCTACGTCGGCCGCGTCCGGTGTCGTTCCGATCACCCGCGTCAAGCTCCACATCCAGGGGGCGTGCTGATGGGCTGGCTCGGCGACGCCGCCAATCGGCTGCTCGGCCGAGGTCCGCTCATTCCGCTGCAGGCGTCCGCCGGGGCGTACTACGAGGGCGCGAGCCGCGGCCCGCGCTTCGCCACCATGTCTGCGCCGCCCTCGGGGCCGAACACCGCCATTCTCTCGAGCGGGAAGACGCTCGGTGATCGCACGCATGCGCTCGCGCGCAACGAGCCGTTCATCAAGGGCGGGCTCAATACGCTCACGATCGGCGTGGTCGGGACCGGCATCATGCCGCGCTGCGAGCTCGACGACATGCCCGAGCTCCAGGCCGCTGCGCACGAGCGGTGGGATCAGTTCATGGCCGAGGTCGACGCCGACGGCGTGACCGACGGCTACGGGATGCAGGCGCTCGGCGTGCGCGGCGCGTTCGTCGGCGGCGATACGCTGTATCGGCGCCGGAATCGTCTCGCGACGGACCGCGCGCCGTATATGCCGGTGCCGTTCGCGGTGCCGCTCCAGTTTCAAGTGCTCGAGGGCGAGATGCTCGCCCGCGACAAGGACACGCCTCGCCTCGCGAACGGCGGCAAGATTCTCGGTGGCATCGAGTACGACGCGATCGGTCGCAAGGTCGCGTATCACTTGTACCGTCACCATCCGTCGGAGCGCGGCGCGTACGGTGGGATCGGCGGTGGGGAAACCGTCGCGGTTCCTGCCGATGAGATTCTGCATCTGCGCGAGATTCAGCGTCCCGGCCAGGTCCGCGGCGAGCCGCGCTGCGCGTCCGTGATCCTCCCGGCGCACGATTTCCACCAGGGCGAAGACGCGCTCCAGAAGTCGTGGTCGATGCAGGCGGCGCTCTCGGCGTTCATCGAGATCGCCGATTACGACGTCGCGACGACCGACGGCTGGCTCCCGCTCCTGACGGATGCGGAGAAGCAAGCCGCGCGCGCCGCGAACACCGGCACTGCCGCCGCGACGCTCGAGCCGGGCGACATTCCAGTGCTGCGACCGGGACAGAAGATCACGCAGGCGACACCGCCGAAGGTCGATTCGACGTACGGCATGGCGCAGAAGCTGCGCCTGCAGCGGATGTCGGCGGCGCTGGGGATGCCCTACGAGCTCCTCGCGCATGACCTCGAGCGCGTCAGTTACTCCTCGGCGCGCATCGGACTGCTCAACTTCTGGAACGAGTGCGATGCGTTCCTCTGGCACACGCTCGTGCCGCAGGTGCTCGCGCCCATGTGGGTCATGTTCTTCGACGCGGCGGTACGCGCGGGTCGCTTGCCGCTCTCGCTGTCGGACTACCTGAAGGATCCGCGGAAGTATCTGGCGGTCTCGTGGATTCAGCCGAAGCGTCCGTGGGTCGATCCGCTCAAGGACGTCCAGGGCGAGGTGCTCGCGATCAACAACAACCTCGTGTCGCGTGACGATTCGATGCTGTCGCGCGGGCTCATTCCGGAGCGCGTCGATCAGTCGATCAAGCGCAGTCGCGACCGCGCCAAGTCGCTCGGGATTCCCGAGCCGTCCGCGGTCACGCCGGCCGGGGACCGCGCCACGCCGCCGGCCACCGAAGACGCAGACGAAACGGACGCCCGGAGGGCCGCATGAAGGGGCTCGCGCACGTCGCTGGACGCTTGTTCAACACGCCGCTTGCCGTCACGGCCGCGCGGGCCGATGTGCTGGCGGGGCTCGTGTCGGGCTGGATGCGCGGAGAATCGCGCGCCGCCGCGACCGCGGGCATGCCGACAGACGCGACGCCACCGCCGTACACGGTGACGAGTCAGCGCGTCGCGATCGTGCCGGTGCTCGGGACGCTCGTGCATCGCGCGTCGTGGATGGACGCGGAGAGTGGACTCGTCGGCTACACCGATGTCGTCAACGCGGTGGAAGCTGCGGCGAACGATCCGAACGTCGGGGCGATTCTCCTGCAGCTCGATTCGCCGGGTGGCGAAGTCGCCGGCGCCTTCGAGGCAGCGGCGGCCATTCGTGAGGTCGGGAAGCGAAAGACGATCTGGGCGGTCGCGGACTCGGCGGCGTATTCGGCCGCGTACCTACTCGCCTCCGCAGCGGAGCGCATCGTTGTGCCGCAAACCGGCGGCCTCGGATCGATCGGCGTGATCGCGATGCGTCTCGATGCGACGGAGGCCGACGCCAAGCTCGGCATGAAGTGGTCGGTCATCAAGGCCGGTGAGCAGAAGGCGTTCGGCAATCCACACACGCCGATGACCGAAACCGAAGCGGCCGTGCTGCAGGGCAAGGTCGACGAGATCAACGACTTGTTCGTCTCGACGATCGCGGAGCGGCGGAAGCTCACGCCGCGCGCGGTGGCGGGACTCCAGGCCGGCACGTTTGCCGGCGAGGCAGCGAAGCGAGTCGGCCTCGCGGATCAGATCGGCACCTTCAACGACGCGCTCGCGGGACTCACCGCGGCGCTCAACGACGCAAGCGCGGCACGGGGTGTGGCGCGGGGAGGGACGAAGATGAGCACGGAAACCACGACCACGGCGGTCCCGGTGATTTCGCCGACCGCAGCGGCGGAGGCACCCAAGGTAGTGCCGATCAACCCGGACGATCCGGCGATCAAGGCGGCGATCGAGGCCGCGACGGCGCGCGCCGTCGGCGACGTGGCCGAGGTCGTGGCGCTCTGTGCGGCGTTCAGGTGTCCCGAGCGGGCAAACGCCTTCGTTGCCGAGAAGAAGACGCGCGACGAAGTGTTCGCGATCCTGCAGGCCGAGCTCGTCGCGAAGGACGCGGCGACCGCGACCAGCGGCGCGCACAGCGGGGCCGCGCCCGAAGCCACGCAGAAGAAGCTCGACCCGGCAGCGTACGAGGCGCTCCGGAATCAGGCGGTGCTCGAGGCGCATGCGCGTCGCTCGGCCCCGCTGACGGTCTGAGGAGGAGGGGCGGAACATGGCAACGATCAGCGAAGGCAATTACCGCGGCGAGGGCATCGTCCAGTCGGAGGAGTTTTCCTTCGAAGCCTGCACCGTGCTCTCCGGGCAGAACCTGCTCCCGATGACCGTGTGCGGGAAGGTCATGATCGCGGGCGTGGGGAGCGTGAGCGTTCCTTCCGTCGTCGGCACCGGCAACGGCACGGCGTCGCTCGTCACCGCGGGGCCGCTCGTGCAGGTCGGCAACTACGTCGCGACGTGTACAGCGGCAGCGTCGCACGGCGGCGTGTTCACCGTGGTCGCACCCGACGGCAGCACCGTCGGCACGCTGACGATGACCGGCGGCACGGGCGCGACCACGGCGTTCAAGTCTCCGCACATCAACTTCTCGATCACCGACGGCTCGACCGACTTCATCGTTGGAGACTCGTTCACGTTCGTCGTCGGCTCCACGGCGCCCACCGTCATCGGCGGCACCGGCACCGGCACGATCTCGCTGATCACCGCCGGCAAGAAGGCGCAGACCGGCAACTACCTCGTTCGCATCACCGAGGTGGTCTCCAACGGCGGGCGGTTCGAGGTGATCGGGCCGAACGGCGACAGCGTCCAGAGCGGCGCCATGAACACCACGTCGACCGGGGCCGCGGCGATCACGGGCGACCACATCAACTTCACGCTCACGGATGCGACCGACTTCATCGCCGGCAACTACTTCAACGTCGCGGTCTACGGGCCGGCAGCGGCGCCGAAGGTCGTCGCGTGGGATCCGGACGTCGCGACCTGGGACGGGCGGCAGCACGTCGCGGGCATCCTGCTCGGGGCGGTCGACGCGTCGGGCGGGGACGTGGCGGGCACGCTGCTCGTGCGCCGCGCCGTCGTGCACGCCAGCAAGCTGAAGTGGCTCTCGGGCACGACGGAGTCCGAGAAGACGTACGCGAAGCAGCAGCTCACCGCACGCGACATCGTCGTGGCCGTGGCGGCCTGACGCGGAACAGGGGGAGGGGACGGCCATGGCGGTTTGGAATCCATTCGACACCACGACCGGCGCGTTCAACTTGATCGAGTTGACCGACGCCATCAACCGGCGCCTGTACCGGATCGGCCAGCTCGGCGCGATGAATCTGGTGCAGGCCCGCGGCGTTTCGACGCTGAAGGTCGCCGTCGAGCAGATGACCGAGGGCAATCTCGGCCTGCTCGCGCCGATCCCGCGCGGGGCACCGGCGCCGCAGATCACGAAGGACAAGCGGTCGGTAATCGACCTCGAGTCCGTGCGGATCGCGGCCGAGGACACGATCTTCGCCGACGAGCTCCAGGGCGTGCGCGTGTTCGGCACCGAGGGGCAGGCGCGCGCGATCGAGGAGGCCCGCAACGAGAGCCTCGACAAGATCACGGCACGTCTCGACATGACGTACGAGCATCATCTGCTCGGCATGATCCAGGGCGTCATCAAGACGCCGGCTGGCTCGACGATCCTCGACTGCTACGCGGCCTTCGGCCAGTCGCAGGATGGTGAGGTGAATCTCGAGCTCGACGAGACGTCCGACGAGACGAAGACGCCGAAAGCGATCGCGGGGATCATCCGCGCGACGTGGAACGCGCTCGGGGGCTTCGTCTCCGCGCTCGACCACATCCACTGCTTCACCGACTCGACGGGCTTCGACAACCTCATCTCGTCGCTCGCGTTTCGGAAGTCCTTCCAGTTCGACAGCGTCTCGGCGCAGCTCCGGGAGAGCTCGGTCGGGCGCGCGATCCGCTGGCAGGGCATCGTCTGGGAGGAGTACCGGCTCGGCAACTCCGGCCTCTCTGGCGGGTCGTTCATCGGCGCCGGCAAGTTCAAGTTCTTCCCGGTGTTCACGTCGGCGGATCTTGGCATCTACAAGACCCGCTGGATCCCGTCGGACGCGATCGACGACATCAACACGCCGGGCCTGTCCCGGTACGTGAAGGTCGGCGAAGACCGCGAGTACACGGCGAAGCCGCGCTGGATCAAGCTCATGGGCGAGAGCAACCCGCTCGTCTACTGCACGGTCCCGCAGGCGCTGCAGCGCGGCGACGACGGGGTCTAATGTCGGACCCCGTTCAACTCGCTCTCGACGCCGCCTTCGCAGCGGGCGGCGTCGAGATCACGGTCACCCCGAAAGCGGGGTCGGGACCGGTCGCGTGTCGCGCGATCGGGCGTCCGATCCGCGATCAGGTGGCCGACTTCCCGGACCTCGCGGGCCTCTTGGGCGCGCGGGCCGTGGGGTGGAGTTGGATGGTGCCAACGGTCGACTACCCGGTGCGGTTCGTCGCCGGGGATCGGCTGGCGTGGATCGATGCCGAGGGCGTCGAGCACGTCTACGAAGTGACGCTCTGCAAGGCGCATCCGATTGCGCCGACGTGGCAGCTCGAGTCGTTCGAGGTGCTCGAGGACGACGCAACGCCGGTCGTCGGCGACGGCTTCCTGCTCCCGTTCTACTTCGCGGGGGCGGACGCGGTGGGGCTCTGATGCTCGGCGCGCAACAGATGGCCGTCGATGCACAGTGGGCGGCGCTCGCAAGCATCCCGTGTGGGGTGGTGGCGGTGACGCTGACACCGGCCGGCGGGAGCCCGCGGTCGGTGTCAGCGGTGCGGTTCGTGAACGAGGAGCCGTCGCGGGACGTGCAGGGGCGGGCGGCGTCGTTCGCGTTCTCTCGCACGGACGTGCCCGAGGAGCTCACCGACGGGGCGACGATTGCGGACGGCACGGACACGTGGACCGTCCGCACGGCGCGGGTCGATTGCGCGCTTCAGGTCGCGGAGGCGTGGGCATGAGCCGCATCGCGCAAGCGCTCGATGCGTTCTCGACGCTCCTCGGGACGCTCTCGGGCGTCACGGTGGAAGACAACCGGGACATCCCGGTCGACTTCATCGCGGCGAACGGGCCGCATCTGAACATCGTCGACGCCGACGACGACGGGAGCGCGTTCGATCCGCCGTGCGATGCGCGCGCCGCGGAGTTCGCGGTCGGCGTCGTGATCGAGGGCTACGTCACGCGGGACAACTACGCCGATCTGCGGGCGGCGCGTGAGACGCTTTTCGAATCGGTCTGGAATCTGGTGCTCGCGAATCCGGTGCTCGGCGCCCAGCTCACGTGGGACGTGCGGCCCGGGAAAGTCGAGCGCGAGCGGTACACGGAGCGGAAGAAGCCGACGGCGGTGTTCCGGCTGCCGGTGACGCTCCACGTGAAAACGAAGGCTGACGATCTGTCGGTCGCAGCGTGACCTGAGGACGCGGGGAGGACGAGGCAATGGCTACACAGCGCTACGGACGTCGGCAGAATGCGGTCTTCGTCGCCAAGGTCGAAGGCACCGAGGGCACCGCGGAATCGCTTACCACCGCGTCGGATTCCATCCCGGTCGAGCCCTTCGTGCTCGATCTCGGGGAGCAGACGATCGACTCGAACGAGGCGCAGGGCTCGCTGATCGCAGGCCAGACGACCGTCACCCGGTTCGATCCGCGCGGCCCCGTCACGTTCAACATGCGCGGGTCCGGGAGCGCGGCGACCGCGCCGCGGCAGTCGCCGATTCTGCGCACGGGCGGCTTCGCCGAGCAGCAGCTCGCGGTGCTGCCGTCAGCGACTTACTTCTCGGTCGCGTCCGGCACGACCACCACCATCGTGATCGACCGCTCGAGCGGCACGGGCACGCAGCTCGCGAGCACGAATGCGACGCTCGCCGCGCAGCTCGTCGGCCGCGCGATGACGCTCTCGATCAACCCCGCGACCCCGCGGATCGTGTTCATCACGAGTGCCACGATCAGCGGCAACAACGTCACGATCACCTTCGGCGAGACGCTTGCGAGCGCCGCCGACAACACCACGCGGGCAATCGTCTCGGCCGGCATTCTCTACCAGCCGACCACCACCATCCCGTCGATGACGGTGAACGCCTACACCGACGGCAAGATGGTCGCGCTCGTCGGCTGCCGGAACCGCCTGTCGCTCACGCTGAACGGCGCCGAGCGCGGGCAGATCACCGCCGACATCGGCGGCACGTTCGTGTCCGAAACGGACGCGGCGGTGCCGGGCGACGCGGACTTCTCGTCGCTCCCCGCGGAGCCGATCCTCCGGAACGGCCGCGTGTGGATCAATAAGCTCGACACCGGCATGTCGTCGCTCTCGCTCTCGATGAACGCGGAGTCGACGAAGTACCCGAATCCGAACCTCACCTACGGCATCGACCGGGAGATCATCACCAAGTTGAACCCCGGCGGCACGCTGAATCTCAACGACAAGCTCGTGGCCTACCACGACGTCGTGTCGATGATGGCGGCCAACACGCTGCAGACCTACGTGGCGGCAACGGACCTCTCGGGGTCCGCCGGCTCGCGGGTCGCGCTCACGATCCCGAACCTCAAGGTGCTGAAGCGCGGGCTCGGGGATCGCGAAGGCATCATCGAGTCGCAGATCAACTTTCAAGCGGCCTTCGTCTCGCCGACGCCGGCCGTCACGCTCTTCTTTTTCTAGAGCCGAAGGAGCCACCCATGGGTGCCGGAGTCAACGGCCACGCGGAGGGTCCGACGATCCCCGCGTCGGTCGATACCCTCGTGCGTTTTCAGATCGGGCGACAGGCGGACGCGCCGGAGGATCCGGACAAACCGGTGTTCCTCCTCGCCGCGCCGTCGACGAAGCTCATCCTCGCCTACGGGGCCGCCATCGCCGCGCGCGGGATCGAGTACCCCGACGACGAGACGATGGTCGCGGCGATCGCGACCGCCATCGATCGCGTGCATGCGACGGACGGCCTCGAGCCGAAGGTGCTCGACTGGTACCGGAGCGTCGTCGATCGCTTCATGGCGCTCCCGCCGTTGAAAGACGGCGAGCGCCCGACGTTCGACCGGATGGCGGTCGTCGGCGCGATTCAGGAGATCGAAGAGGCGCTCGCGACGCCGGAGAACCGGATCGGCACGCTCCGCATGAAGCGCCGGACGTGTGGCCGCGACCGCATCCGCGTCGCGTGCGCCGTGGCGCTCCGCGGCTGGGAACATCACGCCGGCACCGTCGAGGTCGTCGGCACCGAGGCGACCCCGGCGACGCTCGAGCACCTCACCGAGGAAGAGCAGCAGGCCATCGGCGTCTACTGGCTCACGCATCGCGCGCTCACCGAGGCGCAAAAAAAAACCTCCGCCTCTGCGCCGCCGTCGGACGTGACCCCGACGACTACCCCGCGACGGAGCGGACGTGCCCGTACGGGGGCGGCTACCGGCCGTTCCCGGGTCACGCGGAATGGGACGAGCCCTACGAGCGCAACCCTCGATACCTAGCCACGGAGGCAAGCTGGGCCATGTGGGCGCTGTGGTGTCGGACGCGGGGAAGCATGGGCGGGCTCGGGCATCTGCCGGAAGCCGGCGGCGTCCTCGACCAGCACGCCCCGACGATGGACGGCCTCGACGAGATCACGCGCACGATGGCGTGGCTCGACGAACGGTTCCCGCGGCGCGAGCGGAAGGCGGCGGGGTGATCCGTGGCGTCCTGGTCCGCCGCCCTCCGAGGCGACTTCCGGAAGCACGTCGCCGCGATCGAGCGCGCGCATAAGCGCGCCGCGACGACGACCGTGCGCCGGGCGGGGACGAACCTGAAGAACGCGCTCCGCCGCGACGTGAAGCGCGCGGGGCTCGGGGCAGGGGTCGAGAAGGCGGTGCAGGACCGCGTGTTTCCCGCGAGCGGCGTCGCGTTCAGTCCTGCCGTCGAGGTGTTTTCGAAGGCCATCTACAAGCGCCCCGGCGGCCTCGTCGACCTGATCACCGTCTTCAAGGAGGGCGCGGTCATCACGGCGCGCGGGCTCTTCCTGCTCATCGGGAAGCGCGTGCGGGGCTTGGCGCAGCTCAAGGGCAAGCGGCTCGCGCGCGCGCAAGTCGTGAAGATCCTCCCGCGGATCGCGGGCATCGACGCGCATCCCGCGCGGATCGGCGCCAACATGCCCGGCAACTACGCGCGGGAGTTCGAACGGCAACTGGCGCGGGAGGCGTCGCGCTAGATGGCGACCCTCCAAACCGTCATGCGGCTCGCCCTCCAGGGCGGGGCCGAGACGCGGAAGCAGCTCGAGGACATCGCCAAAGGTGGCGACGCCGCGAAAGCCGCGTTCGAGCGCATGGACGCGTCGGGGAAGAAGATCCCGGCGACGCTCCGCGCGGTCGATACAGCGGCGGCGACCGTCAAGGGGAATCTCGAGGGCGTCGCGTCGCGACTCGGGGTGCTCGGGCAGGCGGCGACGTCGCTCGGGACGATCGGCACGGTCGCGGCGGCGGGTGCGGTCGGGCTCACGGCGCTCGGCGCGGGCTTCGCGGCGCTCACCCGGAACGCGTTTGACGCGGCGGGGGCGCTCGTCGACGCGGCCGATGCGACCGGCGTCGGGATCGAGCAGCTTCAGAAGTACCACATCGCCGCGGCGACGGCGGGCGTGAGCTCCGAGCAGTTCAACGACGCGCTGATCACGCTCAACAAGAATGTCGGGCTCGCCGAAACGGGCGGCGGCAAGCTCGCGTCGCTGCTCGAGCGGGTCGACAAGGAACTGCTAAAGAATCTGACCTCCTCGACCTCGGCCGGCGAGCGGTTCGATCTCCTCGCGCAGAAGCTCGCGAACACCGAGTCCGCCTCGCAGCGGGTCGCGATCGCAACGGCCGCGGGTGGCTCCGCGATGGTGAAGCTCCTCCCGCTCTTGAAGGACGGTGAGAACGGCTTCACCGAGCTCGGGGACGCCGCGGAGCGGGCCGGCGCCATCATGTCGGACGACGCCGCGCGCGCCGCGGACGAGGCGTCCGACAAGTTCACGGCGCTCGGTGCGGTGCTCTCGGGGCAGGTCAACGCGGCGTTCATCCAGACCGCGCCGCTGATCGAGAACATCGCCTCGGCCGCACTCGACGCCATCCCGAGCGTCGTCGCCTTCATGAACAGCTTCTTGCCGGCGGCGACGAACGTGGAAGCGCTCCGCCGGCTCGAGGGCGAGCTCACCGCGAAGCGCAATCAGCTCGAGAACATCCAGGCGCAGGGCTTCAATTCGTCGTCGCTGCAAGAGGAGATCGCGGCGCTCGAAAAGGACCAGGCGCGTCTGCGGTCCCTCACCTCCGAAGCCGCGGAGCGGCGCAAGAAGGAGAACGAGCAGCGGATCGCCGACATCAAGGCCGAGCAGGAAGCGACGAAGGCCGCGCTCGCCGCGAAGGCCGCCGCGGACAAGGCGGAGCGCGAACGCGAGGCCGCCCGCAAGAAAGCCGCGAGCGAAGCCGAGGCCGCGGCGAAGCGCGCCGTCGAGGCCAACAAGAAGGGCCTCGAGCAACTCCAAGAGCTCCGCGACAAGGAGACGACCGCCGCGCTCGACGGCATCGCTGCAATCGAAGCCGAACGGGACATCTCCTATCGGAAGTGGGCGGAACAAGCGGAGGAAGCGAACCTCACGCAAGAGGAGCTCGCCGAGGGCTACTTCCTCATCTGGTCGGCGGCCGAGAAGAAAAAGACCGACGAGCGCCAGAAGGAAGCCGACAAGCAAGCCGCGATCGCGGAACGGGAAGCGGACAAGGCCGCGCGGGAAGCCGAGCGCGAAGCGGAGCGCGTCGAGAAGGTCTTCGTCACCCCCTTCTCGAACGCCGCCGAGAGCATTCAAGGCGAGTTTTCCGACATGTTCACCGAGATCTTCGACGGTGGACTGCGGAGCAGCGAGGACTTTGCGGATAGCCTCAAGGGTATCTTCGCGAAGCTCGCGGGTGAGCTCGCGGCGCTGCTCATCATCCAGCCGGTGATCGGTGCGATCACCGGCCAAGGCTCGGCGCTGGGGGGCAACAGCGCGCTATTCGGTGGGGGAACAAATACCGGCATCGGCCGGCTCGCGAGCGGCATCAGTGACCTGACGTCGTCGATCTTCGGGCTCACGAGCGCCACCCACCTCGCGACGCAATCGAACATCAATCTGTCCGGCACGCTCGAAGAGGGCGTCCCTTTCACGGGTGTCACCGATACGGGCGCAGGGTTCACTGGCTCGGCGGCGCCGGGTGCGAGCCAGTTCCCCGATGTCACCACCCCGGGCGTGACGGCCGGCGGTGGCGGCATGTCGGCCGCTGTCTGGGGCGGCATCATCATGGGCGTCATTGGCGCCGTGATGGGATCGGCCGGCGCTATTGATTCGCTCCGGCGCGGCCAGCGCTTCGCCGACAGTCAAGACGACGTCGTTGACCTGCTGAACAAGGGCGCGATCGCGAACGACCCGACGGGCTTGGCGCGCGTTGTGGGCGCGGACGTCGCGACGCGCGGCACGCTCTCCGACGACCCGGCCGTGTTCGATCGGGTGGTCGCCGACGTGCTGACCGTCGGCACCGCTGAGATCGTCCGCCTTGCGGGACTCACGCCCGGCGCACCGACGGGCGGTACGGTCGCGCGCTCGAAGTTCGAGAAGCGCGTCGAAGGCGTCACGGACTTTTTCGAGAACGACTTCGATCGCCAGATCGGGCAGCAGTTCGCCCACGACTTCGCCGACGCAGGGCTCGGGGAGTTCCGCGAAGGGCTCCTGACGGCCGGTGCGGAGTTTGCCGACGTCATCGGATTGTCCACGATCGGGGACAAGATCCTCAAGGCGGCGGGCGGCGTCGCCCGGGCGGAGCTTGGTGACTCGATCGGCAGCGAGCCGCAGCGGTGGGCGGCGCTCTACACGACCCTGATCGGGAATTTGGCGGAGAAGGGAGCCGATGCGGCCACGTCGCTCACGGCCGCGAAGCAGGTTCTCGATTCGTTCGGGCCGCCACCGAAGGTCTTCGATCTCTTCTCCGACTTCATCACGTCGGACGACAACGACATCCCGCTTGAAGACCAGACGGACATCATCGAGGGCCTGGCCGCCGCGTATTTTGGCGACCTGATCCCGGCGCAAGCTGCGGCGCGGATCGCCCTCGACGAGTTCGAAGCGACCGGGAAGCTCGTCTTCGCTGAGATCAAGAAAGAAGTCATGGCGGCGGCGGCCGAGTTTCAGATTCTCGCGCCGCTTCTGCAGGAGCTGGGGCAGGAAGTCGCCGCGTCGCCGGATGCCTTCTTTGACGGGGATCTCGTCGACCCCGAGGCGATCGAGAATTTCAAGGACACGTTCACCGAAGCGGTGCGCGACGCCGTCGTGCAGGGCTTTGTGCAGGGCACGCTGGAGTCGACGTTCGCGCCGCTGTTCGCGCCGATCTTCGCGGACCAGCAGCAGATCATCAAGGATCTCAACGAAGGCGAGATCACCCCCGAGGAAGCGTCCGCGCTCCTGGCGGGCGAAGGCGAAGAGCTTGCCGCGGCGCTCGACAAGCTCGACCCCGTGATCCGGCAGACCGTCGAGAACGTCGCGATGATCTCGCGGGCGTTCGGGCTCGCGGGCGATGCGGCGGCCGACAGCGCGGAAGAGATCGCGGAGTCCTTCAATCAGGGGATTGCCCGCTCGATTCTCGGCATCCTCTCGCCCGACCTCGCCGCGCAATTCGACCTCGAAGTCACGCAACGGAACCGCCTGAAAGCCGCACGCGACGCGGGCGCCGATCTCGCACAAGTCGAGCGCCTGAACGGGCTCGAGCGCGAAGCCCTCGCCGAGGCGCAAGCCGAACGGCTCCTCGACATCGAACGGCAAGCTGACGAGCAGATCGCGCGCATCCGGGAGCAGTTCTTCGCGCAAGCCGAGCGCGCGATCGAGGGCGTCGCCGACAAGCTCAAGGCGTTCCAGCAGACCCCGAGCGCAGCCGTGACACCGGAAGCCGCGCTCGCGGCAGCGCAAGCCGAGTTCGACCGGCTCGCGGCGGCGGCGCGGGGCGGCGACCTCGGCGCGATCGAAGACTTGCCGGCGGCGGCGGACACGCTCGCGGCGCTCATCACGTCGCTGTTCGGATCGACGGGGCAAGCGGCGGCGTTGCTCGAGCCGCTCTTCCGGACGCTCGCGGAGATCTCGGGGCTCGACCCTGGTGCGGTGAAGCTCTCGGCCGACGCGCAAGCGCAAATCGCCGCGATAAACGCGGACGCAGCGGAGCAGATCTCCAACGCGAACAAGAACCATGCGGAGGCTGTGGCGCTGTTCGAGGCGATGCTCGCGGACCTCGATAAACTCGTGGGGAAGGGCGGCGAGACGCCGTCCAGCGAAGGCACGCTGCGGGGCGATCACATCGTCCGCGGCATACCGGGGCCGGTCGGGGGCGACGACCCGTTCGTGCCGTACGGCGTGACCATCCGCGGCAGTGATGGGCGCCCGGACATCACGCGCGTGGTGAGTCCCGGGGGTGCGGGCGATCCCGTGGCGGCGCTCGACCGCATCGCGCACGCCACCGACCGCGGGAACGCCGACGTCGTGCGGGAGCTGGGGCGGCTCCGTGACCGACAGGACGCGAGCGATGCCCGGTTGATCACCGAGCTCACGGCGCTCCGGCGAGAGAACCAAGAGCTCCGCAACCAGTTCGCGCAAGCCATGGTGGCGTATCAGCGGAACGTCGACCAGGACCGCTACGGCACGCGGAGGGTCGCGCAGTGAGCCGCTACGTCTACCTCGTCGAAGCGCGCCCGGTCGATGACGCCGGCACCGAGCAGGTGCAGCGCTGGTCGTGTGGGCAGACGAACGGGCAACCGTACGGCGGCTACGAGTGGGTCAACTGCCTCCTCTCGGCCGGCGGGGAGACAGATGGGCCGTTCACCTACTCGGCCGAGATCCCGCTCGATACGACCGTCGGCGGACGGTCGGTCATCGGGTACGGCGCGCTGCGGCTCGCGATGCAGTACCTCGACGACCAGGCGCTCACGCTGCTCGCGCTTCTCCATTGGGACGCGCGTGCGGTCCGCATCTGGCGCGTGCTCGAAGGGGCCGCGTTCGATGTTGACACGACGGATCCCATCTTCGAGGGCACGACCGACGAGCCGCAATGGGGCGTGACGGAGGCGACGCTCCCGCTCTTCGATCAGGCGCGCACGCTTGATGTCCCGCTGCAAGAGTCGGTCTACCTCGGAACGGGCGGGCTTGAGGGGCATGCCGACCTCAAGGGCGTCCGGAAGCCGCTGGCGTTCGGGTGGGTGTTCCAAGTCGAGCCCATCGCGCTTGATCACGAAGCGCCGCCAGCGAGCGGGCCGACGTACGCGCGCGTGGTGCAACTGAACGACGGGCCGGTGCTCAACACATCCTCGCTGATTCCGGCGCAGTTCGCCGAGCGCGGGCTCGAGTTCGACAACGTCGGCTTCGTGGCCGACGTGTACGCGTGGAGCCCCGTCGCCGGGTGGATCGCGCTTGATGCCGCCCGCGGGGTGGCCCGCACGGGGTCGACGCCGGTCGGCGTGTTGACCACGAGCTTCGTGAGCGGGGTGCCGCTGTCGGGCTCGACGCCGATCGCGAGCCCAGCCAACGTCCTGCGCGCGGTGCTCCGCCATCGCGACCGCGTCGCGGCGGAAGACATCGACGAGGATGCGCTTGCAACGCTGATCCTCGCGGGTGGGTTCTTCGGCGTCTACGTGCAGGACGATCGGTTCGTCTCTGCCGTCTGCGATACCATCGCGACGTCGCTCGGGGCGGCGTGGCGGTTCACGGCCACGGGGACGTTCACGATCCGCGCCGTCGGCTTCCGCGTGTCGGTCGCGACGTTCACGGCAGACGACCTGCTGAGCGACATTAGCCCGGTCGCGCTGCCACCGCCCGTGTGGCGGCTCAGTTACCAGTACCAGCCGCGCGAGAGGCCGCTCACCGATACCGACATCGGCGACGCGGCCGTGGAGGCGGACATCCGCATGCAGCTCAGCCGCGCCTTCACGATCTCGACGCATGAAACCTCGAGCGTGAAGTCGGTGCGACTGTTGGCGCGTGAAGCGGAGGTCGTCTCGCGCATCAACGATGCATCCGACGCGAGCGTGGAGGGGGAGCGCCAGGCGCGGCTGCTGCGTCAGCATCGCCGGCAGTACGTCGTGCGCGTCCGACTGACCTTCGGGACGCTCCGCGAAGGCGACACCGTCACGCTGCAGACCGAGGGCTTCGGCCTCGATGCGGGCGCCGACTTCCTCGTCCGCCGCATCGAATGGCACCCCTCGCTGCTCCCCGATGAGGACGAAGCCGAGCTCACGCTCTGGGGCCCGTTCGTCGTCGGGGAAGACGAAAGGCTCGCGGCATGACGCTCGTCATCGGCCCGAATCCGAGCACGCGCCGGCCGCATACGGTCACGTGGCTCACGCCCGACTGGGACACGGCGACGTGGAACGCGATCCCGAGTCCGGTCGCGGGGGCGCCGACGTCGAACCTCTTCACGCGGCAACCCGTGCAGGTCGCGGGCTACGACGTGTCGGCCGAGGATCTCGTCCTCGAGGGCACGCAGGCGACGCCGCAGATCGTCGACGCGGTGTGCATTCCGTACGCGACCGCAACGCCGGAGGCGACGATCCGGATTCAGTGCGGCGACGGGCCGAACGAGGCGCAGGGCGAGCGGGCGATCGACGCGTCGGGCAATGGGCGCTTCGCGGTGCGGAACGGGGCGACGAGCTTCGCACAAGGGAAGTACGGGAGCGGCCTCGCGCTCGGGAACGAGGACCACAACGACGACTACCTCGCCACCGCCGCGACGCTCACGGTTGAAGAGTGGGGCACGTACCTGGGGTGGTTCTGCCCGACCCTGCTCGGGGAGACGCGCGTGCTGTTCTCGCACGGCGGCGCGGCCGACGAGCGGCATTGCGGCTTCGTCCTCGCCGACGGGCGCGTGCAGATCGGCGTGGATCCGCTTTGCGTGACGCCGTCGCCGGTCCTCGTGCCGGGCTCTTGGACGCACCTCGCGTTCGTCTTCGACAGCGTGGATCACGTGCAGCTCTACGTGGACGGCGCCCTGGTCGTAGACCAGGACGTTGCGACCGGGAGTCTCCTCATCACCGATCCGTACGTCCTCAACTGGGGCGCGTCCGCGTTCGACACGTACGGCTTCGCGGGCACGTACGACGATCTCCGCTACTACGGGAACACGCTCACCGAGGCGGACGTGCAGGCCGAGATGGCGTCGGAAGCCGTCACGGTGGCGGGCCTGATCCTGCAGTACAAGCTGAACGGCTACGACTCGGGCGTCATCACCTTCGGGGCGGCGCCGAACAAGCCCTTCAAGCGGCGGTTCCAACGCCGGCTGATGTGGCACCTCCTGCCGTACCAGCTCACGTGCAAGGTCGTCCGCCTCACGATCAGTGACCCGACGAACACGGCGGCGCTGCGTCTCGGGCGGCTCGTCGTCGGCGAAGCGTTCCAGCCGGAGCAAAACTTCGACTACGGCTGGATGGTCGGTCGGGACGACGACACGAAGAAGTCGATCACGCCGACCGGGCAGACGACGACGAACTCGCGCGTGGCGCGGCCGTACGTCGAGTTCACGGTGCGGCACATCTCGCGGAGCGTCGTCGTGCATCACTTCGACGAGCTGCAGCGGGATTTCGGAACGTCGGATCCGTTCGTCGTCTGCTGCGACCCAGAAGACGATGTGGGGCTGCAGATGATCACGCTCTACGGCACGGCAGCCGATCTCCGGGGCATGCCGAATCAGTACGCCGACAAGTGGGAATCGTCGTGGAGGGTGGAGGCGATGCTCTGATGGCAAACGTCGTGATTCGTACGGTGCAAGCGGCCACGGGCGCCACCAATCGCCAGGACTTGCGTGCCGTCGCGGCGGGCGCGCTCGCGGGTGACGGCACGACTCCCGCGGCGCTCGCGGGCGTCGCGTTCGACGCGACGGGAGAGAATCCCTTGTCGACGCGTGCCGCCGCGTCGCTCGTCTTCACGACGGCCGATGAGAACGGCACCGGGAAGTCCGCCCTCCCGGCGCTCGCGTCGCGGCGCTGGTTTCTCCTCGAAAACCAGTCGGACGACACCGACATCTGGTGGTGTTTCGGCACGTCCGTTGTCGCCGGCACGGCATTCCGGCTCCGCGCGGGCGGGCGCATTACCTTCTCCGGCGACCTCCCGAACGATGCGATTCGCGTCATCTGTTCGGCGGGACAGTCCGCGGTGGTGGTGGCGCAGCAATGCTGACGGCGCTCCGCATTGCGGCACTGCTGCTTGTGCTCGCCGTGCCCGCCGCGGCCGACGTCGACGAGCCGCTGCAATCCTCGCAGGACGGCACCGCGACGGGTGTGGTGACCCGCATCAACTGCAAAGGCAACGTGAAGTGCCCGAAGACAGGCAGCGTCATGGCGATCGAGATTCCCTCGCCGACGCCGACCGTGAGCAGCACGCCGACGGCGACCCGCACGGCCACGCCGACGGTGACCGTCACGCCGACCCCGACCGTGACGGTATCGCCGACCGCGACCGCAACCGCGCTCCCGGACCTCGGGACGCACACGAACGGCGACTACGTCTCGGGTGTCACCTCCGGTGGTGGCCTCACGAAGACCGGCACCGAGGGCGCGACGCTCGGGATCACGCCGTGTGCGGACGGGCAGATTCAGAAGTTCTCGGGCGGCACGTGGAGCTGCGCCGCGGATGCGACCGGAGGTGGCGCGGGCAACTCGTTCGAGACGATCAACGCGCCATCGGGCACCGACCCCGTCGCCGACAACTCGACCGACACCCTCAACGTCACGTGCGCTGCGCCGCTCTCGTGCGTGGGCGATGCGTCGAGCGACACGCTCGCGATCACCGTCGCCTCGCCGACCCCGACGGCCTCGAGCACGCCGACCGTCACCGTAACCCCGACGCCCACGGTCACGGTGTCGCCGACCCCGACCGTGACCGTGAGCCCGACGCCGACCATCACCGCAAGCCCGTCCTACACGCTCGTGGGTGATGTCGACGGCGACCTCGCGGCGAACGATCTCGACGAAGCGGCGGTTGAGTCCGAGCTCGAAAGCGTCATGGACCTGCAAGACCTGCAGGGTGCCGTCACCGACGCGCAGGTGCCGAACAGCCTCTCGCTAACGGCGATTCCGAACCAGACCGCCAACGGGTTCGTCACCACGACCGGCGGGAACGGCACGATCGCGATTGACACCACGACCTATCTCTCGAGCGAAGTCGACGGCTCCACGACCAACGAGCTGCAGAACATCTTCCAGACGATCGACGCCCCGTCCGGCACCGATCCGGTCGCGGACAGCACGACCGACACGCTGACGTTCGCGGCGTCCGGCATCGCGACGGTCACCGGGAACAGCACGACCGACACCATCACGATCGGCGCGACCGAGGTGGACGGGTCCACGACCAACGAGATCAACACCGTGACCGCCGATTCTGGCGGGGCGACGACGGGCCTCGGCATCACCTTGGCCGGCGGCGGCATCGTCAGCACGGCCCGCTCCGGCGACACCGTGACGATCACCGGCACCGAGACGGATCCGCAAGTCGGCACGCTGACGTCGGGGCGGTTCTGTACGGGCGATGGCTCGGCCGTCCAGTGCACGACCAACCCGAACGCGGGAACGGACATCACCGCCGACCTCGAAGAAGAGACGCACGCGACCGAGCACAGCGCGGGCGGCGCGGATGCGATCACGGTCACGAACCTCGCGTCGAGCTGCACGGATGCGCAGACGCTCGGTGGCACGAGCGGGGGCACGGGCGTCGAGTGTCAAACCGACGACGACGTGCCGGAGTCGGGGGACTTCGGGAACCTCTCGGG
>FRDC01002731.1_pt3 | contig 21578 bp, 20 predicted proteins | sample 1106171 | NCBI WGS metagenome assembly FRDC01 (sample SAMEA3930566, study PRJEB13176) | freshwater metagenome | biome: Drinking water system; feature: drinking water; material: water | place: Singapore | collected 2014-12-20 | reverse complement strand
CGCAGAACCAGCAACCTCAGCAAAATCCAAACACTCCTCAAGAGCTTCAACTTGCCAATAGGTTCCAAAACCTTGAGTTTCAGAAGTGGTTACTTGTATCTCTAAGAAAAGCAAGAAACGAATATCAGATCAAAAAGAAGACTGACGGCATGGCTCTTACTGGTGACGGGTATTCAATTCCTGGTCGAGGAAATGTTAATTTTACTTTGATTCCAGATATTGCTCAAAGTATATTTGACTGGTATATAAGGGGGGTTCTTCCTGCAAGGCAAGCTTTCCAAGCTGCTCAAACGCCAGAAGAAAAAGCTGCTGTTATCAACGAGTATGGTGTTACAAACGCAAACACCAACCTTGCAGGATTAACTCTTGATCAAGCAGATCAGTTTGCCGAAAACTGGCATGATGTTATTTCTGGAGAAGGTGAAGGGCTTGAGTATTATGGCGAGAAAAAAGAAGACGTTGTATTTGGCCCTCAATGGAGTAGGCCTGATTGGGCTGGTTGGACAATCAAGAAGGTTGTAACAAAGAACAACCTAAAAACCGAAGGCGGCAAAGTCGGTCACTGTGTGGGGTCATATTGTGATGATGTTATGAAAGGTAATACAAGAATTTTCTCTCTACGAGATCCTTCTAATATGCCTTATGTAACTATGGAAGTAGATCCTAAATCCTGGACATTTAGACAGATTTATGGCGACGGCCCTAAAACTGGAAATACAGAGCCAAGCAAAAATCTAAAAGCAATGATTGGCGAGTGGATGAGAACCCTCAAAGGTGCTACTATTGAAGGTATGGACGACTTTGATTATAGCGATCTTAGTTATGGAGAACTGGACGACGATCTTGAAAGAGCCATATATAAGGGAGCAGAAGGCTATGGGTTGCCGGTATCTCTAACAAAATGGGAATACCAAAACGCATACAAAGCTGTTTACAATAAACTCAATAATGATCGAGGATACCACAATGATGGCGGATATCAAACGCATCTTGTTTCAAAAGTATTAGCTAGAGCTGCTGTTGATTCTGATATACAAAAACTCAATCAAGGTCTTATTAATGAAAAAAAAATGAAGGCAATAGCGCTCAATTGGGCGCATAAGTCCGCAAAGCATAGCGTCATGAAGAAAGAACAGTTCGATAGAATGTCTCCTGAGAATAAAAAGATATATCTCAAGGATTATATACCAGAAGCTGCGGCAGCAGTTCAAAGAGAAACAGAACAGGCTCTTAAAGATAAATGGCAAGGATGGGAAAGGTATACGAGTCCGCAAGCTGTTGAGCAAAAAACTATTGAAAAAGCTTACTACAACATGAGTCAGGCTAAAGAGTTTGATTACAGCAAGCTTAGAAGTTTTGATCAGCTTGACGAGAAAAATCAAAAAAGATTTATGGCTCAAGTTCTTGATGCTCAGTTTCAGATTGCGCAAATATATGAAAAGAGGCAAGAAAACGACGAGAATTTTTTTAATTACTATGATGATTCTTACTTAGATTTTCCAGACGAACCTCAGGAAGATGATTTTGAAGATCCTGAAGAGTATCAAAAAGCGATTAGCGATTGGGAGAGCGAAAAACAACAAATTGAAGATGAAGCAGCCGACGAATACAGAAACAACAATCTTCCATATTGTCTTGACGACTCTGTTGTAGAGAATGTTGAGAAGCTTTTCATGCAAATGCAAATCAGGATGCCAAGATGGATAAGTAAATATTTCAACAAGAAACAAGAAAGAATTAACTATCCAACAATACTTTGGGTTCTTGAAAACATTGCACGTAAAAAGAAGGAAATAAATAAAGGGAAAATGAAACACAAATCAAATGGATGGTACGCTTTGTGTAAATTATCGAATAACGAATTTTTGCCGGATGAGAGTAAAAGAGAACAGAGCAACATAGAAATTAGGTCAGATTTTATTGATAGTCATCACGGACAGTCTGATGTAGTTGTATATGCTTACGATACTCAATCAAAAAAGCTGGTTGGACAACTTAGCTACAATATATTTAATAATCAATTGCATGTTGAAATGATTGAGGTCATTCCCGAATATCGAAGGCAAGGAGTTGGAACTCTTTTGATGCAGAACATGATAGAAGAAAATCCTGGATTAAAAATTAAGCCTGGTCTAATGACAAATGACGGTTATCCTTTCTACAGAGCCTTGAGACACAGAAGAATCGTATAATTATTCTATACTTAGGCTACTGAGACCTGTAGGGTCTTATAATAGGCAGAGATGCTTTTTATACCTACCGAGTAAATCGAGAAAAGAGAGAAGAGACCGGCAAAATTCCTATCGCCCATACCTGAAAAGGTCGGGCGATTGCTTTTTAAGGCAAAAAAATCACTACTACAAATCCTAGAAACTAGAGGAAAAGACACGAAAACAAAAAAGTCGTTTGATTTCACATACAAGCATTTCTTTTCCCTTGTCTTGGTGCTATTGTTCTGTCCGTTGGGCCGAAGGGTTTCGGTCCTAGATTTTTTGATATTCCGCCAAAGTGCGGAGAAAATGAGGTAAGAAGCGTATGTCTATCACTCCCAAAGCAAAGAAGACGGAACTTCAGGAGAATCCCTTTCAGGACGTTCAGGTTGAACGTTCTGGCAAATTGATTACTCTGCCCAGCGACCCTCGCGACATGGAGATTCAGGAGGCGATTGACGCTCTTCGCGGCATTCAGGCTGACGAAGAGGCCGAAACGTCTATCAACCATGAGATCGAGTGTTTCCCTCTCGACGGCTTGGTGAACTTCAATCGCGCCTGTCTTGAGGAGTTCGGTATCGCTATCGGCACTCCGACTCCTGGTTTCTGGGGTCCGACTCCTCCGACCATGATGACGGTTCCGATTGGTCACAACGCCAAGACTCAGGTTCCTTGGGGCAACATTTCGTTCCCTCAGTTGAAGGACAGCGTTCTTACGACCGTCATTCCTGGTAAGGGTAACACCAAGCCGAAGTTCATCATCGGCGGTACGATCCTCAAGAAGTACCAGAAGTCGGTACAGAACATTGCGGCTCGTACCGAGAAGAACCTTCGCGAGAAGAGCATCTACAAGGGCAAGGCTATCAAGGTCTCGTTCGCCTGGATGCGCGAAGGCCGCGATTTCCACCCGACGAACGACGCTCCGACCTTCCTGGACGTTTCCAACGCTCGTAAGGACAATCTTGTTTTCGGCAAGGAAGTCGCTGACCTCATCCAGACTGGTCTGTTCTCTGCGATTGAGAAGACGGGCGCGTTCCGCGAGTTCGGTATTCCTCTCAAGCGCGGCGTTCTTCTCACTGGTCCTTACGGCTGCGGCAAGACCTTGACTGCCTACACCACGGCCAAGATCTGCGAAGACAACGGCTGGACGTTCATGTACGTTTCGAACGTCGAAGACCTGCCGATTGCTCTGAAGTACGCCAAGCTGTACTCGCCTTGCGTCATCTTCGCTGAGGACGTTGACATTGCTACCAACGGTCCTCGCAGCACTCAGTTGAACGAGTTGCTGAACACCATTGACGGCGCTGACTACAAGGACGCTGAGATCATTACGATCTTGACGACCAACCACGCCGAGAACATCAACCGCGCCTTCCTCCGTCCTGGTCGTATCGACACGGTTATCCCTGTTGAGCCGCCCGACCGCGAGGCAACGCTGCGCTTGATTCAGAAGTACGGCGGCGACTTGCTCGCTGCTGGCACTGACCTGAATCCTGCCGCTGAGTTCTTGGCGGGTCAGATTCCGGCGACTATCCGCGAATGCGTTGAGCGCAGCAAGATTTCGGCGCTCACTCGCACCAACGATATCACTGGTCAGGTCACCAGCGAAGACCTCATCATTGCCATGAAGGGCATGGAGCCTCACATGCGCCTCCTCAACGGGGCCAAGACGGGCGACGGTCCTTCGGTCATGGAAGTCGGCCTCGCCTGCTTGGGCGCTGGTATCGGTCGCGGCATTGCTGCAACGGGCGGCGCTAACCTGCCTCCTGTTCTCAAGCAGATTGCTGACCTCGCCGTTACTGAGACTCTCATGAAGTTCCTCCAGGTCGCTAACGCTGACGGCTCTGGTCAGCCCTTCAAGAGCGCTGAGGATGTCAAGAAGATGGGCCTCAACCTGAACGGAGTCAAGGCTCCCCCGATTGGCGCTGTCACCAAGGCCTAATCACCAACCTCGCATAAGTTGACGGAATAATCCGTTCTTCTTATCTCAGCCGCCGGTTTGACCTTCGGGTTGGACCGGCGGTTTTTCTTTGCGCGAAAATTTGCCGATTTCAAAGGTAGAGAGTCCTCTAATTCAGGAAGGATAGAAGGTATTTTTACGGAAATATAGACAGGGATACTATAACTTTTGGGAAAACTAATGAGTTGGTATAGCATAATCAAGTCAATGATAAAGGTCGCAGGACCAAAGGAAAAGATACAGAAGTACGGAGTTACAGACCCCGCCCTTCAACTTCTTATCATGCGCTACGAGGGCATGATCAAGTGGAACGGTTATACTGTCGAAGGCAAAAATGAGGCTGGAGAAGACGCTCAAATTCAAAAGTCGATTGAAAATCAAGACGATATCAACGACTTTATCAAGGCTGTTCTGCTACCAAAGGTCTTTGCAAAAGTAGACCAGAATAATCCAAATAGCAACTATATAAAGAAGTTCGACGTTGAAGCAGGTTACAACTTTGCTAGACAGAACAACATTTTCAACCCTGAACTTGAGCATGCCTACAACATGGCTAAGTATGACAAGGAAGGCGCTGAAAAGTTCTATGTAGGCGTTATCAACAATATTAAGAAGCAAGCTTTTGATGGTTGGATAACCTACGTCAAAGACCATCCTGACTACTCAAATAGTCCTGCTTTCGTTTATCTTCTTTTGAACCCTGTCTTTGATAGTTCGGGTCCAAAGACTATCAATCCTGCTCCGTCTGCGTCTCCGCCTGTTATTGCTCAAATCTTTCAAAAAGTCAAGAACGTAAAGTTCAAGTATAACGGACCAATCAAAGACGAGAATGTTTTCAAGAAGGTTTTAGCTCTTGCCAAAGAAGGTAAACCTATTGACCAGATTGCTCAGGAAGTAAATCTTCCGCCAGAGCAAGTTCAAGACGCTATAAATCAGAACAACTCTCGTAACATTGATATATTCAAAGACTATGAGAAGAGTCTTGTTGAACATAGTCTTGCCGTCGCTAAGCAAGGATATAATGAAGCTGATAAGACTGGTTGGCTCAAACTTCCAAGTAAAGATAAGACAAAAGATGGCGTTGATAAAGACGGAAAACCAATAGACGCTGAAAAAGTATTTCAAAACAACGTTGAAATACTTCACAACTTCTCCGTTCCTAATGCTTGGTGTACAACCAAGAACAGTAATGGCCCAAGGTATCTCAGCGCTGGTGATTTCTGGATATTAGTTGAAAATGGTAAAGCCAATGTTGGTATTCGCTTTAGCGGCGAAGATATTGTTGAAATTGCAGGAGATCAAAGCTACGCAGGTGGCGTAAGTCGTTCTTGTCCAACCGCTTATTGGCGAGAGATTACAGACATTATCTATAGAGAAGGTCTTGAACCAAGGATTACTTCTTACGCAAAGACCCATTGGGACCAAATTCTCAAAGAAGCAAACCTCAATAAGAGTTTCTTCAATGAAGACGGTACACCAAATCTTGAAGAGATTGAAGAGTTCAGGAAAATGCTACTTACCAATCCTGCTCTTTACAACAGAGTTACAGAAAACGATAAGTTTGCCCAATATCCTCAGCTTTTAGAATCACTTCAAACTGCCTGTAAAGAAGGTTGGTTCAAGAAGGTTCAAAATCTTGGAGGAAATGACGCTCTTCAGATGGCCGAGAATGTCGCAGCCAATGTTCAGAACATGCCAGAGTTTGTTCTTAGAGATCCTGCTTTCATGGAAAATGTTCACGGAAGACTTACGGCTCTTTATGAAAACAGTCCTGACCGTATTAGAAACGTTCTTGAGAAGGTTCCTAATCACTGGAGAGACTACCCAAGAGGTAAAGAAGTCTTTAAGCATGCTGTTCTTAGAAAATATCAAGAAGGTCTTTATTGGAAGGCGAATGTTTTCAGCGCGAGCAGAAAAACCAAAGAACAAAAAGGTAGGATTGCTACCGCCAAGATTGAATACGACGCTCTTCAGCAGGTAATTGGAGACTTATTGCCAGAGCTTCATGCAGATAAGGATTTTGAACAGGCCGTCAATGTCGCCAAGAATCAAAGCGCTGAAGCTGCGGTTAGAGAAGGCTATATTGCCATTGACACTCCAAGACCTGTTATTGATAGAATTTTTGCAGATCCTGCTAATGTTGAGGAAATGGCTGAAAAGTATGCTGATAAGATAAGCAAAGCTCACCTAGAGCCTCATTCTCGACAAACAGAGACTTCGGTTCTTCTTGATTCTTATATGGACTCTGAGTTTTCAGCAATAGCCCCTCTTTGGGCTAGAAAAACACCTGGATTCCAAAACTTTGTAAATCTTACAAAGAGAAAAGTTCTTATCAAGAATATACACAACTTCCCAAGTTTTGACCCTCGCTACAAAGAAGATCCTGAACTTTACAGATTGTATAAAGAGCAGGTTCTTGCAAATGACCCTCTTAAGAAAAAGCTTGTTGGTAAAGACAAGGTTGACGAGAAACTGTTGCAAGATAAGGACTATCAAGCAGCGGTTGGCAACTTTGACCAAGGTATTGAGCAGGTTCTCAAAACCATGAAGTGGAGAGCTTCTGTTTATCTAACTCTTCCTCCTCAGGTTCAAGAAAATCCTCAGGTTGTTGAAGCGTATATACAATCAAGGGTTTACTCTACAAATATGAACTTTCAGAATGCTTTGGCAAAAGAGTTTCCTAAGCTTCCAGAGTTCTTAAAAGAAAATCCAGTTATTCAACAAAAATACTTAGAAGTTGTTAAGAGACTCATGAGAACGGCGATGCCTGGTGATAAGATAAATTACATAAATTGTAGCGAGCTTGATATTATTGCGTCTCAAGACCCTGAGATTGTCGAGATGTGTAATAAGAGAAAGACTCCCTTCAACTTCCCTGTCATTGAAGATGTTGAAAACGAAGATCCAGGAATGGACTTTCCGCAAAAGAACGCTTCTAAAGGATGGTATAGGAAAGCCGCTACAACATATTGAATATGAATCTTGGAGATTGAATGAATAACTATTTCGATATAACAAAGATTGCACAAAACGTAAACGAGCCTGCTGCCCCTGCGCCCGCACCTCAGCCTATTGCGCAACCAGAGCCTATTGCTCCACCAGAAATTGCGGCTCCTATTGAACAGAATCCTGCTCAGCCACCAGCCGTTCAGCCTCCTGCTCAGCCTCCTGTAGCAAAGCCTCAAAGAGGCGGCAATAGACCTTTGCTCTTTGTAAAAGAAGCTCCTTTTGGTTCTTGGATGTCAATTGTTATTCAAGCTCCAAGTATGACAAAAGATGAGTTTTCTTCTTTACAGTCCCTTGCAAAAGTCTATATTCAAAGTGTAAAGAAACCAAATGGAACATATCCAACTTGGGCGACATGGGTAAATAAGGCAAAGAAAAATGCCTTACAAATTGCTGACTTTAAGCTATTCTCCAAAACAAAGGACATGGAAGGTCCGTTCTTTAATATTGGAACAACAGAAGCTCCTTTCTTTACTCAAATTCTTGATAAGCTATCAGAAATGGGTTTTGATACTGCTCAAATACAAAGATATGAAAAGAAAGCAGATCCAGTAGCTCCTGTTGAACAACAACAGCAACAGCAACAGCCAGTTGAGCAAAAGAATAAGGTTCAAGTTTCAAAGCCTGAGGGTTGGCAAACTTTGATTGTAAAGTTTGAAAGAAACAATGATATCAGAAACTTCATTGTAAACAACAAAATAGGAGGCCGCTGGGATCCAGCTTATGTTGCTTGGAGGTTTGACCTTAGAGGCGACCCTCCAATTCTCCCCTCAAGACTCGAATCTATGTCTGAATTTATGAGGCAAAAAGGCTTTGATACAGCCGAGCTTGATGCTGCAATCAAAGAATACAAAGACGAGCTTGAGAAGAACAAAGAGAACCTCAAAGACCCACTTAAGACACTTATTGTTCAGGATGCAACGAGAAATACTAAATTTCTTGTGTCTATCAATTTCCCAAGAACTCCTCAGCTTATTCAGGAAATGGAAGACTATGTTAAGTTTTCCTTTCCAAGCAAGGGCGACCTTACCGATCTTAGACTAGACCCGGCTCCAGAAAACTATCACGCAAAGGTTCCAAAGCAGCTTCCTAACGGAAGATGGGAGCCTTCCGGTATGAGACTTGACCAACAAAACAAATGGTATGTCTATGGTTCTTTTGACGACTTTTTCCGTTTTGGAGCGCTAATTAAAAGCAGAGGTTGGGACGTAACAAATTTAAGAGCCGTACTAAGTGGTCTTTTGAGATCAAAGGCTCTTGAAAGAACAAGATACTCTGGAGAACTTGACGGTTACGAAGTTAAGGACGAAAACGGTCGTCAACTAAGGGACGCCAAGGGTAATCCTCAGTTTGATTATGAAAGATTCTACAAAGACGTAGAAGAAATCACAGGCGAAAGAGCAAAGCTTTTTGATAAACAGAAAGATGGCGTAAGATGGCTTTATGAAAGAGGTAACGCAATCCTTGGTGATAAAACAGGAACTGGTAAAACACTAACAACTCTTGTTGCTGCGGCTATGAGGCTCAAGCAATCAGGGGGTAGGTGTCTTATCATTACTCTTAAATCAACTCAGATACAGTGGGCTAATGAAATACAAAACAAGCTTGGCGAAGATCCTGCTAACATAAGCTATAATCCTGGCGATAATAAAAAATGGACCATCATTACTTATCCAAACATCTCTGCCGCTCCCGAAAAGAACAATGCAGGAGTTATTCTTCAGCCAAACGGATCGCCCGTACTCAAACCTCGCTGGAGATCTAAGCAGCAAATTATTGACGGAATATTCAACACACAGTTTACCGCTTTGATTCTTGACGAAGCTCACTTGATTAAGAACGAAACAAGCGGAGCTTCTCAGATTATGGCTTTGATTGCTCCAAGAATTCCTTTCAAATGGGGAGCTTCTGCAACTTCAGCAGCTAACACAGCTATTGACGTTCACAACATTCTAAGCGTTGTTGGTCACACTCTTGGCGAGATTTCGACAAGAGATTTCAACAAGGAATTCGTTGGAAGAAAATCAACAATTAGAGATTTTGCTGACCCAATCAAGGCTAGAGAAATTTTGGCACTACAAGAAGAGAAGGCTTATAATCTTAGAAAGTGGCTAACTCTTTCCGGTGCTTATCTTAGTCGTTCTCAAAAAGCTATCAATCCAAATCTTCCAGAACACGTTATTGACGAACAGTATATTTCTGAAGAAGACTTTGATATAAGAGCTTTTGCTAGAGATTTTGAGAACATAAAAGCTCAGTACGGAGGCAACGCTGGCGCTGCTCTTGCTGTTCTTACAAAGCAAAGAGTTCTTCTTGCGCAAATGAAAGTCCCTCATACAATGGCTCTTGCGAAAGAGATTCTTGACAGAGGAGAGAAGGTTCTTGTTTTCTCTAACTTCAGAACTTGCTGTCAGTCTTTGTATGCTGGTCTTGACGCTCATCTAAAGGCTCAAGATCCTGATTTTGAAGTTGTTCGCATCATGGGAGACGACAATGGCGCTGCCATTATGAACGCTGTTGCTCAGTTCAAAGACCCAGAAAACCCTGCAAGAGCTATGGTTATTGCCGCAAAGAAGGGTGGTACAGGCGTTAGCTTGGAAAACTCTACGCAAAATGTAATCATGAACGACTTTGACTGGTCTCCATACATCGCAGAGCAAACAGAAGGCCGAGCTTTCAGAATCACTAACGTCATGCCTGTAAACACGAAGTATATGGTTGTTAAAGGCCCTGACGGGAGATTGAGTCCTGACGAGGTTTTCTATAAGTTCGTAAGAAGCAAGATCAAGATTGCTCAGATCATTCAAAACCTTGACTCTGAAGCTGAGGAATACATTCTTAACGGCCTCAATGACGCCAAGATTCAGGCAGAAATTGCTAAGGCAAGAGCGGCTGATATGGAAGCCGACGTACAGCTTGGAAAAGACCTGAACGAAATGTTCGCAGAACAAGGTATAGAGTTTGGTGGAAAGGATAATGACTTCGGACAGATTGCCATTGACTTCAATAACGCTGTTATCGAAAGAGAAGTTGAAGGCGCTGACGATGAAGAGAATCCTCGCCAAGCATCCACTTGGTATGACCGAACAATACTGACAGGTTCTGTGTAACCTTAAAAAGTGGCTAATGGATTTCCGATGAGTTCTAGGAACTTTTTGGAGTCCTAGCCGAATGTCTAATTGCAAGTTTAGCGTAACGGTCTCGTTGGCGCAAGGAGCCGAAGAATCTATGGAGCAGATGCTTCATGGAGACGGGTTTCCTCTCAGTCCTCCATTTGATAAAATAGACCAGGAAGCAAAAAAGAACAAAGGCGACTTTTATAGCTGGAACACAACCTCTTGCGATTACTGCTTTGAATCGAAGGAAGATGCTGAACGATTCATGAAGAATATAAGAAGAAAATTCAAAGACAAGATAGAGGTCAAGTTCCAAGAAGACCAGGAAAGAGGTCATATGAAATCGTTCAAGTCTCTACCAGATGGTTTACAAGAAAGGATAAGCGAACTAACGCCAAAAACTATCAATGGCAAGAAGGTTGGTATTCACCTTATTGATAGCGGAGTTCTTCTGCTTCCTGAAAAAGAAGAGCATTCAGAATTGTTTCGTTTGACTTATGCAAATATTCGATGCAAAGTCAGAGGCAAGGTTATTAGCCAACCTCTCATACTTCGCTCTGCTCCTAAAATGGTTGAAAGAGTCTTGAAGAAGACCAAAAAGACCTCTTTTGAACAAGCCAAAGCTGCTGGCTGGCAAAATAGCGATATATTCTATGACTCTATCATAAATAGCATTTTCAAACAGGATGTTTGCGAAGAGAAATACAACAACAAAAGTTGTCCTGAAATTGGATTTGCAACAACTCATGTCAAAATTGTAATTGCCGATTATTTCGGCGAACAGTTTATTGGTTGGTTTTTCTATAACGAGAATCTTGACGAACCAATGAACTATACCAGCTATAGCTCATGATACTCAAATACAGATCAGATTTTGGAGACTATCTCAATAGCCTGCATCTTGTTGGGCAAGGAGCAGAGGTTGGTGTAAAGCGAGGAATCTTTTCTGAACTTATCCTTTCAAAATGGAAGGGTCAGAAACTATTTTGCATTGATTGTTGGGAAGAACAGGAAAAAGACATATACAATGACGCTTCAAATGTTTCACAAATCAAACAAGAAGAACATTTGAAAGAAACAAAAAAGCGTCTGAAAAAGTTTGGCGATAGATTTTTCATTATACGAGAAATGTCAACAATTGCAGCTTCTGCTTTTGATGACGAATCTCTTGATTTCGTCTACATAGACGCAAACCACAAATATGAATATGTCAAACAAGATATCGAAACCTGGTATACAAAAGTTCGATATGGCGGATTATTCTCTGGTCATGATTACTTGAACGGCGAAATACCTGTTCATGGGAATTTTGGGGTCAAGCAAGCTGTTGACGAGTTTGCGAAAAGAGTTGGCACGAAAATCCAAACAACACAAGAGCCTTGGCCCTCTTGGTTCTTTGTGAAAAATCGAGGCCTAGAATAGACTTCGGTAGGATAGCGAGGTAGCACATGAAGATGTTTGTTACAGAAAAAGAAGCCGCAGACCAGCTTGGTTTGCCTGTTTCAAAAGTTCATCAGCTTGGCGAAGATGGGGTTTTCCAGCAATTTTTGGACAGGAATATCATCTTGTTCAAGAAAGAGCAAGTTGACCTCTACAGAGAAGGTGAAGAGTACAAGAACCTGGTTGAAAAAGGCGCTGTTTTCGTTCCTGAAAAGGATCATTACGGAACCATAACTCTGGTTATGTTTGGTTTTTGCGCTGTCGTCTTCCTTGTCTCCATCTTTGCTCGTCGTCCTCAATTACTTGAGTTTATTGTTCCCCCGGTAGCTCTTGTTGGAGTTGTTTGCTTGGGTCTTAATCTTCTCAAGCATTACAAGGATAAAGAGCTAAAGAGGAGAGCCGCAGAAACCGCCGCAGAAACTGATCGAGTTCTCGATCAGATTGACAGACTGCAACGACAGTCAGAAAGAAAGTCATGAGTCGTAGAAGTCCATATTCAGGAGCAAATTCGATGAGTCAATTCCCGGTCAAACTTGCTGTTTCAGGTGTCATTGGTCTTGGTCTTCTTTTGGGTGGTGTCGCCCTTGTTGACCTTGAAACCGTTGCCGGTAGCGAGGTTGGTGTCAAAGAGACCTGGAGCGGTGTTGATCCAAATCCGCTTCCTCCTGGAACCTATTCCAGAAACCGAATGACAACCAACATCTACCGTTATGACATGACGAGTAGAGTTTTTGTCATGAACGATTCTCCAGCTTCGGCAGGCGAAAGCGGTCATGGAAGAGACTATGACGCATATCTTGTTCAGTCGCAAGACCAGCAAGACATGCACATCAATCTCAGCGTTCGCTGGAGATTTGATCAGTCCAACATTGTTGGCATTCACAAGAACTATCACGCTCACATGGACGCCGCAGACCCGAACATTATCGAAGAGCGCCTTCTTCGCAATACTGTTCAGTTGGTCGTCAAGAATCATGCAACAAAGATGAAGGCGACTGACGCCTACTCTGGCGAAGGTCTTGTTAAGTTGCAGACTGAAATCGAACAGGATCTTGCCTCTCCTGACAGCGAACTCCGCAAGCAGGGAATCGTTGTTGAAAACTTCGTTATTGAGAAGATTGGTCTTGACCCGAAGTATACCGAGGAAATCAAGGCCCGTCAGATTGCCCAGCAAAAGAAGTTGCGAGCTGACGAAGAAACTAAGGCTGCTGAGGCTGACGCTCTAAGAGTAAGAGCCGTTGCCCAAGCGGACTTGAACAAGGCGGTTGTCGAGGCTGAAAGAGACAAGCAGGTTGCTAAGCTCAAGGCCGAACAGGAAGCTGCCGCAAAGCTAACCGCTGCTGAAGCGCAGAAGCAGCAAACCATTCTTGCGGCTCAGGCTGAGGCCGAAAGATTGAAGATTGCGTCTGAGGCTGAAAAGGCGGCTGCTGAGAACAGAGCATCTGCTGTTCTTGCTGAGGGTCGAGCCAAGGCCGAAGCGCAGAAGCTTCTCTATGCGGCTTATGAGGGTATCGGCGGTCAAACCTTTGCTCAGATTGAGATTTCTCGAAACATGGGTTCTGCATTCCAGAACTTCAATGGTTTCCTCCCTCAGAACATGAGCTTTACTTCTTTGTCCGGCGACTTCATGGGAGCTATCAGAACGGCTCTTGGCCAGCCTTCTGCTCGTCCTAATACTCCGTTCAACGCTTCAACAACCGCTCCCGCAACTCTTCCCGCTACTAAGTAATACAACAATCCCCTGCTCGAAAGGGCGGGGGATTGCTTATGAGTAAGAAGTTTCAAGATTTCATGCAACCTGTTGCTGAGGAATCCGCTCGCAATAGCGTTATGCATCAAAAGCATGTTATGGGCATGGCAATCATTGCCATGATTTCATGGTTCTGTTACAAGATTTCAGAAAAGGCTAAAAATGTCAAGCGCTTTCTCTCTAAACAGAGGTCAGGTCGTAGCAACAACCAACTTCGTCAATAAGCTTGGCGGTGGTATGAATGTTACATTCAAAGCCCCAAAGGGTAAAAGGTTTGCTTTTGTGTTTCTTGGAGTAGAAGACGACGAGAACCCAATTGAACCAACTGTTATCCTGAATCAGATGGGTTGGTTTCAAAAGAAAAGCGCTGAGCCTAAGAAGTCTAAGAAAAAGACAAAAGCAAAGAACTAAACCATAGCCCCTTCTTCAACCTCCTGACTTTGCCGATAAACGGTTAGTCAGGAGGTTTTTTCATGCTCAAAATTCGGTCACTAGAACTATCAAACTACGCAGGTTTCAATAAGCGAAGCGTTTTTAGATTCACATATAACAACGGTTCTTATAAGCCTCTTTGTGTATTTTTTGGACCAAACGGTTGCGGAAAAAGTACAGGGCTTAATGCTATTGCCGTTCTCTCCAGAGCTAAAGCATACTCAAAAAGAAAGAAAGACGAGGAAAATCTTCTTCTAAGGAAGATGCAATTCCATCCAGACTACGATCCAAACTATGCAGGTTTTACAAAATACAAAGAAGATATGGAAATGATTGCCATATTTGAAAACCATGTCGGCGAAGAGCTTATTGTTCACATTAAAGATGATGATGTTGTAAGAAACGATCTTGCAAGTCTTGGTTCTGAAAACGTTGTTTTCATTGACGCAGACCACCCTATAAACAATAGTAAATTCCAAATACCGTCCGAGAGAATTGAACTTTTTCTTGAACTTGCAGAGGCAATATACGGATATAAATGCTTTGTTGAAAAACCTGTCTCAGCTACAGGTGTTGAAGCAGGAAGTGACTCTCTTAAAGAAATCATAAGCGTTTATGCAAACAACTACGAAACCATTGCTTCGTCAGAATCTAAGCCTACAGTTTCAAAAGAAGAAATTTACGCTCATCTTTCCGACCATAAAAAGGCCGAACTTTCATTCTATCAGGACTTTGTGATTCAAAAGGGAGAAGTCAAAGTTCATTATAAGTCAATGAGCGCAGGCGAAAAGAAAATCGCAACACTTCTTAGAAATCTTTGCGACCCCGCCGTTATTGACAAAAGCGATATTGTTCTGGTTGATAATATTGAACTTCACATCTATTGGGAAAGACATGCAAAAATGCTGGATAAACTTTTACAAGCTTTTCCGAATAAGCAGTTTATATTAACAACCCATAGTGGAACACTGCTTAAGCATGTTTTTGACAGATTTGGCTCCGATTGTCTTTTTGATATTGAATTTCTTAAAGGAATAAAGAAGGAACCTTCATATACTTATTGGTAAATATATCTGCCATGTATAGGAGATATAGACATGAAGGTAGAATTGATCTGTAGATTCTGCAAAGAGAAATTTAGGCGATATATTAGTTCTATTAGACACTCTGATAATTTTTGTTCCTATGAGTGTTTTCAAAAATATAAAAATTCCAAAATAACAAATCAGGATTATTTTGACAGAATTGACACCGAGCATAAGGCTTATTGGCTCGGATTTTTATTAGCAGACGGCAATATAACATCAACTACAAGAAAGCAAAAATCCTTGAATCTCGAATTATCGATCATGGATATTGAGCATGTCAAAAAATTTGCTGAGATTTTCTGCTCCAACGTACATACTTATCACAGAATCAATAAGAAGACCGGCAAATCTTCTTCTAGTGCAAAATGTTCAATAACCAGCAGCCATTTATGGAATAGTGTTTTTGAAAAAGGATTAAGTCCTAACAAATCTTTGTTGCCAAACGTTTCCATTTTTAATAGTGTACCTGAAAAATTCATGAAAGATTTTATTAGAGGAGTATACGATGGAGATGGAGGTATTTTTCAAGGAAAGATACCATCTAGAATTTCAATACAGATTCTAGGATCATTCGAATTTCTTTCTTTGTTGCTTAGCAAAATGGAAACTGCTGGGATGAATAGGACGAAAATAGTGAAGAGAAAAAATGCCAATATTTTTCTCTTACAATGGAGCGGAAGGATACAGTGTAAGAAGTTTTGTGATTATATCTATAATGATTGTAGTATTTATTTAGACAGGAAAAAAGAAAAAGCTGAAAAGATCTTACGTTAAAAATGCATGTATACTTCAAAAGGCATGTAAAAATGCTAGAGAAGATACTGGAAAAGTTTCCAACTAAACAGTTTATTGTGACAACTCATAGCAGTCTTATGATTGATCACGTGAAAAAGAAGTTTGGAGATAGCTGTCTATTCGATATACCAATCATCAAGGGTCAGCCTCTTGTTGATTGAGTATTCACATGGAAGAAAACAAGTCAAGATTCGATATTCTCTCCCAGAAACTAAGCGAGTTTTGTTTTGCTTGTAAGGATATATTCTTAAGCAGAAACAAGATTCCATTAGAAACTTCACGAAAAAACATGGTTACAAAAGTCTTTACCCCTAAGGAAGGCTCTTGTAAACCATTTGTTTTTTTAATTGCAAGTTCTTACTTTGATACAAAGAGAATGGTTGAGGCTGTTACTGCCTGCCTAAAAGTTGCAGGCAAAGAAGTTGAAACTCCAATGAATATTTCTAAGGAGTTTGTTGATAGACTTGCAGAGCATATTTCTCAAAACGATCATCTAGTTGTTCGCCTTCTGGAAAACTCAATTGTTCTTGTTTCCAATAAACTTGAGTTTCAGGTTTTTGATGTTACAGGAGTTGACCGTCCTTCAAAAGAAACGCTTACTCGTTCGTTCTGCTTGAACTTGGCATTTTGCGGTAAGATTGTCAGCAATAATCTTGATAGTTATATAGTTAACGACTACGGTATAGTTAATACCGAAACATTGGGAAACGTAGACAAGGTTATCAATGGGAAATGAACCTCTAAACGGATGGGGCAAGAACTGTTTGCCTCAATATATAACTGAAGGCAACGTTCGTTATGAACTTGCTTTTAACGACGTTGACAACATTGAAGACGGATATCGAAAACTACCTCTTGGTTTTGATGTTTCTTGTTTTGGTATTGCTCTTCATAAGGACAATATCTCTACGCATATCAATAAAGATTGCAATACTGGATGCTTCTTTGTTCCATATATTGAAATAAAGACCAAAGAGGAACTTGCTCGTTGCGTCAGTAGGCTTGCGGCTCGTCTTGGCGATGAGGTTTCTAAAATCGAAAAGACTGATAGCCCAACATTGAAAATCATTGTTTCAAAATATGTTGACGAAAAAGGCAATCGCAATTTTGCTATTGGCGGAACAAATCTCAAACCCAAAAATGAACTAATTCACAAACTAAATGTACAGACCATGCTTTGCGAACCAATCAAAGTTCAAGATGACGAGTCTTGGTTTGCTGTTATCGCTGATATGGAAGATCCATATGAGACTCAAACCTTGAGAGTTCATAGAGAATCCATTTTAGATTTTGAAAAGCGCAAACTAACAATCGACAATAAAACCAAGCATGTATTGAGCTTATTACCTAAAGATTCAACCTTTTTTGGCAAGCATCTTGTTGGGGGTTCTTCTCAAAACTTCTATAATCCAAAGAAGCAAGTTGAAGGCTGTATTTATGGTCTTTCTGTAATGAGAGCGTCTTCCGAAAACGAAGTAAACACGATACTTCGCCAGCTTGTTGAGTCTTTCAGGAACCTGACAGGTTGTTGTTTTGTTGAAGCTGTCGTTCTTTCCCAGGAACATTCTGGAGAAATTTGCGATATTAGCATGGCTGTTTATCAAGCAGATATCCCATACCTGAGGGAAGACGAAGAGACTGATTTTTGATTTGTGCTTTTTTAGCACCTACAATTGGTCATGAGACCTAAAGCGATCTATGCGGCAAGCCTTGACCCTATTACTGCGGGTCATCTCTGGTTAATCAATCAGGGAACTCAGCTTTTTGAAGAACTTGTCGTTTGTATTGCGGTAAACCCCAACAAAGTTGGCAGGTATCTTTTCTCCGTTGAAGAGAGAATAGAAATGACCAGGATTTGTGTTCCTCCAACTGTCAGGGTAATGGCAATTGGTCCGAACTACCTGGTTGATTTCGTGAAACAAGAAAAAGCGACTCACCTTTTGAGAGGCGTTCGAAATGCCGAAGATTTCTCCGTTGAGTCAACAATGGCCGAAATCAACCGTAGAATGGCTTTAGATAGAGGCGTTACTGTTGAAACAGTCATGTTGCAACCGCCGCATGATCTCTCAATCGTTTCAAGCAGTTTTGTGAAAAGTTTGATTGGCTACGACGGATGGCAGAAAGAGATAAGGAAATACGTTCCTGAGCATGTTGCGATTGCTCTTGAAGGGAAGGCAAAGAAATGAGAGACTTCACAAAGATGGCAGATAAGAGATTAACTCCCGATATTGGGATGGATTATCTTTTCTACATCTATGACAGAGCAATCAATGCAAGATCAAGTCTTTCTGCTCTTGTTCAAACCAGGGCAAACTTTGATACTCTTGTTGCGAAATACGCAACTCCAGTTTCTGAGGAGCCTCATGTTGTTCGTCAATATCACGATTTCAACCATATCATTGAGGGAGTAAAGGATATACTCTCAATTGAGAGCGATTGTGATTGTTCCGAGGGTTCAATTGACGACGTTTTGTTAGCCTGGTTCTATCACGATTCAATCTATCGCTTAAATCCAAAGACAACAACTAATGAATCCGAAAGCGCCTGGTATGCTCTTGAGGATCTTGTTAGTATGGGTTTCTCTGCGGAAAGAGCAGGAAGAGTTCACGATCTTGTTATGTGGACAAAGCATGACAAGAACCCTCCTGAAACGGATTATGAGGCGAACTTAATTGTTGATATTGACTTATTAAGGATTGCCGCAACTCCTGTTGAAACCTTCTTCGGACTAACTGCAATGGTTCGTAAGGAGTTTTCCTTTGTTGACGATAAAGCCTGGGCCGAAGGTAGAATAGCCTTCTGGAGAGGTTTTTTACAGAGGAAAAACGGCAGGGTTTTCAGAACAAGCCATTTTGAACACTTAAACAATATTGCAATCAGCAATATTGAGAAAGAAGTCTTTAGCCTGGAAAGGGGCATGTTCCTATAAGGAGATAAGAAATGGGACGAGAAAAGGAATTTGAAGATATCGAGGACTCGTTTGAAACAGAAGAAGACGACGACTTTGATCTTGACGATGAGGACGAGGACGAGGACGAGGACGAAATCGACGAAGAAGATGAAGAGTTTGACGACGATGAAGAGTACGAAGAAGATTACGAAGACGACGACGATTTTGACCTTGACGACGACGATGACGAGTTCTAAATTGAACCCCGCTGCTTGGCGGGGTTTTTCTTTGGTGAAAAACTGGCCAAGTTCGTTTGTATATTCCGAAAGAGTGAATTGAACGATAAGCAGCCTTCTGTAGTCGGAACGCAGAAGGCGAATGAACAAGAGTATTCGAGACTCTTCTTTCTTCTCGAATAGGTTTCCCCTCTTTGGCCTCTGTTGTAAAGGGGGTTACGCTCTAAAAGAGCGGTCTTTGCTGAGAATTCCGACTTCTACAGCATTGTCTTGGAATCCCGCAAGGGATAGCTGCCTAACAGGCTTTGCCTTTTCACCTGTTGGCGTAGGCGAAAACAAGACGGCCTGACTGAATGAGAACTAAGTCTTAACGCCGACCTTAAAAGACCAACTTAGTAACCGCTTCGGCGGATTCAGTCGCTTTCGCTTTTCTTTTAGGGATGCGTTGGCGGCTGAAAAGGTTGTTGCGCAGCGCAAATGGCGCAATTAAGTTGTTATAGCGCATTATAAACAACTCTTCTATATACTGATACGGATTTGCGATAGCAAAGACGTATCACCGAGCGTAGCGAGGAAAAAGCTGATAACGTTCCAAACTCCCCTAGCCCAATGAAAAGGTACAGTTTTAGAGTGCCGAAACCTGCTTCCAAAATTGAAATTTTCTAACTAAGGACTTGATAGAGTGAACATCGAAGACGTACAACTCATGAAAATACCTTCAGAAATACTTCGACAGAAGTGTGTCGAAATTGATTATTCTGAAGATCTAAAACCTTTCGCTGACAAAATGCTGTCTATTATGCTTGCCAACAATGGTATTGGATTAGCAGCAAATCAGGCAAATATTCCCTGGAGAATGTTTGTGATGAAAACCGAAAAGATGAAGAAACCAAAAACCTTCATCAATCCGGTCATTCTTTATGAATGTGTTCCATACAAAGATTCAGAAGGTTGTTTGTCCTGTCCTGATATTCGAAAAGAAATCACGCGTAGCAGGTATATACTTATTGAGTATATAAATTATGAAGGCAAGAAAATAAGAGAGCATCTAAGAGATTTAGAAGCTCGTTGCGCTCAGCATGAAATTGACCACTTAAATGGAATTACAATTCTGGATAAATAAGAAGGAATCTCAACACATATATTGTATTTCATACTAACCTAAGTGTGGAGTGCAATTTATGTTTATGAAAACGCCTAAAAACTTATCTGGAAATAAGTTTGGCAAATGGAATGTTATAGACAAGGCAGATCCTATTATTGGTATTGATAATAGAAGAAAAAAGCAAAGATATACTCATAGATGGAACTGTATATGCGAATGCGGGAGAACTGCAAAAATAATACAAGACCATCTACTCTCTGGAAGAAGCAGTAAATGTCGAAATTGTAAAGCTGAAGATAGAAAACTTAATGGCAAAATATCATCCGTGTTATTTGCGCACATAAAACATAGTGCGAGAAAAAGAGAAATTGATTTTGACCATTCAATTAGTAAGGAATATCTTCAATCTTTGTACGAGAAACAAAATAAAAAGTGTGCTATAACGGGATTGGATATTGTTTTTGCTAATTCTATAAAAGAGCATAAGAATGGTAAAACAACCGCTTCTCTTGATAGAATTGATTCAAATTTTGGTTACAAGAAAAATAACATTCAATGGGTTCATAAAGATATAAATAAGATGAAATCGGATTTATGTCTAGATAGATTTATTGAACTTTGCAAAGCTGTTTGTAATGGCATTCTTATTGTAGATAAGACTTAAACAATATTGATTGGCATAACGTCAACAATTAGACCATTCTGGTCTGTTGTTATAATGCCTAGTTTCTTATTGTTAACTTCAACATCTCTTGCTATTGTGAGCAACCAAACACCTCTTGCGAGTGCGTCTGGCTGAGTTACTTCAAAGAACCTACAAAGGTTATTGAGATGGTTGATTGCTGTTTCATTGCACTCAAGCGTAATTTTGAAGTTTTCAATCTTTGGAGCGTCAATAGGTATCTCTGTTGACGCTTGTTGATTTTTAGAACGGATAGGACATTCTAGAGGGCTATTTGCCTGCATCGTATTAGGTTGAAATAGCAACTTGTCTTTTGTTATGACTGGAATGTTTGTTTCCGTGTTTTCTTCATTTGCTTTAATGGTTATGGTAATTGCTTGTTCGTTTTGAGGGTTTACCTTTGGTTCTTCTGTAACCTTCTTAGAACGAAGTCTTCCAAACATTGCTGTAAAGATTTGACAGGTTGCATTTATGATAGGCTTAATCATTTACGGCTTTCCTTTTATGTAATATCGTCTTTTCTATTTACTCTACAAAGAAAAACACTTCCTCTGTTCGATATACCTGTAAAGGAGATTCTATGAGCAAGACCCGAGAGGAATGGCAAAAGACGTTCATTACGAGTTTGATTTCGATAAGAGACTACTTTGTGGAGCAGGAGCCTTTAGAAATTGTCGGCAAAACAAGAAGTAACGCTGTATCTAACATTTTGATTGGATATTTTTGTGAAAGAAGAGTTAGGGTTCCAATCAAAGAACCTTCTCCTTATATGACTTGTGAAGATATAGCAATCTATATCAATGACGAAGTTTTGTCTTATATCTATGACGAGTATTCAGATTTTATAGACATAGACTGGCGACAGATG
>FRDC01004984.1_pt1 | contig 21604 bp, 20 predicted proteins | sample 1106171 | NCBI WGS metagenome assembly FRDC01 (sample SAMEA3930566, study PRJEB13176) | freshwater metagenome | biome: Drinking water system; feature: drinking water; material: water | place: Singapore | collected 2014-12-20 | reverse complement strand
GAGAATGGAAACCCGAGCCAGATCCGATTCGTAGCCGGTGTGCGTATGTGGTTCTAGCACGCTCTTCTCCGGAATCGTTACAAACAGTTAGTCGGTCTATCTACGCCCACTCCTCAACGTTCGCAATACTGCTACTGTCCTACATTACTCGATTAAATCGCCAGCTCATCAAGCATCCCGCTGCGACATTTTGTCCGTGTGTGTGATTGGGACTATTGTCGCAGGCGTCACGGAGAGGTGGGAGAATGTAACTGGCTAAGGTTTTGATCAGCTGTAACGATTCCCTCTTGTAATTAGTCCCTCTTGTAATTAGTCCCGTCATAAATTAAATTACCGCGGATTGTTACCGCCTGAAATAGCTGGCGTCCAAAAGAGTGCCCGTCTACCATCAGGCTAACAGGCAGCCGACGGTCAGAGTCTAAGGCAAATTGGTCACCTACCAGGGACTCGCCAGGAAGCTGGTTCCACCTTATTTTATATAGCCAACGCTTCATGTCTTCGATCCTTTGCCGGTATTGGAGTAGCTTGTTTTACGTGAGAATACTGGCCGGTTTGCTGTTGCTGGGCATGGCATCTCCGGCGCTCGCCGAATGGTCCGTGACTGGGGGTAGTTCGTTGTTTTACACGGATAACGCCACTCTCTTTTCGGCCACACGTCGCTCAAGCCTCGACGGCGACCCATCCCAACCGGTCTTGGATACTTCTGCCTTTGGACATGGCAAAGACATGGTGTTCGAGCCGACCCTCCGAGTGATGAAGTTTATCCCTAATTCCTGGGGCCAGACCGCCTTTACCATTAAAGCGAGGGGATTCGTCTACGCCGTCAATCCGGAATTCAGCCAGGCGGGCCTCTATCTTGAGGGAGTGCACGCGTTCAGCCCCGACACTGCGGTCCGGGTGCGGTTCTTCACGGCGCCCGACCAGCTGCTGGGGCAAACTAGAGTTGAGCGTGGTGGTTTCAGTGGACTGCAGGACGCGCGGGTCAGTTCCCATATCGGCGCAATCCGGTTGGATAAGCGGCTGTCCGAGCATTTTGAAGTCCAATTATATGGACGATCCGGAATCCGACGCTTCAATGAGCCCTTTGCCGAGAGAGACATGTTCTTGTGGGCGGTGAGCCCACGTCTGGTTTGGCATATGACGCATCACGCACGGATGGTCCTGGGCTATCAATACGAACGAGGATTGGCGGAAGGCCGGCTTCACCCTGAGTTTCATGAAGATGGTTCCTATGTTCAACATTTCGCGTCGATCGCGTTTGAGGCCGATCTGATGGAACATCTGGAACTGGAGCTGGACTTTCACTATGAACGCAACAACTTTACGACGGGGATCTCTGAGGACGAGCTGCATTTTCTGGGAGGTGAGAACGTCTTCCTCGGAAGCGGCAGGCTCCTGTACCAGGTTACGGATAATACCGCTGTGACGTTCACGGTCCAGCGAGCCAACCGCACTCTGAATTCCGAACAGGAACATATACAGGCCTTCAATACCAATGTCGGCCTCGGCGTTCTCTACCGGTTCTGAGTATTCTCCATTTACTCTAAGGACAGCGGGCCACTGGTTTTCAAGTCTGACATAATGATCCATCCAGGGGATAACCCATGATCAGGACAGCATCCATTTTAGGTCTGTGCAGTCTCCTCGCTGCTTGCCACAGTACCCCGGGCATATCTCCCCAGGCAGTACAAGACCTGACCCGTTTGGCTTCAATCAAATCCATCTATATCGAGGATCTCGGGAAAGAAAAGGACGCGGACCTTATCGAGGGTTCCAGCCTTGTGAGAGATCAGATCACTACAGAATTATCCCGGTCAGAGCGTTTTTCCGTCGTCCAATCTCCGCAAGAGGCCGATGCTGTTCTGGCTGGATTGGCCGGTTTCGAGAAATGGTACCATGGCATGGAAGGATTCTATGGTCTGGAGGGTGATCTTGATACGCATTACTTGGGTGTAGGGCATTTCCGATTGGTGGAATCGAAAACGAACCAGACTATCTGGACACACGAATACGAAAGAGGCTTTCTGAAGCCGACTCAGAGTATTACAAGCCGGGTGGCCAAGCAAGTGGTCGACAAGTTGCTTCGCGATACAGCACGCGCGGACGGCTCCCGATAAGCCTATTTCTCCACAGCTTCTCCCTAAGCTTCCATTCCGTTGTTGAATTCCGAGCTTCACCAGCATGGGTGACGTATCTCTTCTCTTCATTGGAATGGACCTAGAACTGTGGTCCAGGATGAAGATTTGTGATTTGGTTGGTTCAAGGTCCTAGTGGGCTGTAACGTTTAAAATGGTAGTATCATGACGCTTAAGGAGGGGGTGATGACACTGACCAAGAATGAACGGATGGCACTTCAGCGCCAAGCGAGGGCCCGCCACGGTCGAGCCGATTCCGCTCGGCATGCCCGGATGATTCTGCTGCTGGCCGAGGGCCTGACGTGGGCCACGATTCGCGCCACGCTGGACTGCAATGACAGTTACATTAGTCGGTGGAGCCAGCGTTTTGCGACGGATCGACTGGCGGGGTTGTTTGCCCACTACGCCGGGCGGACGCGCTACAAAGTCACCGATCGGATCGAGGCACGCGTCCTGGCCTGGACGACGAAGCACACACCGGGTGACGGATCGACGCATTGGTCCTCGCGCAAGCTCGCGGCACAGTTGGGGGACATCTCGCATATGACGGTCACGCGTATCTGGGCTAAGCACGCCCTTAAGCCGCATCGCCCGGAAGGGTATCTGGCTCCACCGATCCGGACTTCGACGCCAAGGCGGCCGATGTGATCGGGCTGTATCTGCACCCGCCGCAGCACGCGGCCGTATTCTGCGTCGACGAGAAGACTGCGATTCAGGCGCTCGATCGCAAAGACCCGGTGTTGCCCTTGTCGCCGAGGCGGGCCGAACGCTATGGCTTTGAGTACGTTCGTCATGGCACCCTCTCCCTGTACGCCGCGTTCAACACCAAGACGGGCGAGGTATTGGGCAAAACCGCCCCGCGCCACACCTCAGCCGAGTTCGTCGCATTTCTCACCGACATCGTGACCCATCAGCCCAAGGGCAAAGAGATTCATGTGATTGCGGATAACCTCTCGGCGCACAAAGACCGCGCGGGTTGAGGCGTACTCAAAAAGTCGGTCCGGCGTACGATGGGCAGAGACGACCAATAATTCGTAGGGGATCTGTAGCTCGGCCAGAATGGATCCGGCCTTCTCCAAAATTGGGAAATCTGACTTGCTACCTCCCAGGACTCCCACAATTGCCTTGCTATTGTGAACCGTACGATGACGTTTCTTCTGGGTCTTCTTTGCCGTTCGCCCGATCCCGCTCATGAGCCACAGCTCCTTCCTTCTCACAAACATTTCTTCCTTGAAGACATATCAGCCCACCCACCTTAACGGCTCTGTACGGCACGGTCAAGCAGGTAAGAGCAGCCAAGAGAGTTGGAGCGAACCAGGAGTCCTGCCATGGCTTTTCTATGGCTTCCTGGTTTGACCCGTGGAGAATCCACCTAACCCATGGCGACTGGACACAAACCTATGGGCTCTTGAACTAGTACTGAGACAAGCTATCAGCAGAGTGATTGATTCGGGTGTGGAGAATCTGAGGAGAGATCGGGTGAGCTGACAGATGAGTGTGGGCCTACCTCGTCCACTTCAGGGGTGTCCCCCATTGCTGGGGAACACCCCTGGTTCTAGAACTACTTCGCGACTCTCCCGGTTGACTTGGGCATGAGCATGTCAAACAGGCTTGGGGACTGTTCCTTATAATCAGGCGGGAAGAAATTGAATCGCCGCCACAGTTCGTACCAGAGCGGAACACGATTTAAAACAACCCACCCCAGCACCCTGGTTCCCTGCCGCACTTGAGCCTGCTCCGGCCATGGTTGACCATCTTCCGGATCGGGAACAACCCAGAAGCGGTAATTCCCCTTGCCGTCGTCGATCTGATCGACCACCTTGATAATGCCTCCGCGAGTGCCGGCCATCAATTCAGGCCAGGCCGGAAGCGGGATCGCTGGAATTCCGAAAAATACGAGTCTGACCTTCCGTCCCGGGGTCAACAACGGAGAGTCCAGTCCCGCGGCCACCATTTCAATCGCCTTATCTTGAGCGGACGGAGAAATAGTCACCAGCGTTTCACCCTGTTTCACCGTCTCTCCGATACCAACCCGCGCCATCTTAACCACTGTGCCATCGATTGGGGCCTCAACGCGCGCAAATTGAATGCGCTGTTGCGCGCTTTCCTGCTTCACTGAGATGTCCGCCAATTGATCCGTCGCCCTGGCGGCTTCGGCAATCGCGTTGTCACGGGCTGCCGTGGCATCAATGAGCTTCTGCTGCACATCCGCGGTGATTTGATCCCGACCGAAACTCAGTGATGCGCGAGCCTGCTCGGCTGCTTGCAGATTGGCCTGCGCCGCCTGCAGCATGGCTTTGGTGCCGATTTCAGTTTGAATCGTCAACTCCAGTTCGCGCTGCGAGACGAACCCATCCTTGATCAGCTGCCGATGCCGGTCCACATTGAGTTGCGCGGTGGTGACATCGATCTTGGCAGCCTCAACCTTTTGCTGGGCTTCGCGCACTCTGTTGTCGGCCTCGGTGACGCGGGCATCCGCCGACGGCACTGCGGCCAGCACGAGCTTCTGCATCTGTCCGATGCGCTTATTGAGTTGGTCGGCCCTGGCCAGGGCTGCCTGGCGAGTCTGTTGCAGCGCAACTTTGCGCTGTTCGAACAGGGCGAGAAGTTCAGGAGCAATAAAGTTCGGATCGTAGTCCTCGAGTTCGAGAATCAGATCGCCCTTCTTGACTTTGACACCTTCCATCACATGCCACTCCTTGAGGCGGCCGGTGATCCGGGCTTCCATCTCTTGCGGTCGCTCATAGGGCGTGTAGGCGGAGAGTTTACCCGAGGCTGTAACAGTCTGTGTCCACGGCACAAATTCGATGATCAACAGAAAGAGGATCAGAAGAGTCAGGGTCACACGACCCATTGAGAGTAACCGATTGGGAATCTTGACGGCCTCCCACGAGGACATTTTCGCCGTCGCACTTGTGTTATCGATCGATACAGCCTGCAAGCCTGCCCCTTGGTGAGCAAGCGTCAGGGCATTTTCTCCCGGATTGCGATTTAGGCCAGCCATGGAGCCTCCATTATTCCTATGCTAGGTGTTACTGTACCTTGTTGATTCCCTTGTACGGATTCACCATTTTCGTTGATCATCATCGATCGCTTCCTTGCGTCACTTACGCATGAACGTGATGCAACATCACACGACGGTCTGTATGCTCCGTCAAGTTCGGATCGGTTGAAATGAAAATGGCCGACCAGGGCTCTTGCTTGGAGCACAACCGGCGCAAGATCGTCTCCCGCAAGGCTGGATCCATGCTGTGAATCAATCCATCGAAAATCAGGAGTTGCGGACGCCCGAGGATCGCGCGGGCCAGCAATATTTGCACGATATGGGTCGGAGCAAGAACGTCTCCAAGCGCACCGACATCGGACTTGATACCACGCGGGAGAGCTTCGATGACTTCTTCAAGCTCCGTGAAACGGAGCGCCCAGGCCAGACTGTCATAGGAGACATAGGGACGTCCCAGTACGATGTTATCCTCGATGGTCCCTTCCAGCAGAGTATGTTGTGAATCGATCACGAGACTGCGGCATCTGTTGATGGCACTGGGATCGACATACCGAACATCCACACCATTGTACTGAATGACACCGCTGCTCGGCGCTTCAAGCCCTGCCAGCACTCTGGCCAGAGCCATTTTCGCCGCGGGGGTCCGGGCATAAATACCGACCTTCTCGCCGGGCGCGACTTCCAGGTTGAAATTCTCAAATATCTGCGCTCCGTTATGAACGAGACTGACCCCTTTGCAGGTAACCATGAGACCATGAACTGACGGAGCAGGCAGGGGTACCGCGGTCCCCTTTGTGGTTTCATCCTCCGCAGTCGAGAAGAAGGCGTTCAATTCCGTCACGCCCGTGAAAAAGTAATAGACATGCGCCATGCTCTTGATGAGCGCCTCGAAATTGAGAACGAGCGCGCCCACGACGACTTCCACCGCAACCAACTGGCCGAGGGTTAATTGCCCGTCGGAGAGCAGCCAGCCGGCCGTTGCCAGCGCACCGCCCTGCGCAATCGCCATCCCTCCCACCGCGGACAGGAATTGCCGCAGGAGCACGGCAAAACGCGCTTTGCGGGTCTCCGTATACGCATTGACGAGGTCGTCGGTCTTCTGCATGAGCCAGGGCTGGCTATCAGTAGACTTGAGATGCAGCAGGTTCTGCGAGACCTCCTGAATCCAATTCAAGACGTTATACTTGGCGTGGGACATATCAAGATGCGTCCGCACAGCCCCACGAGACATGACAAAAAACGTGAATACGAAGCCGACCATCAGCATCAAGTCATACACGAGGAAATAGGGGTGGTAGATGACCAACAGGGTCATGCCGACGGTTCCGCCGACGAGCACATTCAGCATATCAAGGAGCACTGCGGAGAGTGCGCGCTGCATGTAGATCGTCTCTGTAAAATAGTTCGCCATTTGCGGTTTATACCCTTGAAAGCGGAACTGAGGCATCCGCTGCACCATTGAGATCGCCACCCTCGCAAAGAGGCGGCGCTGCAGCATTTCCACGGCATAGAAATGGAACGCCTTGAAGATGCCGACAAACAACAGCACCGTCATCATGATGCCGGTCAATGTCCACACCATGACCGGCTGGACCGCATAGGAGAACGTACTCACCAACTCCTGGACGGTCAGGGGAATGATGAGAGAAAAGAATGCGATTGCAAGAGCGTAGGAGACCATCAAGGTCAGAACCTTGCGCTCAAGGCGTGCGGCCAAAGCGAGCTGGCTCAATAGCGCTTGTAACAGGTTCGGCTGTTGCGACTTGTGTTGCTCTCTCATACCACCTCCCCCTCCAGGATAAAAAAGCTATCGGCCCGTTGCTTCTATCTTCCTACCATCGTCGAAAATGGCCCATCTCACCTTTAACTACCAGGGGCAAGATAGCCTTCTCAATTCTACAAAGGTAGGTGTACGCCTACTATGGGTTAGTGCCCCCTACCTTACTTACAAACGCTTAATCACGTCCCCCCGTTTGCTGGCCGGACGTTCCGGCCGAGACGGACGGGTCGCCGTACTTCGCAAGAACTGTTTCCGCGACAGGCTTCGACAGGGCCCCTTTCGCCCAAAGGTACCCTCCTCGCGCCAACACATAATCGTACTGGGCACGATACAGATCATAGGCCGCTTCAACGGCATTGCGCTCGCGCATATTGACGAACAACAAGTTGGTTGCCCCCATCGTGAAGCGGGTGCGTTCGCCGGCTTCCAGCGCCTTGGCCAATCGATAGGATTCCGTGGCCGCCCTCACGCGATCTCTGGCCCGTACGATTGCCGAGAACCAGTTGTCGACGTCAAGACTGGCGCTTTGCTCTGCGTGCAATAATTCGTAATGCAGCCGTTCTTGTTGAGCTTCCGCATAAGTCACTTGTCCACGGGCCTCTCGATTGAACAGCGGCATACTGAAGATTGCCCCCCACTGGTAGGCGAATCCTCCTAAATAATAGATACCGCCCGTCACCGGTCCCCCCGAAATCGTGAGCTTTGGAAGCAGATTATTTTTCGCCAGTTTGAGCTGGACGGCGTTCATTTGAACCTCAATCGCCAGTTCCCGCACTTCCGGCCGGTCTTCGATTGCCGCCTCTTTGGCCGCGGCAATCTCCTCCGCGGTCGGCAATGGCGTCTCTCCCGTGAATTCAGGCGCCCATTCCGGCAGCGGAGTCACCGGCTCGCCGTTTTCCCAGAGAAAAAGGGATAGCTTGTACTGTTCGTATTCCACCTTCCGTTGCGCGGCGATGGCGAGCTCCCGGCGGCGCTGAACTTCTTGCGCGGCCTCAACGGCATCGAGCAGGGCGACGGCTCCCGCTTTTGCCCGGCCGTTTACCTGGGTAAATCGGTCTTCCGCTACGGCTAACGTCTGCCTCTGCACTTCCGCCTGCTTGACGGCCACCTGCCAATCCCAGTATTGAACGGCCCCGGCTAGGAACAGGTCCTGCCGTTTCTTGGCCACCTTCACTTCAGCTTGCGGCTTCGAGATTTCAGCCTGCTGTAACTCCGCAAACTCGGGGTTCATCATGAATCCCCGCAAGACATTAAACGCTCCGCCGACGATGATCATTTGCTGCGGCCAGAACCCTTGCATGTCTTGAGGGATCGCCACCCCGGGACTCACAATGCGTTGGGGCGTAACATTGTCGGCACCACCGATCGAAGATCTATCTCCAAAGCCGTTACGGAGACCGGCAAAGATCTCCCATCCCCAGGGGTGCCCGACCTTGAGCTTGGTATCGCTATACCCAGCACTAAGGGTATTGGTGCCTACCACGTTCGTCAGATTATACGTTTGATACCGGTCGTACTCGAGGTCGTTCTGAAGCTTCGGTTCCCACGCAGCCAACGCTTTCAGGACTTTTGCCCGAGCCTGCGCCCGCTCCAGTCCCGTTGCCCGAAGCAGCGGATGGGTCAACTCGATTTTGGCCAGCACCTCTTCAATGGTCAAGGGGACGATCCGCGCTAGAGTCGGACTCGGTGGCGCCATGACTGTTGGAGCCTCCGCTAAGGCAGTCACCGGCAACCAGACTAACAAGGCCACCAACAAAGTGATCACGAAAGAATGCTCCCTTGTTGCTGAATTAATCGCGTCCCGGTTGTTTGTGGCCGTTCATGCCCGCCGCCGTCAGAGGATTCCCGTATTTAGCCAAGACGCTGTCCGCCACCGGCTTCGACAAGGCGCCCCTGGCCCAGAGGAGACCTCCGCGCGCCAACACATAATCATACTGGGCACGATAGAGTTCATACGCCGCCTCAACGGCGTTCTGCTCTCGCAGATTCACGAATAAAATGCTGGTGGCTCCCAAATTGAAGCGGGTCCGTTCGCCTTCCTCCAGCGTCTTGGCCAACCGGTATGCTTCCGTCGCCGCCTTCACCCGGTCCCTTGCGCGCACGATCGCCGAGAACCAGTTGTCCACGTCTACGCCGACTTGTTGCTCGGTGTACAGCTGCTGCAAGACCAATTGTTGCTGGTCCGCTTCCGCGTACATCACCTTCCCGCGTCCTTCCCGCTGGAGCAGCGGCATCGCAAATTCACCTTTGAAACCATAGCCGACTCCCACAATCCAGTCCGCAGGGGCGTCCATTCGTCCCCCTTGAAAATCCAACTTCGGGAGCAGGTAGTTCTTGGCCAGCTTGAGATCAATATTGTTCATCATGGCTTCCATATAGAGAGCCCGCACTTCCGGCCGATCTTCCTTGGCCGACACCTTGGCCGCGGCAATGTCCTCCTCGGTCGGGAGCGGCGTCTCGCCCGTGAACTCCGGCGCCCACTCCGGTCGTGGCGTCACCGGCTGGCCGCCCTCCCAGAGAAAGAGCGCCAGCTTGTACTGCTCATACTCCACCTGCCGTTGCGCGGCGATGGCGACCTCCCGGCGGCGCTGGACTTCCTGACCCATTTCGACCACATCGAGGAGCGCAATCTTTCCGGCCTTGCCCTGGCCCTCGACCTGGGTGAGTCGGGCTTCGGCGACCGCCAGGTTCTGCTTCCGGACCTCCGCCTGTTTGACCGCCACCTGCCAATCCCAGTATTGAATGGCCCCGGCGAGATAGAGATCCTGTCGTTTTTGGGCGATGGTGATTTCCGCTTGCGGCCCCGCGAATTCGGCCTTTTGAAACTCGGCGTTCTCCTCGTTGACGATGAGGCCTCGCAGCAGGCGAGCCGACCCGCCGAAGATCATTTGCTGCTGAGGATAGAAGAGCAGAACATCAGGGATCTGAGCATGGAGGTTCAGAGTGGAGCCATCCCCAAAGCCGCTGCGGATCCCGCCAAGAACCCGGAAGCCCCAGGGATGCCCGACCTCAAGCTTGGTGTCGTTATATCCCCCCGTATTCTCTCGAATGTAGGACAGGAAGTTCCACGTCTGATAACGAGCGACCTCCGTAATGTTCCTAACCGTCGGTTCCCAGGCTCCAAGCGCCTTCAGGATCTTCGCCCGGGCCTGCGTCCGTTCCACCCCGGTCGCTCGAAGCAGCGGATGCGTCAACTCAATACGGGCAAGCACTTCACCGATGGTCAGGGACTCGGTGCGTGTCGCCTGGGCGTTCACCGCGCTGGAATCCTGGGCCGGCTCCGCCAGTGTCGTCACGGGAAGCAAGATCAGAATCACGAATAAGAGAGCGGCCATCGAAGGATGCTCCTTGTGTCGGATTACTCCCGGCCTGGTTGCTTGTAGCCGTTCACTCCTGCCGCCGTCAGAGGATCGCCATACTTGGCCAAGACGGTGTCCGCCACCGGCTTTGACAAGGCGCCCCTGGCCCAGAGGAGACCGCCGCGCGCCAGCACATAATCGTACTGGGCACGATATAGCTGGTAGGCTGCCTCGACGGCGTTGCGCTCGCGCGTATTGACAAACAGGATATTGGTCGCTCCCATTTCCAACCGTTTACGCTCGCCGTCCTCCAGGACCTTGGCCAACCGGTACGATTCCGCGGCAGCCTTGACCCGGTCTCTGGCGCGCACGATCGCCGAGAGCCAGTTATCCACATCGTAGCTGACTTTCCGTTCATAGTATTGCTGTTTCAACGCCAATTGCGCCTGGCCCACTTCCGCGGCCATGACCTTCCCACGCCCTTCCCGCTGGAACAACGGCATCTCGAAGTGAAGCCCGGTGCGATACCCGATTCCCACAACCCAGTCGGTGACGCCGTCGGTCGGCCCCCCTTCAAGACTCAACTTCGGGAGCAGCTTGTTCTTGCCGAGGCTGAGATCGATATTGTTCATCTTGGCTTCGATGTAGAGGTTCCGCACTTCCGGTCGATCTTCCCTGGCCGACAGTTTGGCCGCGGCAACGTCCTCCTCGGTCGGGAGCGGCGTCTCGCCCGTGAACTCCGGCACCCACTCCGGTCGTGGCGTCACCGGCTCGCCGTTCTCCCAGAGAAAGAGGGACAGCTTGTACTGCTCGTACTCCACCTTCCGTTGCGCGGCGATGGCGGCCTCCCGGCGGCGCTGGACTTCCTGACCCATTTCGACCACATCGAGGAGCGCAATCTTTCCGGCCTTACCCTGGCCCTCGACCTGAGTGAATCGGGCCTCGGCGACCCCCAGCGCTTGCTTCACCACCTCGGCCTGCTTGACCGCCACCTGCCAATCCCAGTATTGAATGGCCCCGGCCAGATAGAGGTCCTGCCGTTTCTGAGCCACCTTGATCTCCGCCTGCGGCCCCGCGAGTTCAGCCTGCTGAAACTCGGCGTTCTCCTCGTTGATGATCAGGCCTCGTATCAGATTGAACGACCCGGCGAGGATGACTTGCTGCTGAGCATAGAAGCCGTTCATATCAGAGATGATGGCAATCGTACTTTGGGTGCCGTTATCTCCGAAGCCGTTGCGCATCCCGGCCTCGACGCTGAAGCCCCAGGGATGCCTGACCGCCAGCTTGGTATCGTTATACCCCGCGTTATGTGTGTCAAAAATTGTGGGGGACGTCGTGAGATTCCACGTCTGAAAACGTTGGAAGCGCGTATTGTTCTTGAGCGTCGGCTCCCAGGCCCCGAGCGCCTTTAAAATCTTCGCTCGAGCCCTCGTTCGCTCGGCTCCAGTCGCCTGAAGCAGCGGATGCCTCAACTCGATGCGGGCAAGGACTTCGCCGATGGTGAGCGGTTCGGTGCGAGCCGACTGAGCCTGGACAGTCCCTGCGTCGCTTACCGGTTCCGCCAGTGTGGTCATCGGCAGCACCAAGATGAGCACGACCAGCAAGAGGGCGATCACAAGGACGCTCCTTCCATTACATTCGTATGTGTGAGGCTGACGGCGCGGAGACTAGCAATCCCACAGTCAATTTATAAAATAGATAAAACGGATTTGAAGTATTGTGAAAGCCGATGTATAGTGCCCCGGGTAACGCGTATCACGCCTTCGGGACATATCTCCATGGAATGGTTGAACTACCACCATCTGCTATATTTTTGGTCCGTCGCAAAGCACGGCAGCGTGACCAAAGCCTGCGAAGAATTCCGCCTGGCTCAGCCGACGATCAGCGGGCAGATACGGCTGCTGGAGCAGACGCTGGGAGAACAATTGTTCATCCGCGCCGGGCGCCGCCTCGTGTTGACAGAGATGGGTCACGTCGTATTCCGATACGCGGAAGACATCTTCTCGACCGGACAAGAGTTGATGAACGCAGTGAAGGGGCGCGGAGCAAATGGGCACCACTCTCGATTGGCCGTCGGCATTGTGGACGTCGTGGCGAAACCGCTGGCCACTCATTTCCTCAAATCGGCCCTGAAGCTGGAGCAACCGACGCGCTTGAGTTGCCGGGAGGACAAGCTGCCATTCTTGCTGGCCGATCTGGCCATTCACGAGTTGGATCTGATCATCGCCGACACCCCGGCCCCGCCGAACAGCAAAGCTCAAATCTACAGTCACCTCTTGGGTGAGTCGGGGGTGACCATGTTCGCGACGGCGAAGCTGGCGGCACAATATCGTCGCGGTTTTCCGCAATCCTTACAGGGTGCGCCGGTACTTCTGCCGACATCCGACGCGATGCTCCGACAACTGCTGGACCCGTGGCTGGCCCATCGCGAACTGTCTCTCAACATCGTCGGCGAGTTCGATGACGGCATGACGCTTAAAGCGTTCGGACAGGATGGATACGGGATTTTCCCGGGTGCGACTGCGATCGAAAAGGAAATCTGCCGCCAATATCGGGTGCAGGTGGTCGGACAACTGGACTCTCTCAAACAGCACTTCTACGCCATCACCGTGCAACGACGACTCACACACCCGGCAGTCCTCGCCATCGTGCAAGCGGCCAGACGGGATCTGCTCAATTAATAACTATAGGCCGGGGGCTGGGCTATGATGTCATTGATGCCGCGAACCCTCTAGCGGCTGCTCGAGCGGCCCACCGCTTCAAGAAGCGCTTCCCGTTCCCCTTTCGTCAGTTCTTTCCATACCCCGACGCCCAGACCTTTTACTCCAATGTGCATAATCCTGACCCGGTGGAGAGTGATCACCCGGTAACCCAGCGCCTGACACATGCGCCTGATCTGCCGGTTGCGCCCCTCGGTAAGGATGATGCGAAACCGATGGCGGGCGATCCGGGTCGTTTGGCAGGGATTCGTCTTGCTGCCGAGGATCACCACTCCTTGAGACATCCGGTCCAGAAAGGCTTGATCGAACGGCCGGTCAACCTCAACGATATACTCCCGCTCGTGCCCGAATTCCACGCGAAGGATTTCATTGACGATATTGCCGTCGTTCGTCAACAGAATCAGGCCGGAGGAATCCTTGTCCAACCGCCCGATCGGGAATATCCGTTCCGGATACCCGATTTCCGCAATGATGTTCCGCTCGACATGCGATTCACTGGTCGTCGTGACCCCGACCGGCTTGTGATATTTGATGTAGATGGGCGATGTGTCCCAGGGAATCACCTGTCCATCGCGAGCTATGACGTCTGCAGGGCTTACGCGGTCACCCAGTTTGGCAACCTGCCCATTGACGGTGACGACGCCCGATTCGACCAGCCGATCCGCCTCGCGCCGGGAACACAGACCCTGTTCCGTGAAAAATTTATTGATGCGGATTGCAGTGGTCACAGAAGATCAGTCTAATCGCCGGATACTCAAATACGTTGCAATCGAACAACGCTTCACGCGCTTGAAAGCGAAGCGAGAATGAATGGATGGCCTGTTTTCGTATCCAGCTCAGTGGACGCGGCGACCGGCCTTGATGCGGCCAAGCATGCGATAGATCAACCGGGCAATGGAAAATTGCGGCGCAGCGAACCCTTCAATGGGAGCGATTTCGCTGACATCCATACCCACGATGCCGGGCCCATTGGCCAGGGCCGTGACAAGGTTGAGGGTATCATACCAGCCCAGCCCACCCGGCTCCGGAGTTCCCAGGGCAGGAATAATCGAGGCGTCCAATCCATCGCAGTCGAATGTCAGATAGACTGGCCCCCCACAAGCAGCGACCACATCGGGAATCCACTTTGACGCTTTCCCTTCGTAGGGGCCGGAGGGATCCAGGATGTTTGCGGCAAAGAAAGTTGTGATCCGATCCGTTTTCTGGATCCGCGCGATTTCCTCCTCACTGATCGATCGAATACCCACCTGCACCAATGCATGCCCGTCCTCCACCACCCGCGCCATCACGCTGGCATGGCTGAATGGGTTCCCTTGGTACGCGTCGCGCAAATCGCCATGCGCATCGATCTGCACCACACATATCTTCGGATAGCGCGTGGCATGCGCGCGAATCGCTCCCAACGCCCCGGTGTGTTCCCCTGTCAACGTCACGAGAAACCGTCCGGTCCCGACATGCGGCGAGACAAATCGTTCGATCGCGTCAACGGCCGCGCGATCGACTTGTCCCCGGAGATCCAAGGACGACGCCGTGGCGATCCCTCCCCATTCCCGGTAGGGTTCGCATCTGAGCTGCTCATCATAAAACTCCACCTGGCCTGAAGCCTCAAGAATGGCGGAGGGGCCGCGATCCGACCCGAGAATGTAGCTGGAGGTGTGTTCGTAGGGTGCCGGCAAGACATACACGCCGGCCCGGTCCGGATGGCACCAGGGCTCGTCGATTCCGAGGAAGTTATGCTCCGGTCCTTCCCAGCCGGTTGGAAGCGTCATAGCCTGCGGTATCCGTTCATCACGAGCCCCGTTTCCTCGCACTCGTGGAAGCGGAACAGACGCCCGCTAGCGGCGGGAGCGCTTAGGAACATTCTCTCCTGGAATGAACACCGCGAACGCTACCACGGTGGTCCACTTGCCCGGCTTGCCGATGGCCGACTGCGTGATATTCTGGGTCTTGACGATCTTCCCACCCATTTTGAACACTTGTTCACGCTCTTTCCATGCCACATTCGGGTCGAACTCGACGCCTAACGTCGTCGCCAGCATCTGCGCGGCCAAATCTTCGGTATACTCTCCTGTCTCCTCGTCCGTCTCACCATGGGCATGGTGCTCGGACAGATAGCCATACGTGCCGAGGTCGGTGGGCTTCGCAAGACCGACGGAGGCTGACACCAGCTGATTTCGTTCGTTGGTTTCGGAACGGGCCATGACACAAAACGTAATCTCTCCAGGCTTCAACAGTTTCTCCCCGCGCTTTCTGGGAATGACCTTACAATGGGGCGGGAGGATGGACGACACGCTAACCAGGTTGCAATAGGCCACACCGGCGCTGCGCAACGCTTCCTCGAAGGAGGTCAGCTTTTCCTTGTGAACCCCCACTCCTCTCGTCAAAAACATATGCGTAGGTACCATTATCTACCTTCCCTTTCGTCTGATTGATTCGCGTATCCGGCGTTCTGGTTTGTTTCGGTGAGGATGACAGCGCACCACGCCGGACAAACGGCACGCACCGGGTTTATTTCAATTACAGGGCCGATGTTGTATCAAGATTGGACCTGCTTCGCAATATCATCGGCTGAATATTTTTCAGGGAAGACCAGCCGGCTCTTTCACATTGAAGACCAGCAACCTGGGCTCCGTCATATCTTCGATCGCCGCCTTGACCCCCTCACGCCCCAAACCGGAATCCTTCACGCCGCCGTACGGCATATGATCGGCGCGAAAGGTAGGAATCTCATTCGCCAGCACAGCACCGACCTCCAGGTGGCGGAACGCATAAAAAATCTTGTTCACGTCTTGCGTGAACACTCCGGCTTGCAGCCCGTAATCCGATTGATTGAGCAGGGTAATGGCATCGCTGAATTGGCGGTACGGTGTCACCGTGATCACCGGGCCAAACACTTCCAGGCATGACACCTTCATCTCCGGCCTCACATTGGATAACACCGTCGCTTCGACGACCGATCCCATCCGGTTTCCACCCAGCAGCACACGCGCGCCTGCCGCCACGGCCTCGCCGATCCAGCTCTCGATGCGGTGGGCGGCAGCGGAGTCGATCACGGGGCCGATGGTCGTCGATTCGTCGGTCGGATCTCCGGCCTTCAATCGCGCGACGTGCATCAGCAACTTCGTCGTAAACAGTTCCGCGATCGAATGGTGGGCGAACACCCGCTGCACCGAGATACAGGTCTGTCCGGCGTAGCCGAATCCTCCGGCGGCGCAGCGCTGGGCCGCCAGATCAAGATCGGCGTCCGGCTCGATCACCACCCCCGCATTGCCGCCAAGTTCCAGGGTGACTTTTTTCTTTCCGCATTTGGCTTTCAACATCCATCCCACCGCGGCGCTTCCGGTAAAGCTCAACAGCTTGAACCGTGGATCCATGACCAACCGCTCCGCCAGCGCATTGTCACACGGCACCACATTGAGCCCGCCCGGAGGAAGGCCCGCCTCCAAGGCGATTTCGCCCAGCAACAGCGCCGTCAACGGCGTTTGAGGAGCCGGCTTGATGAGAATCGGATTCCCGGCGGCGAGCGCCGGCGCCACCTTGTGCGCGACCAGGTTGAGTGGAAAATTAAACGGGGTAATGCCCAGCACGGGACCGATGGGAAATCGCCGTAAGACACCCAGGTGTGAATCGGAGCCGGGCATCCAATCGAGCGGCACCAACTCGCCGGGGATCCGCCTGGCTTCTTCAGCCGCGACCGTGAAGGTCTGCACCGCCCGGCTTACTTCCCGTTTCGCATCGGTGATCGGCTTGCCGGCCTCGGCAGTGATCGTCGACGCAACCTCATCCCGCCGCCGGTTGAGCAATGCGGCAATCTGCTGAAGAATGTTGTAGCGGGCGTGTGCGGGGAGCGCGCCCATTGGAGACACCGCGTCAACCGTGGAGGTGATTGCCTGTTCGATATCGGATTCCGTGGCCTGAACCACATCAGCGATGAGGCGGCCATCGAACGGGTTGACGACGCGGGACGTCCGGTCGCCTTGCCTCCATTGGCCATGCACGAGAAATGGACGCGGTTCCTGCACGAAGACACTCGCGGGAGTCGGGAATGATTAATCTGCCGCTTCGACCGGCGCTGCGGATTCAACGGCGGATGGGGCAGCAGCGGCTTCCCGTTGCGCCGCCACAGCCTTGGCGATCAAATCGTCAGTCCCCCAATCGCGAACCGCTTCGAGTGTAAACCCTTCATAGGTCGACACGCCGTGGCATGAGGGACAATCGGGCATCGGAACTTTCCGATAGAACACCTCGCCGAGGCACGACATACAGACCCAAAAATCGTCGTCACGATGAGAGACGGGCCAGAACAGCTGCGTTGAAGCCATAACAGATCCCTACCTGGTTACACACGTGATAAATGCGTTTACACTGCCCGCGCTACCTGGCCACCGCGGGATTCCTCAACCCCATCTCATCGGACTCACCGGCTACTGCGGGGCTTTTTTCAGCAACCGGTCGATTTCTTCGGCAAACATTTCGAACGGAAACGCCCCGGGAATTGCAACCGCCGGCTCCTTGTCTGTCGGGTCACTGTTCGTCCGAACGAGGATAAAGCCCGGCGTTCCGTGAAATCCCCACTGATTGGCCTCTTGCCGATCCTCGAAGATCGACGTGGTGTACCGTCCGTCCTTGGCACACTGTTCAAACATTGTGCGATCCAGTCCGATTGCAGCCGCATGCTTCAAATAGACATCCTTGCCAAGCCGCCCCCCTTCGGCAAACAGCCGATCGTGCATCGGCCAATATTTGCCTTGCGCGCCGGCGCATCGCGCCGCTGTGGCCGCATCGACACCAGGCCCCTGATCGGCACGGGGGTAATCCCGGTAGAGAAACCTCACCTTGCCGGTATCGACATAGCGGGCTTGAATCCGGGGCCACGTCTCTTTAAAAAATTTCAGACAATACCCGCAGGTAAAGTCGGAATATTCGATCAGGGTGACCGGCGCATTCGCCTGGCCTCTCGCCCGGTCGTCTGTCCTGATTGCATCGGCGGCCCAGAGCGGACATAACCAGAGAAACCCGCATAGGAAAACAGCCGCCCTCAGCCATGTGGACAGCCGACTCATGAACGGCTGACGCCGGCGGCTTTCTTTTTCCGTTCCAGCAGGCCCATCATCAACAGAGGCCATACCACGGTCGCATCACTCAACACTTCGGAGAAACGTCCGCCGTCCTTAGGTGTCACGAACTTTCCCCACGAAAGTCCTTCTTGATACGTGCAGCCGCTCAGCCCTCCCCAATAGTCCGGCTCAGGGCAGATTCTGACGCCGTAATGGAATCGGGGCGGCTTTACGCTCAGGCCCAGGCGATGATTGCAGATCTCCAGGTAGGGTCCGACTTGCTGAGCCCAATTTCTCGGTACGCCTCCGCCGATCGTAAAAATGCCGAGCCGCTTCGCCGACAGCACATGATCGGCATAACTGTTGAGATCGAGATAGGGATTGAACGACGGGTAAGACTGATGAATAGCCGTGAAGACGGCCAAGTCCCCTTTCCCGCCGGCCTGCGAACGAGCCCGATCAACTTCATGCGCCATGGCCCACGTCCCCACGTCGAGCCCCACCTCGGAATCGGTAAAGGCGGGGATGAAGACCGGCACCTTCTTCAAATAGGCGCTCTTCAAGATTCCATCGCCGACATATTCCTCGGTCAGCGTCTTCCCCAACTCACGCGTCAGGAGTTCCGAAGAGAGCGGCTGGTCGCGGTCGAGTTTTTTCAATGTCTGCGACACGACATGTTCGACGTAATTCAAATTCGATTCCATCTCGAGCGTGTCGTAGACGCGATTGTAGCCTTTCTGGAACAGCTCTTCATCGCTCATCGAAGGGTGGTGCTGGTAGTGTGTCTTGCCCACGGACTCGCTCAGACCATGCGCGATCAACGCGCCGGTGGAGACGATGCACTGCACCATCCCCTCATCCACCATCCTGCTGACGATCTTGCCCATCTTGGCAATCGTCATCGCGCCCGACAGGGTCAGGACGACTTTGCAGTCGGGATCGGACACCATGGCCCACAAAACTTCGAACGCCTCGCCGAGCTTCCTGCCGCCGAAGGCAGTCTTGCCCATCGCCACAAGTAAGTCTTCGAACGACACGATCCGGTCGGGATCGAACGGCTCAAGCGCCTCCAACCCATCTTTTGCGCCGTCATGAAATTCGCGTGCAGACATGACACACCATCCTCAGAAAAGATCATTGTAAAGAGCGCATTCTTTATACACAACCGGTGCCAGAGGCGTCAACGAAGTTACGACGCAGCCGTGTCGAGGAGAGTAGTCAGGACCAAGCGCGTGAGCACAGGCGAAAAATATTATTGAGCAGGTTGTTCGCGCGACGATGTGATCGCGCTGCACAGATGGTGAGATTGGCGGGACGCCCGACGTGCAGTATAAAGAAACCAAATCCTGGTAGATTGTGTCCGACACCGACAGATTCGAAACGATGACGAAGAGGCGCCGCTACGAGCGAGTGGATAAGGCGAACGATCACAGGAGATATTCATCCGCCGACGTCAATACAGAGAGACTTTGCCTGATGAGCCGGCGGCTCTCACGAAGTACTGTCGCTGCATCCGCGACTCCCTCAGGACAACAGGCAACCGGAGTTCCAAACGTTTTCGATCCAGTCGCTGGAGATCATGAGCGTTCTTGCTCGTCGTAGTCCACCACTTGAGCTAGCTCGATGAAGACCTCGCTCTCGCTCATCTGATAGATAAGACGGAAAAGTCGGGGAACGGGGAAACGGTACGCTTTGCGGATGATGTACTTGGGAGGGTTATAGCCAGGAAGTCTGTACCCGGGGTTGTCCTCTTCGTGAATCAAGCGCCACGTCAACCCGTTGAACACTTTTCGAATTAGCGAATCTTTCTTTTCTTCTTCCAGAAGATACTCTTCAGTGGCTGGTGCGACGCGGAGCCTTCGAGGACCCTTCATGTTCTAGGCAGTTTTTCTCAATGCGCCCTTGGCCCATTTGACATCTGCCTCTGTCACCTCATCAAGGTCTGATGCGAATATCGTTTCGAGAGGCAGTTCATCACCGATCTCAGCCAACTCCCAAATTCTGTCATGAGAAGCAAGACTTATGGAGGTAGCAGTGTGGTTAAAGCAAATTTCTCCGATCACATCATCGATCAAGCTGATCTCATCCGGAGTGAACATGGAAAGATCGGGCCTTTTGAGCGAAACAAATTCTCGCTTCTCAAAGTTGTGAAAAGGCGTGTTCTTAACAGCGATAGCGTCGTCATCTTCCAGCTTCTTGATGATTTCCAAGATGTGCTTAGGAACCGGCCCAAATTGTCGTTTGATGTAGGTTTCTTTCGTTATCGTCTCTCCTCGTGTCTCCAGCGAGAGCGCATCCGCATACCAAAGAATTTTGTTGAGCTTCGTGGCGCCCAGCAAATTCTTGTCGGGACACTTCGAGCAGATATAGTGCACGAGCGCTTTGAGTTTCTTAAGGTCGCGACCCCGGAGTCTTCCAGTACAGGTCATTGCTCTAACTCCTGCCATGGTAGGTATTAAGCGCCACAACCGAGAATCCGCAAAACGATTTCCAAAAGTCTGTAACGAATAGGCAGGCTGAAGAGGAACGTATTATAACGATCGCCTTGCACGAATAGCAACCGGGTATGGCTGGTAGATGTCTCGTGACGTGATGAGATACCAGCCTGAAAGTATGCACCGTGCATCCTTACGCCATACCCGCACAAGAGATGCAGCCTGCCCAGGGGTTCTACCTGCTCTCAGCACCGATGCCGTTACAGTCGCATTTAGGCGATTGCAAAGGACCTAGGCATTACCAATTTGCTGTTCCATGACCTCAGACACGATGTTGCCAGCACGTTGACCATGGCCGGAGTTTCCCAGGGAGCAGTTATGGAAATCCTCGAATACAATACAAAGATCAGAGGTGGCTCCGGTTAGTTGGACAGTTTCTGCCAGTTCATAAGTGGCGCCTGGCGGATGGCTGACGGCGCGGCGGTCTGCCGTGTCGTCAGATTGTCATAATAGACCTGGTCAGGCGTCCGACCATCAAGCGCCTGATGCGGTCGGATTTGGTTGTAGAACAGCAGATAGCGCTCCAGCCCCTGCTGGGCCGCGCTGACGGTGTCATACGCGTGCAAGTAGACCTCCTCGTATTTGATGCTTCTCCACAACCGTTCTGCGAATACGTTGTCTCGCCAGCATCCTTTTCCGTCCATGCTGATCTGAATTCCCTGGTCTTTCAAGAGACCCGTGAACTCCTGGCTGGTGAACTGACACCCCTGGTCAGTGTTGAAGATCTCCGGGCGGCCATACTGCGTGATCGCCTCCCGCACGGCATCGAGGCAGAAGTCGGTGGTGAGCGTGTTCGAGAGCCGCCAGGCCAGCACCCGGCGACTGGCCCGGTCGAGCACCGCGAACAGATAGACGAAGCCCCGTGCCATCGGAATGTAGGTGATATCGGCCGCCCAGACGTGATTGGGACGACGGATCGTGCGATCGCGGAGGAGGTACGGATAGATGGTGTGGGCCGGATGCCGCCGACTGAGATGCGGCTTCCGATAGAGGGCCTCCATCCCCATGCGGCGCATCAGGGTGGCCACCTGGCGCCGACCAATGGCGCGGCCCTCCTGCCGTAAGAGATCACGCAACATGCGCGCGCCCGCAAAGGGATACTGCAGATGCAGCT
>FRDC01000020.1_pt1 | contig 21615 bp, 13 predicted proteins | sample 1106171 | NCBI WGS metagenome assembly FRDC01 (sample SAMEA3930566, study PRJEB13176) | freshwater metagenome | biome: Drinking water system; feature: drinking water; material: water | place: Singapore | collected 2014-12-20 | reverse complement strand
CCCGACACTGTCGATCTTGATACGATGGTGTTTGAACGGCCCGGCAATCGCGACATTCAGCTGGATATCTTTGCCGACTACAAGAACAACATCGCACTCTATCCCGCCATTCACCAGGCTTTTCGCACGCATCGCTTTCCCACGCTGATCATCTGGGGCCGCAAGGATGCAAGCTTTGCAGTCGCGGGCGCCCAGGCATATCGCCGTGACCTGCCTGATGCCGAGCTGCATGTCATTGACGATGCCGGCCACTTTGCGATGGAAACCCACCCTGCTCAGGTGGCCGCCTACATCCGCGCGTTCCTGCCCAAAGCGTTGCGGCGGCGGACGTGATGCGGCGAGGACCGGTCGGCAAAGGGCTTTCGCTTCCGGCCGAAGCGGCACTGGCTCAGGCGGAGGTCGATCTCGGTCGTCGCCTGGTGCTGGGCGGCCTCGCGGGGGCCGCCACGATCCTTTCGGCAAGGCCAATCGCCGCGCGGCAGCTTCCCGCAGAGCGAACCACGTCGTCGCCGGAAGGCATCATCCGAACGCTGCTTGAGCGTCATGAAGATTCCGACGGCAATCTGTTCGAACTGATCCTGGATAGGTTCCCGCCGGGCATCATCGTGCCCGTGCACCATCATCCCGTGGTTGGGTTGAACTATGTGCTCGGCGGTGTTGCCCACTCTCAGTATGACGGCGAACCGATGCAAACCCTGAAAGCCGGCGACAGTTTCCAGGATCACGCCCACATCCCCCACCTGCTGTTCCGCAACCCTGACCGGCAGGCCCCGGTGACCATCCTGATCAGTCATGTGCTGAAGAAGGGCCAGAGCTTCTTCATCCCCGGTCGCAACTGATGAAACCAGCAAAGGATATTGCCTCATGACCAAGTTGCTGTTTGTGAAAGCCTCCCCCCGCGATGATCGATCGATCTCGATCCGCCTGGCGAACGAGTATCTTGCGGCGTATCGCGAGGAGCATCCGGACCTGGAAGTCGACATCATCGATCTCTGGCAGGCCGACCTCCCTGAGTTTGATGGGGATGCCGCTGCTGCCAAGGTATCTTTCTTCGGCGAACCGGAAATGAACGGAAAGCAACGGACAGTCTACGACGCTCTGATCGAAGTTTTCAATCGTTTCAATTCGGCTGATGAATATCTCATCGCTGCGCCGCTATGGAATTTCGGTGTCCCTTACAAATTGAAGCAGTATATTGACGTCTTGACGATGCCCGGCACGCTGTTTGGTTTTGAGCCTGACAAAGGCTATCTGGGCTTGTTGAAGAACAAGCGTGTAACAACCATCCATACCGCGGCAATTTATATGCCGAACCTGCCAAAAACATATGGCGCCGATTACATGACTCAATATCTTGCCGACTGGTTCGAATTTGCCGGTGTGACCGATGTGACGAGCCTCTGGTATTATGGCAGCAAGATGCGCAGCGAAGCCGACACCAAGATCGCTTATGACGAGGCTGTCGCCGCTGTCCGAAGTGCGGCTAAACGTTAACCTTTCTCCGGCGCGGTCGGTGGCGGCCGCGCCGGGGTGCTCAAGGGACTGAGCGTCATGGACCCTGGCATCCCGACAGTTCCGAAACCGTGGCACGAGGGCGAACGTCGGCTTCAGGCGAGTCTGGGCGTTGTCGAACGCATGGCGGTGAGCGGACCCCGCGGCATCCGCAACTTCATGCCGGAACAGCATCGCCAGTTCTTCGCCCAATTGCCCTTCCTCGTGTTCGGCAGTGTCGATGCGGCAGGAGACGCATGGGCAACGTTATTGAGCGGAGAACCTGGCTTCGCCCATGCGCCCGATCCGAAGCAGCTCGACATTGGCTGCGCACTGTCCCCTGATGACCCGGCGACGCCCGGATTCGCCGATGGTTCGGCGGTGGGCATGCTCGGCATTGAACTGCACACCCGGCGGCGCAATCGCCTGAACGGTCGCGTCATCCGTCGCGACACCAACGGCTTTTCGCTTGCTGTCGAGCATAGCTTCGGCAACTGCCCGCAATACATCCGGCTTCGTGATATCGAACAGCGCGGGCCGGATCGCGGGGGCATGGCCGTGAGGGGTGACTCCCTTACCAGTCGCGCACGCGCGATGATCGAGTCAGCAGAGACCTTTTTTGTCGCATCATACACCGATGCGACCGATACTGGTCGGCAAGTCGATGTATCGCATCGCGGTGGCAAGGCCGGTTTCGTCCGGGTCGGCGCCGACGACTTGCTTACCATCCCCGATTTTGCGGGAAATCTCCATTTCAACACGCTCGGCAATTTCCTGCTGACGCCCAAAGCCGGGCTCGTTTTCGTTGATTTTGAGATCGGCGACCTGTTGCAGCTTACCGGCGCCGTGTCGCTGATCCTCGACTCCCCGGAGATCAGCGCATTCCAGGGGGCCCAGCGACTATGGACGTTCCGGCCTGAAGCGATGGTGCTGCGCGAAGCAGCGCTCGATTGGTGCTGGACGGCGCGTAAGGACGGGCACTCGCCCAGCTTGCTCGCCACTGGAAGCTGGACCGAAGTGGCGCAGTCGCAAGCCGCAGCAAATCCGGACGATGTATAGCTGTCGCACCGATATGCGACATATCGACCATGGCGGCCATTATGCTCGCCCGCAGTGGCTGCCGCCTCCCGTGCCCGTTGCCGATCAGTTTGGCGGTCTTCACGGCGCCATGCGAGACTGCTCGACGGCATGGAAACGCCATCACCCGTCAAGCCAGTGACGTTCATCGTCGGTCGATCGCGGTCTTCCTGAAGACGGTGTGCTTGACGCCGCAGGTCGGCAGGGCACAAGGAGCGATATGGATAGCGCGCCTGCTGTTACTGCCATTGCCCAGACGATCCAGCTGTCGTTGGGGCCTGTGTTCCTGCTTGCAGGATTGGGCGCGATCCTGAACGTGATTGCGCTGCGCCTGGGTCGTGTTGTCGATCGCGCCCGCGCACTGGAAGTGCTTCACCCGCGCTCGACCGGGCAGGAACATGACCGCCATGTCCGCGAATTGCGCCAGCTCGACCGGCGGATGGCGGTCATCAACGCGTCGCTGTTTCTGTGCGTGGCAAGCGCGATCGCCATTTGCGCTTTGGTCGCGTTGCTCTTCGTTGCTGAACTGGCGGACTGGCACATCGGTACGCTTGTCGCGTGGCTGTTCATTGGCGCGATGTTGTTGCTGATCGGCGGCCTGTCGATGTTCATGATCGAGGTGCGGCTGTCGCTGCGCGCGACGCAGATCCGCGTGGAACTTCTGGAGGAAAGGCGAAGCTAGGGTCGGTTGCGACGGCTCCCACGCTGGGGCATGGCCGCGTGATGCGATACGCGCCGGTTGCCCTGCTATTGTGCCCGTTGCCGGCATTTGCCCAGACCGTAGACCCCGCGGACGTGGTGGTGCGCGGCACGCCGCTGCCCGCGCCGCCGGGGGCGCCGGCCTATGGCACCGTGACGATTGGGGCCGATCGGCTGGCGGGCGACGCGGCGGGGCGCGTGGAAACCGCGCTGGCCGATGTCGCCGGCTTCCAGCAATTCCGCCGCAGTGACAGTCGCTCCGCCAATCCTTCCGCGCAAGGGGTCACCCTGCGCGCGCTGGGCGGCAATGCCGCGAGCCGGGCGCTGGTGCTGCTCGACGGGGTGCCGATTGCCGATCCGTTTTTCGGCTTCGTGCCGTTCAACACCCTGGTTGGCGATCAGCTGAGCACGGCGCAGGTGACGCGGGGCGGCGGCACCGGTGCGTTCGGCGCTGGCGCGCTCACCGGCACGGTCGCGCTGGATAGTGCTGCACTCGGCCAGCTGCCCGCGCTGTCGGCGCGCGCCGATTTCGGCAGCTTCAATGCGCAGCGGCTGGCGGCCGGCGCCACGCTGCGCCCCGGTGCTGGCGTGCTTGCGCTGAGCGGCCAGTGGCAGCGCGGCGACGGCTTTTTTACTGCCCCGCCCGACCAGCGCGTGGCGGCGAGCGCGCGCGCCCGCTATCAGGACTGGGTGCTGGGTGCGCGCGCGGTGGTGCCGATCGACTCCCAGAGCGAGGTGCAGGCGCGGCTGACGCTGTTCCGCGACGACCGCACCCTGCGCTTCGCCGGCGCTGACAGCTTCTCGCAAGGCGCGGATGCGAGCGTGCGGCTGGTGCATCGCGGGCGCTGGCAGGTGGAAGCGCTGGCCTATCTGCAGGCGCGCGATTTCGGCAACCGGGTGATTTCGGCAACCAGCTTCCGCCTGACGCTGGACCAGCGCGCGACGCCCTCGCTGGGGCTGGGCGGCAAGCTGGAGTTGCGCCCGCCGGTCGGTGGCGGCCATGTGCTGCGGCTGGGGGTGGATGGGCGTTACGCGCAGGGCCAGGCGCCGGAGGATGCCTATGCCCCCACCGGCGCGGTCAACGCGCGGCGCGCGCTGGGCGGGGCAACCAGCCTGATCGGCGCCTATGTCGAGGATGACTGGGTGCTGGGCCGGCTGACGCTGACCGGCGGCGTGCGGGTTGATCGCTGGGCGATCACCGGCGGCTTTTTCACCGAGACCACGCCCGCCGGCGCCGCCACCGCGCGGGGCTTTGCCGACCGGCAGGGGGCGGAGGTGAGCGGCCGGGTGGGGCTGCTCTGGCGCCCGCTGCCAGCGCTCGCCCTGCGCGCGGCGGGCTATACCGGCTTTCGCCTGCCGACGCTCAACGAGCTGTATCGCCCGTTCGTGGTGTTTCCGGTGACGACCCAGGCCAATGCCGCGCTCGATCTGGAAAGGCTGCGCGGTGCCGAGGTGGGGATCGAGCTGACCCCTGCGAGGGGTATCACGTTCAGCGTGACCGGGTTCGTCAACCGGCTGAACGGCGCGATCGCCAATGTCACGATCGGCCCCAATCTGCGCCAGCGGCAGAACCTGCCCGCGATTGACGCGCGGGGGGTGGAAATCGGGCTCGATCTGCGGCGCGGCGCGTGGTCGCTCAATGCCAGCTATGCACATAATGACAGCCGGGTTGTCGCGCGCGGCCCGCTCGACGGCCGGCGCCCGGCGCAAAGCCCGGCCGATGCGCTGAGCGCGACGCTGGGCTGGACGCGCGGGCGCTGGTCCGCCTCCGCCACGCTGCGCCACACCGGCCGCCAGTTCGAGGATGACCTGCAGACCGACGCGCTGCCCCCCGCCACCACGCTTGACGCGGTGGTACGCCTGCCCTTGCTGCGTGGAGTCGAATTGTCGCTGCGCGGCGAAAATCTGGGCGATGCCGCCATTGTCACGCGCAATGCCGCCGGTTCGATCGATCTCGGCACCCCGCGCACCCTATGGATCGGGCTATTTGTCGCAGGGTGATTGTGGTTTTTACTATCCCCGCTGTTATTGCGTTCATGTACCCGCTATAACAACAATGTTGCACCTGGGGAGGGCAGCGCAGGGGACTGTTCATGGCGGATTTCGTGGTGAATGCGGGGGCAGAAGCATCTGCCCCTGAGCTCGATGTTGTCGAAAATCATCCAGACACTGTACCCGCACGGCTGAGCGGCGCGTCGGTCCTGGCGCTTGCTGCGGGTGGCGCACTCGCAGCATGCAGCGGAAGCGGAGGCGGCGGCGCGCCGGTCTCGGTCGCGCCCGCCCCCGCGCCGACGCCAGCGCCCACCCCGGCACCGCCACCTATCACCGCCGCCCAGGCCAGCCGTTTGCTGCAACAGGCAACCTTCGGGGCGACGAGCGCCGACATTGCGTCTGTGCAATCCATGGGGTTCAGCGCCTGGATCGACGGCCAGATCGCCCTGCCACGCACATCGCATTGGGACTGGCTGGTCGCCAATAACTACACCGCCACCACTTTCCAGAACAACAGCCAGGGCTTTGACAACAGCGTCTGGCGCCAGATGATCAGCGAACCTGGTCAGCTGCGCCAGCGCGTCGGCATGGCCTTGTCGGAAATCATGGTGATTGGTGTTGAGGGGCTGAACCTCAGCTGGCGCCAGTTTGCCGGTGCGGTGTGGCTCGACATTCTGCTCGACAATGCGTTTGGCAATTTCCGCACCTTGATGGAACGCATCACCTTCAGCGCGCCGATGGCGAGCTTCCTGACCTATCTCAACAATCGCCGCGCCAATGCAGCCACTGGTTCCGTGCCCGACGAGAATTACGCGCGCGAGCTGATGCAGCTGTTCACGCTCGGGCTCTACCGGCTCAACATGGATGGCACGCTCCAGCTGAACGGCGGGCAGCCGATCGAAACCTATAGCCAGAACGACGTGTCGCAACTGGCGCGCGTCTTCACCGGCTTCGCGCTCGACGGCACCGATCAGTCGACGCCCGATCGCTATCGCCGCTCGCTGGTGTTCAACAACAACACGCGCGAGACCGGCGCTTCGAGCTTTCTCGGCGCGACCGTCCCCGCCGGCAGCGACGGGGCGACGGCGGTGCGGATCGCGCTCGACGCTATCTTCAACCACCCCAATGTCCCGCCCTTCATCGCCCGCCAGCTGATCCAAAAGCTGGTGACCTCGAACCCCTCGCCCGCTTATGTCGGCCGCGTCGCCGCCGTCTTCGCCGATAATGGCCAGGGGGTGCGCGGCGATCTGCTGGCGACGGTGCGCGCGATCCTGCTCGACGGCGAGGCGCGCGGCGACGCGACGCTCACCGCGACGAGCGCGGGCAAGCTGCGCGAGCCGGTGATCCGCTTGACCAATTGGGCGCGCGCGTTCGGCGCGACCTCGGCGGGCGGGCTATGGCCGATCGGCGACACCTCGAGCACCACCACCCGGCTCGGCCAATCCTTCGGGCGCAGCGCCTCGGTGTTCAACTTCTTCCGCCCGGGCTATACCCCGCCCAACACCGCGATCGCGAACGCCGCGCTCGTCGCGCCCGAATTCCAGATCACCAACGAGCTGACGGTGGTCTCCTATGTCAACTATATGCAGGCGGCGATCCAGAACGGCATCGGCAACGATGTGCGCGCCAATTACGGCGCGCTCACCGCGATCGCGAACGACAGCGCCGCCTTGGTCGATCAAGTCAATCTGCTGCTCACCGCCAATCAGCTGAGCGCGGCGACGGTCGCCGCGATCCGCGCGGCGGTCGACAGCATCCCCACCACCGCGACCAACGCCGCGCTCAACCGCGCTTACACCGCGATCCTGCTCACCATGGCCGCGCCCGATTATCTCGTTCAGCGCTGAAGGACCGTCATGACGCCGCTCACCGATCAATCGCGCCGTGCTTTCCTCAAGCGATCCGCCACCCTCGGCCTGGCGGGGAGCGCGGGGCCGTTCGTGATGAACCTCGCCGCGATCGGCGAGGCGGCGGCGGCGACCTCGGCCGATTACAAGGCGCTCGTCTGCGTGTTCCTCTACGGCGGCAATGATTATGCGAACACGCTGCCGCCCTATGACCAGGCGAGCTATAATCTCTATCAGACGGCACGCGCGAACCTGGCGCATGGCCGCGACACGCTGGCCGCGACGCTGCTCGATCCGGCGACCGCGCTTCCCGGCGGGCGGCAATATGCGCTCGCCCCCACGCTCGCGCCGCTCTTGCCGATCTGGAGCGCGGGGCGGATGGCGGTGGTGCTGAACGTCGGCACGCTCATCCAGCCGACGACCAAGGCGCAGTACCAAGCCAATTCGGTGCGGCTGCCGCCCAAATTGTTCAGCCATAACGATCAGCAGAGCTTCTGGCAGGCCTCCAACCCCGAAGGCGCGACCTCGGGCTGGGGCGGGCGGATCGGCGATCTGCTGCAATCGGGCAATGGCGCATCGACGCTGACCTGCATCAATGCGAGCGGCAACGCGGTGTTCATGACCGGGCGCACCGCGATCCAATATTCGGTCGGCACCACCGGGCCGATCGCGCTGCTCAACAACGGCGCCAGCCTGTTCGGCTCGACCACGGCCGCGCAAACGCTGCGCGCGCTGATGACGGGCTCGAGCGCCAATCTCTTCGCGAGCGAACATGCGACGATCAGCAAGCGCGCGCTCGATACCTATGCGCAAGTCAATGGCGCGCTCGCCGGCGCCCCGGCGGCCAATTTCCCGCTGTTCCCGACGAGCAACCTCGCCGATCAGCTCAAGATCGTCGCGCGGCTGATCTCGGTGAGCCAGGAGCTGGGCGCGCGGCGCCAGGTGTTCTTCGTCTCGATCGGCGGCTGGGATTTGCACGACAATCTGGTCGCGCAGCATCCCGGGCTGCTCGGCACCGTCGCCGCCGCCGTGAAGGGTTTTTACGATACCACCGTCGCCCTGGGCGTCGCCGATCGGGTGACGACCTTCACCGCCTCCGATTTCGGGCGCACCCTCGCCTCGAACGACGATGGCTCGGACCATGGCTGGGGGAGCATGCATTTCGTGCTGGGCGGCGCGGTGCAGGGGCGGCGCTTCTATGGCGCGCCGCCCGCGATCGGCAACAATACCCCGGACGACGTCGGCCAGGGCCGGCTGCTGCCGAGCATCTCGGTCGATCAATATGCGGCGACGCTCGCCAGCTGGTTCGGGGTGAGCGCGGGGCAGATGGCGACCGTGCTGCCCAATATCGGCAATTATAACCCCTCGAGCTGGAACCTGGGCTTCCTCGGCTGATCGCATCGCGGCGGGTAACGAGCCGCGCCGTCCAACCCGCTTGACGCATGCGGGCGTTGCGACCGCGAGCGCACAGTTCGCGCAACAAAATTAGCGATTTTGCGGCTTTCGACACATAGTTCTTGCAAAATCCCGCGAGTCATGGTCGTTCGTTGCCAGCGTAAGCCAGACCTGTGTCGCGTAAGCGGCGCTGGCATGTCCCCCTGAAGCGGCAAGAGGAGCGGGCCCGGGCATGAATTTGACTTGTGCGGGGCGCGCCGCCGCCTTTCTTCGCTTCGACCAACGTTCGACTTCCGATGGCCGCTGATCTCGATCCCGGAATCGCCGCCGCGACACGTGCGAGCCCCGTCGCCCAGGTCAATCCGGTGCGCGGCGCCGCCGATTGGGAAGCGATGCGCGCCGCCGTCCTCGCCGATCCCGGCGGCTTCCACGGCGCGCACGCCGCCCAGGCGCTCCATTGGCATGTCGACGGCGCCTGGATCACCCGCGAGGCCGACGGCGGCTGGCGCGGCTGGGACGCGGCGACCGGCGCCGACGTCGCCCCCGCGCTCGCCGCCGATTTCACCCCCTGGACCCAGGCGTTCGACGCGAGCGACCCGCCGCATTGGCGCTGGTTCACGGGCGCGCGGACCAATGGCGCGTTCAACGAGGTCGATCGCCACGTGCTCGCGGGCCATGGCGCGGAGACCGCGCTGATCTTCGAAGGCGACCGTTGGGACATGGCCGCCGAGGGCGGACGCGGCGCGCCGGTCGATTGTTTCGCGGTCTCGCGCCGCCGTTTGCTGCTCGAAAGCGTCAAATGCGCGGTGGCGCTGCGCGCGCTCGGGCTGAAGCCCGGCGACCGGCTCGTGCTCAACATGCCGAGCATCATGCCGCAGATCTTCTGGACCGAGGGCGCCAAGCGGCTCGGCGTGGTCTATACCGCCGTCTTCGGCGGCTTCAGCGACAAGACGCTGTCGGACCGGATTTGCGACGCCGGCGCGCGGGTGATCGTCACGTCGGACGGCAGCTATCGCAACGCCCAGGTGGCGGCGTTCAAAAACGCCTATACCGATCCCGCGCTCGACGATTTCGTGCCGGTCGAAACCGCGCTGGCGATGCTCGCCACCCTCGAACTGGGGCTTTCGGCCGAGGACGCGGCGCTCGTCCGCGATACCGTCGCCGAGACGCTCGCGGGCGAGGTGACGGTCGAACGGTCGGACATCATGCGCGGCGTCGGGCGCGCGCTCGCGGCGCTCGGCAATGCCGGGCGCATCGACGCGGCGGACGCGGCGCGGCTGCGGATCGCGATCGCCTCGGCGCTGGTCACCTTGCCGCCGCGGGTCGAGGCGGTGATCGTCGTGCGCCACACCGGGCAGAGCGACCTCGTGTGGCGCGACGAGCGCGACCGCTGGGCGCATGAATTGACCGACGCCGCGCTCGCGACGATCCTGGCCGAGGCGCGCGCGGCGGGCTTTACGGTCGAAAGCGAGGCCGATCTGCTCGCGCTCGCCGACCGCGATCTGGTGCGCGCGCTCTGGGCGAGCTGCCCGCCGCTGCCGGTCGACGCCGAATTCCCGATGTTCTTCATCTATACCTCGGGCTCGACCGGCAAGCCCAAGGGCGTCGTCCATGTCCATGGCGGCTATGCGGCGGGGATCGCCCAGACGATGCAAGTCGCGTTCGACGCGCGGCCGGGCGACACGATGTACGTCGTCGCCGATCCGGGCTGGATCACCGGCCAAAGCTATATGATCGCCGCCGCCTTGCTCACGCGGGTGACGAGCATCGTTTCCGAAGGATCGCCGGTCTTCCCCCATGCCGGGCGCTTCGCCGCGATGATCGAGCGGCACCGGGTGACGATCTTCAAGGCGGGGGTCACGTTCCTCAAATCGGTGATGGCCGACCCCGCCAATCTCGCCGACGTCCAGCGCTATGACTTGTCGAGCTTGCGCGTCGCGACCTTCTGCGCCGAGCCGGTCTCGCCCGCCGTGCAGGCGTTCGGCATGGCGCAGGTCGTGCCCCAATATATCAACAGCTATTGGGCGACCGAACATGGCGGCATCGCCTGGACGCATTTTTACGGCAATGCCGACTTTCCGCTCGAACCCAACGCCCATGCCTATCCCCTGCCCTGGATCGTCGGCGACGTATGGGTGGAGGACGAAGCGGCGCTCGCCACCCCGCCCGTGCCGATCGCGCGGGGCGATGGCGACGGCGTCGGCTGGCGCCCCGCCGCGCCGGGGGAGAAGGGCGATGTCGTCATCACCCTGCCCTATCCCTATCTCGCGCGCACCATCTGGGGCGACGCCGCCCATTTCCGCGTCGAGGACGGCCGCGTCGCCCCCGGCTGGCGCGGTGACGCCAAGCGCTGGGCCGAGGGCTATTGGCGGCGATGGCGCGGCGCCTGGGCCTATACCCAAGGCGATTTCGCGATCCGGCACGAAGGCGGCGCGTTCAGCTTCCACGGCCGCAGCGACGATGTGATCAACGTCTCGGGCCACCGCATGGGCACCGAGGAGATCGAGGGCGCGATTTTGCGCGACAAGGCGCTCGATCCCGATTCGCCCGTGGGCAACGTGCTGGTCGTCGGCGCGCCGCACCGCGAGAAGGGCCTGACCCCGCTGGCTTTCGTCGTGCCGGTCGCGGGACGCAAACTGTCGCTCGACGATAAGAAGCGGCTGTTCGAGCTGGTCCGCACCGAAAAGGGCGCGGTGGCGGTGCCGTCCGACATCATCGAGGTCTCGCAATTCCCCGAGACGCGCAGCGGCAAATATATGCGCCGCATGGTCCGCGCGCTGGTCGAAGGCGGCGCGGTGAGCGACGCGACGACCTTGCGCAACCCCGAAGCGCTCGACGAGATCGGCGCGGCGATCGAGCGTTGGCGCCGCCGCCAGCAACTCGCCGAAAATCAGGCGCTGTTCGATCGCTATCGCTATTTCCTGGTGCAATATAATCTGGTCGCGCCGGGCAAGCGCGTCGCGACCGTCACCGTCACCAACCCGCCGGTCAACGCGCTCAACGAACGCGCGATCGACGAATTGGTGATCGTCGTCGATCATCTGTCGCGCAAGGACGATGTCGTCGCATTGGTGTTCACCGGCCAGGGCACGAGTTCGTTCGTCGCGGGCGCCGATATTCGCCAGATGCTCGAGGAAATCCATAGCCTCGACGAAGCGATGGTGCTGCCCAACAACGCCCAACTCGCCTTTCGCAAGATCGAGACGATGGGCAAGCCGTGCATCGCCGCCGTGCAAGGCGTGGCGCTGGGCGGCGGCATGGAGTTCGCGCTCGCCTGCCATTATCGCATCGCCGAGCCGGTCGCGCGCTTCGGCCAGCCCGAAATCCGGCTGCGGCTGCTCCCCGGCTATGGCGGCACCCAGCGCCTGCCCCGGCTGCTGCTCGACAAGCGCGGCGCGGAGGGCCTGCGCGACGCGCTCGACCTGATCCTGGGCGGGCGCAGCATCGATGCGGCCAAGGCGCGCGAGATCGGGCTGATCGAGGCGTGCGTCACCGGCGCCGAGGATGCGCTGGCGGCGGCGCACGCGGCGGTGCGCGATTATGTGCGGGACGGCCCCGCGAGTCCGCTCGGCCGAGCCTATGCGGCGCGCCAGGCGCGGCTCGCCGCCTGGGAAGGCCCCGCCGAGGTCGATCTCGACGCGGTGCTCGCCGATGATTTCCTCCAGCGTCTCCTGCGCCAGCTCGATTGGGCGGGGCGCGGCGCGGCGGGGGCGCGCGCCATCGCGGCGGTGCGGGCGGGGCTCGACCAGGGGCTGAGCGCGGGGCTCGCGCGCGAGGGAGCGTTGTTCGCCGAGGCGATCGTCGACCCCGAAGGCGGCAAGACCGGCATCCGCCAATTCCTCGACAAGGTCAGCCCGCCGCTGCCGGTGCGGCGCGACGGGCTTTGGATCGACGCCGAGCACGCCCCCCGCGCCCGAGCGCTGGAGACGGCGGGGGAGCTGCTGCCGGTCGGCGCGCCCTTCTACCCCGGCGTCACCCCGATCCCGCGCTTCCATTATGCCTTCGGCGTCGCGCGCGATCCCGATACCGGCGCGCCGCGCTTCGGCCCGCCCGCGAGCCATGAGCGCGAACTGATCGTGAAGGTGCCCGAGCCCGGCCCCAATGACGCCTTGCTCTACATGCTGACCAGCGAGGTGAATTTCAACGACATCTGGGCGCTCACCGGCATCCCCGTCTCCCCGTTCGACGCGCATGAGGAAGACGTGCAGATCACCGGTTCGGGCGGGATCGCGTTGGTCGCCGCGCTCGGGAGCGAGGCGCGCGCCGAGGGGCGGGTCAAAGTCGGCGATCTCGTCACCGTCTATTCGGGCACCAACGATCTGCTCAGCCCCCAGGTCGGCAACGACCCGATGTTCGCCGATTTCGCGATCCAGGGCTATGAGACCGAAATCGGCAGCCACGCCCAATTCCTGACGGTGCAGGCGCCGCAAATGCACCCCATCCCCCCCGATCTCACGCTCGAACAAGCGGGGAGCTATGTGCTGAACCTGGGGACGGTCGCGCGCTGTTTGTTCACCACGCTTCGGATCGCGCCCGGGCGGCGGCTGTTCGTCGAAGGCTCGGCGACGGGCACCGGGCTCGACGCGCTGCGCAGCGCCGTGCGCACCGGCTTGCACGTGACCGGGCTCGTCTCCTCGCCCGATCGCGCGCGCTTCGTGGCGAGCCAGGGCGCGGTCGGCGCGATCGACCGCAAGGACCCCGCGCTCGCCGCGCTCTTCACCATCGTCCCCGAGGACGCGGCCGAAGCGCGCGCTTGGGAGGCCGCGGGCGCGCCCTTGCTCGATGCCTATCGCGCGCTGAACGACGGCGCGCTCGCCGATTATGTCGTGAGCCACGCGGGCGAGACGGCTTTCCCCCGCAGCTTCCAATTGCTTGCCGAGGGCGGGACGCTCGCCTTTTACGGCGCCTCGTCGGGCTATCATTTCAGCTTCATGGGCAAGCCCGGCGCGGCCGCGCCCGAGGAGATGCTGCGCCGCGCGGGGCTGCGCGGCGGCGAGGCGGTGCTGCTCTATTATGGCCCTGGCTCGAGCGACTTGCTCGACGAAATGGGGCTGGAGATCATCGAGGCGGCGCGGCGCTTCAACGCCAAGAGCGTCGTCGCGACGAGCACCGACGGCCAGCGCGAATTCCTCCAGTCGCTGGGGTTGGAAGAGGCGATCGAGGGCATCGTCAGCCTCGAGACGATCCGCCGTACCCAGGGCGAGGATTTCCTCTGGCCCAAAACGATGCCGCGCCTGCCCGACGCCAAGGCCGATATCGATCGCTTCAAGGCGGCGGTGCGCGATTATCAGGATCGGGTGATGAAGCCCTTCGGCGGCGCGGTCGGGCGGCTGTTGCGCTCCGCCGACAATCCGCGCGGCAGCCCCGATCTGGTGTTCGAGCGCGCGGGGCAGGACACGCTCGGCGTCTCGACCTCGCTGGTCAAACCCTTCACCGGGCGGGTGGTGTTCGCCGAAGACCTCGCTGGGCACCGCTTCACTTTCTACGCGCCGCAAGTGTGGACGCGCCAGCGCAAGATCCTGATGCCGACGGCCGCGATCCTCGGCACGCATTTGTGCAACGCTTATGAAGTCGCGCGGATGAACGACATGATCGCCGCCGGGCTGCTCGACGTCACCGAGCCGAGCGTCGTCCCCTGGGGCGACTTGCCGCAAGCGCATCAGGCGATGTGGGAGAACCGCCATGCGGGGGCGACCTATGTCGTCAACCACGCCCTCCCCGCGCTCGGCCTGCGCAGTCGCGACGAGCTGCTCGAAACCTGGGCGGCGCAGGCGGCGCCCGGCTAGCGGCGCGACGCACCGAACGACGACCAGCAGGATGAATTGCCCCAGGGGAGAGCGACATGGCCGATAGCAGCACCATTGCCGAGCGCGCGACGAAGCCGAAGGGCAAGACTGCGCCCGAGGCGACCGCGCTCGCCGCGCTCGCCCCCGCCGGGCGGCTCGCCGGCAAGATCGCGGTCGTCACCGGCGCCGCGGGCAATATCGGCGGCTATATCGTCCGCCGCTATCTCGCCGAAGGGGCGACGGTGGTGATGACCGGGCGCACGCCCGCGCGCACCGATGCGGCGGCGGCGGCGATCCGCGACGCGCTCGGCATCGCCCCCGAACGGCTCGCGACGGTGACGCTCGACGGCGCCGACCCCGCCTCGGTCAAAACCGCGATCGCCGAGGTGGTCGCGCGCTTCGGGCGGATCGACATTCTGGTCAACAATGCGGGCTCGGCCGGCCCGAAACAGCCGATCGAGGCGCTGCCGCTGACGGCCGAGGAACTCGCCGCGCTCCAGCAATCGGGATCGAGCGACAGCGAAACCGCGGGCGCCGCGATGCGCAGCCTGCTCGGCGTCGCTTGGGCCGTCGCGCGCGAAGCGGCGCCCGCGATGCCCGAGGGCGGCTCGATCATCAACGTCTCGACGATCTTCTCGCGCACGCCCTATTACGCGCGCGCGGCTTATGTCGTGCCCAAGGCGGCGATGAACGCCTGGTCGCGCGAATTGTCGCTCGAACTCGGCCCGCGCGGGGTGCGGGTGAACCTCGTCTATCCCGGCCCGATCGAAAGCGAGCGCATCCGCAGCGTCTTCGCGACGATGGACCAGATGCGCGGCGACGAAGCCGGCACCACCGCCCGGCAATTTTTCGACATGATGTCGCTCGAACGCGCGACCGGCGGCAACGCCCGCGCGAAAACTTTCCCTACCCCCGACGACATCGCCGCGACCTGCGTCTTCCTCGGCAGCGACGAATCGGCCGCGTACAACGGCCATGATTTCGAAGTGACCCACGGCATGACCGTGCGGAAGGAGCAACGCTCGACCTATCTGTCGCGCCCGACGATGCGCTCGATGGACGGCACCGGGCTCGCGGTGCTGATGGCGGCGGGCGACGGCTGGGAAGAGGCGCTCGAGATCGCGCGCGTCCAGATCGCGTGCGGGGCGCGGGTGCTGCTCGGGCTCGCGCGCCAGGCCGATGTCGCGATCGCCCAGGCGCGCGCCAAGGCCGAGGAGATCGGCGAGGCGCTGACGATCATCCGCTTCAACCGCGCCGAGCCCGCCGCGATGGAAGCCGCGCTCGAAGCCTATAGCACCGAGCACCAGCCGATCACCGCCGCCCTATTCCTCCCCGCGCTCGCGCCCGAGGAAGTGCAAGGGTCGCTGATCGATCTGCCGCAGGACGCGCTCGACCGCTTCCTCGACGCGGAACTCACCGGCGCGATCGCGCTCGCGCGGACGCTGAGCCGCTATTGGAAGCGCCACGATCGCCTGCTCCAGCCGCCGCGTTTCGTTTTCGTCTCGAACGCGAGCGACGGGCGCGGCGATGTTTACGCGCATATGCTGCGCGCCGGGATCGAGCAGCTGATCCGCGTGTGGCGCGACGAATCGGAGATCGACGTCGCGCATGGCCGGCGGCGCCAGGCCGAATGGGGCAATCAGATCGTCCGCTTCACCAATGACGAGGCCGAGAATATCCGCTTCACCGCCGGCCATGCCGCGCGCATCCTGCTCAAGGAAAGCAAGATCCGCGACGTGACGCTCTATGTGCCGAGCAGCATCGGCGAGGCGACCGGCGCGCGCAAGGCGATGCCGGGGTTCAGCGAGAACATCACCGGGCTGCATCTGGGCAAGGTCGCGCTCATCACCGGCGGGTCGGCGGGGATCGGCGGCCAGGTCGCGCGGCTGCTCGCGCTCGCGGGCGCCAAGGTGATGATGGTGGCGCGGCGCGAAAGCGAACTCGCGGTCGCGCGCGCGCGGATCGTGAGCGAGCTCGAAGACATTGGCTTCGCCGGGGTCGAGCGGCGCGTGCAGACGATGGCCAATGTCGACGTGAGCGACTTCGCCTCGCTCGAAAAGGCGGTCGTGGCGACGCTCAAGGCGTTCGGGCGGATCGATTATCTGATCAACAACGCCGGGGTCGCGGGCGCCGAGGAAATGGTCGTCGATATGAGCGTCGACGCCTGGAACTATACGCTCGACGCCAATCTCATCAGCAATTTCCTGCTGATGCACCATGTCGTGCCGCTGATGAAGGCGCAAGGATCGGGCTATATCCTCAACGTCTCTTCCTATTTCGGGGGGGAGAAATATCTCGCGGTCGCTTATCCCAATCGCGCCGATTATGCGGTGTCGAAGGCCGGGCAGCGCGCGATGGTCGAAGCGATGGCGCGCTATTTGGGGCCGGAGGTTCAGTTCAACGCGATCGCGCCGGGTCCGGTCGATGGCGATCGGCTCGCGGGCACCGGCGGGCGGCCGGGGCTGTTCGAGCGGCGCGGCAAGCTGATCCTGGAGAATAAGCGACTGAACGCGGTTCATGCCGCCGTCGTCAAGGCGCTGCGGCGCGGCAACCGAGTCGAGGCGGTGCTTTCGCGGCTCGCGCGCAACGATACGGTGCGGATGTCGCACGATCCCAACAACCCGCGCGAGTTGCGCGACCTGGCGCTCGCCTGCGCGCGCGAGGGTGACGGGGTGTGCAGCTGGGATCGCTATCTCCTCACCCCCGCGATCGCCGCGCGGCTGGTCGCGCGGTTGCGCCAGGCGGGCTATCTGCTCGACGCGCCGGGCTGGGCCGACCGCCCGGCAACGCGCGAGGCCGATCGCGACTGGCTGCTGCGCACCCCGCCCGAGGACACGCCTTTCCTCCCCGCCGAGCGGATCGCCGCGGAGGCGAAGAAGGTCGGCGGCGGCGTGCTCTCGCAACTCTATCTCGGCAAGATGCCGACCGAGACCGACGTCGCGCAGGCGACCGTTTTCTTCCTCGCCGATCGCGCCGTCTCGGGCGAAACCTTCATGCCCTCGGGCGGGCTGTCGGTCGAACGCTCGACCACCGAGCGCGAATTGTTCGGCGGGCCGAAGCAGGAACGGCTCGATCAGATGCGCGGCCGCACCGTGTGGGTGATCGGCGAACATCTGAGCGATTATCTCGCCGAAACCGCGCGCGCCTTCGTCGCCGATTGCCATGTCGCGCGCGTCGTGCTGATGACCCGCAGCGACGAAGGCCTCGCCGCGGTCCGCGCGCAATTGGAAGACGTGCCGGCCGACGCGATCGAGCCGATCGTCTATGGCGAGGATATCGAGGCGGCGATGGACGCGGCGCTGGTGCGCTGGGGCCGGCCGACGACGATCCTCTCGACCCCCGCCGAGCCGCTGCCCGCGCGGCTGTTCGAGGCCGAGGCGCCGCTCGATCCGCACGCGTTTCGCGGCGTCGTCGCCGCCAATCTCACGCATCATTTCCGCGTCGCGCGCAAGGCCTCGCTTTATGACGGCTGCCAGCTCGTCCTCGCCTCGCCCGACGTGCCGATGGGCGACAAGAGCCCCGCCTTCGCGCTCGCCAATTTCATCAAGACGACGCTTCATGCCTTCACCGCGACGCTGGCGGTGGAAAACGAGCGGCTGGTGCATGACGTGCCGGTCAACCAGATCAACCTCACCCGCCGCGTCCGCTCGGAGGAGCCGCGCGATCTCGACGAGCATTTGGAGGAAGTGAAGCGCTTCGCGCGCGCGGTGCTGCTGCTCGGCGCGCCGCTGCCCGATGCCGAGGATTCGCGCTACCGCGCGCGCATCTATCGCGGCATGTCGATGACGGTGTGAGCGACTTCCTGCCCTTCGAACGCCCCGTCGCGGCGCTGCGCGCGCGGGCCGATGAACTGCGCGGCGCGCCCGGCGCGGCGGGCGAGGTGCGCCAGCTCGAGGAGCGCGCCGAGCGGCTGCTCGATCATCTCTATGCCGATCTCACCCCCTGGCAGCGCACCCAAGTCGCGCGCCACCCCGCGCGGCCGCAAATCGGCGACTTCATCGAGGGGCTGTTCGACGATTTCCTGCCGCTCGCGGGCGACCGCGCCTTCGCCGACGACCAGGCGCTGATCGGCGGGCTCGCGCGCTTCCAGGGGCGGCCGGTGCTGGTGATCGGCCATGCCAAGGGGCGCGACACCCAGAGCCGGCTGCGCCACAATTTCGGCATGGCGCGGCCCGAGGGCTATCGCAAGGCGATCCGGCTGCTCGATCTGGCGGACCGCTTCGGCCTGCCGGTGATCAGCTTGGTCGACACCCCCGGCGCCTTCCCCGGAATCGACGCCGAGGCGCGCGGCCAAGCCGAGGCGATCGCGCGCGCGACCGAGCGGTGCCTCGCGCTCCAAAGCCCGTTGATCGCGGTGATCACCGGCGAGGGCGGCTCGGGCGGCGCGGTCGCGCTCGCGGCGGGCGACCGGGTGCTGATGTTCGAGCACGCCGTCTATTCGGTGATCAGCCCGGAGGGCTGCGCCTCGATCCTCTGGCGCTCGGCCGAGCGCGCGAGCGAGGCGGCCGAGGCGATGAAGATCACCGCCGCCGATCTGCTGCGGCTGAAAGTGATCGACCGGATCGTCTATGAACCCACCGGCGGCGCGCACCGCGCCCCCGCGCTCGCGATCCGGCGGCTGGGGGTCGCGCTCGGCGAGGAACTGGCGGCGCTGCGCGCGCTGCCCGGCCCCGAACGCCGCGCGGCGCGGCGCGCGCGGTTCCTGGCGATGGGGCGGTAGGAACTTAGAGCGATTGCCCGGCAGGTGGAATCACCTGCCGACTCGGAAATCGCGGTAAACGAAAAATCTAGAGCGGCGATCCGATGCAATCGGATCGAAAACCGCTCTAGCGACGTTTGCGATCACACCGGTTCGCTCCTCGCGACCACCGGCTTGCTTCGCGAGCCGGGCTCCGGCGGATCACCTGCCCCCGGCGGGTGATTTGCCCGCCTACGCCCCCCTCAGCCCGCGCGGCGCCGTTCTAGGCCGATGTCGCGCGGGTCGGCGCCGAAGCGATTGGCGCCGCGCGAGCCCGGCAACAGCAACAGCACGAGCATCGCCGCCCAGCCGACATAGGGCAACAGATCGACCAGCAGCCACCAGCCGCTCAAGTTGAGATCGTGCAGCCGCCGCACTTGCAGCGCCAAGGTGGGAATGATCAGCGTCGCGCCGAACACGCTCGCGAACAGCCCCGCCATCGCGAGCATTTCGATCCGGGCGAGGGCCTCGCCATGGCCGGCGCCGGCGCCGAGCGTGAACAGCGCGGTAAGCGCCGCGAGCAGCAGCAGCCCGAAGGCGAACGACACGACCTCCAACCGGCGCGAGCGGCCGTGGAAATCGGTGTAACGCCACAATGGCAACAGCATCCACTCCACGCGCTGACCCTTCGCCAAACCGCCAGGGCATCTTGCCCGGGCGCCGCACATTGCGCAATGCCAATGTAAAGACTTTTGGGCACGCTTGATAGCGATTTTCAGCCAACGCAGGCACGCGCCGCCCCCATTTCCGCTATAGACAGATAACACACCGGCGGTTAGCTTTCGCCGAAACGCGTTCGCCGGGGGGAATGATGCTCGAACTCAGCCATGTGACTCACGTCTATCCCAACGGCACCCGCGCGCTCGATGACGTGAGCCTTAGCGTGCCGACCGGGATGTTCGGGCTGCTCGGCCCCAATGGCGCGGGCAAATCGACGCTGATGCGCACCGTCGCGACGCTCCAGACGCCGAGCAGCGGCAGCGTGCGCTTCGGCGACATCGACGTGATCGCCGAGCCCGAACGACTGCGCGCGCAACTCGGCTATCTGCCGCAGGATTTCGGCGTTTATCCGCGCATTTCGGCCTATGACATGCTCGATCACATGGCGGTGCTGAAAGGCATCGCCAGCAAGGCCGAGCGGCGCGACACGGTCGAAACCTTGCTCAACCAGACCAATTTGTGGGCGGTGCGCAAAAAGGCGATCGCGGGCTTTTCGGGCGGGATGCGCCAGCGCTTCGGCATCGCCCAGGCGTTGATCGGCAACCCCCGGCTGATCATCGTCGACGAGCCGACCGCCGGGCTCGACCCCGAGGAGCGCAACCGCTTCCTGAACCTGCTCGCCGAAATCGGCGAGAATGTCGTCGTGATCCTGTCGACCCATATCGTCGACGACGTCGCCGATCTCTGCCCGCGCATGGCGGTGCTCGCCGGCGGGCGGATCCAGCTGGAGGGCGCGCCGCTCGAGCTGATCGCGCGCAGCCGCGGCAGCGTGTGGGCGAAGGCGATCGACCGCGCCGCGCTCGCCGAGCATCAAGCGCGCTACGAGGTGATCTCCACCCGCCTGTTCGCCGGCCGCACGGTGATCCATGTGCTGAGCGATCACGACCCCGGCGACGGCTTCGCCAGCGTGAGCGGCGGGCTGGAGGACGTGTATTTCGCGACGCTCGCCCGCGCCCGTCGCGCCGCCGCCCCCACCGCCCAAGCCGCCTGAGCGGGAGGACGCCGATGTTCGCGAGCATTGCCCGCTTCGAGCTGCGCTATCAGCTGCGCAACCCCGTCTTCTGGGCGGTGGCGATCCTGTTCTTCCTGCTCACCTTCGGCTCGGTGACGGTCGAGCAGATTCGCATCGGCGGGGGCGGCAATATCCACCGCAACGGCCCCTTCGCGATCGCGCAGACGATGCTGATCCTGTCGATCTTCTATATGTTCGTCACCACCGCCTTCGTCGCCAATGCGGTGGTGCGCGACGATGAAAGCGGGTTCGGCGCGATGGTGCGCACCACGCGGGTGAGCAAGGCGGCTTATCTGCTCGGCCGCTTCAGCGGCGCGGTGGCGGCGGCGGCGATCGCCTTTCTGGTGGTGCCCTTCGCGATCTGGCTCGGCTCGTTCATGCCCTGGGNNCCTGGGTCGATCGCGAGACTTTGGGGCCGAATCTCTTCGGCGCTTATGCCTATGCCTATGTGGCGCTCGCGCTGCCCGACATCGTGCTCACCGGCGCGCTGTTCTTCGCGATCGCGACGCTCACCCGATCGATGACCTATAGCTATGTCGGCGTGATCCTGTTCCTGGTGCTCTATTCGGCCTTGGTGACGGTGGCGGGTACCCAGCCGCAGTGGCGCGAGACGATTGCCTATGTCGAGCCGTTCGGCATCGCCGCCTTCGGCCGCGCGACGCGCTATTGGACCGCGACCGAATCGAACACGCTGGTGCCGCCGATCACCGGCGCGCTGCTCGCCAATCGCGCGCTGATGCTCGGCATCGCGGCGGCCGCGCTCGGCTTCGCGCTGTGGCGCTTCGATTTCGTCGCGCGCGCGCCCTCGGCGCGGGGACAGCGGCGCGCGGCGCGGCGCGCGGCCAAGCTCGCGGCGCA
>FRDC01002414.1_pt1 | contig 21630 bp, 16 predicted proteins | sample 1106171 | NCBI WGS metagenome assembly FRDC01 (sample SAMEA3930566, study PRJEB13176) | freshwater metagenome | biome: Drinking water system; feature: drinking water; material: water | place: Singapore | collected 2014-12-20 | reverse complement strand
AACGGGCCCGACGGGCGGGGGCGGTTCCGTGACCGGGCGGTCGGGCCGGGCGGGGCCGTGGCGGATGTGGCGTTCGTGCACCGGCGGCTGAGCATCCTCGACCCGGCGGGCGGGGCCCAGCCGATGGTCGCGCGCGACCCGGCGAGCGGGGCGCGGTCCGCGGTCGTGTTCAACGGCTGCATCTACCACCACCGCGCGCTGCGGGCGGAGCTCGCGGCCGAGGGGCAGGTGTTCACCAGCGACCACAGCGACACGGAGGTGATCCTGCGGGCGTTCCTGGCGCGCGGCGTCACCGGATTGGATGAGCTGGAAGGGCCGATGGCCTGCGGGCTGTGGTCGGGGGCGAGCGGAATGCTCGTGCTCGCGCGGGACGCGTTCGGCGAGAAGCCCCTGTACGCCGCGTCGGTCGAGCTGCCCGAGCGCGACGGCCTGCCGGCCGGCGGGCTGGTGGTCTTTGCCAGTCACGCGGGGGCGGTGGCGGACGTGCTGCGGCGGGCGACGGGGTGGGTCTGGCCGGATCCTGAGGCGTTGGCCCGGTGGGCGGCATGGGGGTACGACGCGGACGCGACGCCGTGGCGCGATGTGCGGAGCGTCCCGCTGGGGGCGGCGTGGGTGTTCCGGGGCTGGTCGGCGGATGAGGGGCTGACGCGGGGCCGCGGCCCGGCGGGGACGGTGGTGCCGCGGCGGTCGCCGGTGCGCGGGGTGAGCGCGGTGGAGCCGCCCAAGCGGGGCGACGACCGCCTGAGCGCCCTGCCGCGTGTCGCGGAGGGCCTGCAGCGGGCGGTGGAGGAGCGGCTGGAGGCGGATGTCCCGGTCGCGACGTTCCTGTCGGGCGGCGTGGACTCCTCGCTGGTGACGTGGTGCGCGCACCGGGCCCGGCCCGGGCTGCCGGCGTTCACGGTCGCGATGCCGGATCCGCGGCTGGATGAGTCGACTCACGCGCGGGCGGCGGCGCACGCGATCGGCTGCGGGCTGGAGGTGGTCGAGGTCTCGCCGCGGGCGGCGGACGACCTGGTGGAGTTGATCGCGGGGCTGGGCCTCCCGTTCGGGGATTCCTCGCTGCTGCCGACGTACTGGGTGAGCGCGGCGGCACGGCGGGCGGGGTTCCGCGTGGCGCTCACGGGCGATGGGGGCGACGAGTTGTTCCTGGGCTATGACCGGTACGCGGCGGCGCGGCTGATCAGGCCAGCGGGCTGGGGCCCGGTCGGGGCGGTGGCGTCGCTGGCGATCGATCTGGGGTTGCTGCCGGCGGGCTCGGCCTCGCCGCGGATGGCCAAAGGACGGCGGCTGGCCGAGGCGGTGGCGTCGGGGGAGTACGCGGAGATCCTCGCGCTGTTCCCGCCGCGGATGCGGCGCCGGCTGCTCGGGCCGGGGGCCCAAGCCAGGAACCGGCCCGTGAACGAGCTGTGGCGGCGCGGGCCGGTGGGGTCGCCCCGGGCGGCCCGGGACTGGGAACTGGGCACGCACCTGCCGGGGGACTACCTGCGGAAGGTCGACGCGGGGTCGATGGCGGCCCCGATCGAGACGCGAGCCCCGATGCTCGATGGGGCGCTGGCGGAGTACGCCCTGGGGCTGCCGGAGGCGACGGTGCTGGCTGGCGGGCGCAAGGGGCTGCTCAGGTCGATCGCGCGGGAGCGGCTGCCGGCAAGCGTCGTCGACCGGCCCAAGCAGGGCTTTGCGATCCCGATCGGTGCGTGGTTCCGGGAGGACTTCGGCGGGCTGGGCCGGCTGCTGCGCGAGGCGTTGCTGGCACCCGGGGCGCTCGCGCCGCTGGAGCGCGCGGGGCTGGAGCCCGATGCCGAGGCGGTCCGCCGGCTGGTGGAGGATCACCTGGGGACGGGCCGGTCGGGGCTGGTGCGGGCGGATCACGGCCAGCGGCTGTATGCGCTGCTCGCGCTGAGCGTGTGGGCGCGGTCGGCGGCGTGAAGGCGGCGTGTCGTGCCGCTAACCTCAGGGTGGATTCCGCGTCCAAGAGATTCGCCCACGAGGGCCGCGCAAGAGCCCGCCGGAACGTGCACAAAACTGCGCGTTCTGGCCGATGGACAAGCCATGCCCGCAGAGCACTTTTCCTGGCCTGACGTTTCGCGCCGCGAGTTCACGGTGAGCGGGTTGGTGCTGGGCGTGCTGACGCTGGCGGGCTGCCAGAACAAGGCGTTGGAGGAGCCGCTGCCGCGGCCCGTGCGGCCCGCGCCGGAGCTGCCGCCGCCGGTGGTGGACGTGCCGCCCACCCGGCCGTCGACGGGCAGCGGGGGCGGCGGCGGGGCCTTCGCGGGCGGAACGGAAGTCGTCGCACGGTCGAACTGGACCCGCGCAGGGGTGGCCCGGCCGGGCGAGATCAACCCGATGGGCACGGTCTCGCGGATCACGATCCACCACGACGGGATCGACGCCTTCACGCGGACCGACGCGGCGTCGGCGGCGGCGCGGATCGAGCAGATCCGCCAGTCGCACGTCTCCGGCCGCCGCTGGGCCGACATCGGTTACCACTACGTGATCGACCCGGCAGGGCGCGTGTGGGAAGGCCGCAACGTCCGCTACCAGGGCGCGCACGTGCAGGACAACAACCCGGGCAACCTGGGCATCATGTGCCTGGGCAATTACGACCGGCAGAGCCCGACCTCGGCCACCACGCAGACCCTCGACCGCTTCGTGAGCGAGCAGATGCGGCGTTACCGCGTGCCGATCAGCCGGGTGTACACGCACCAGGAGATCATGCCCACGGCGTGCCCGGGGCGGAACCTGCAGCGGTACATGGTGGCGACCCGGGGCAGCGGCGGGACGCTGCGGCTGGCGCTAGCGGAGACCGATGCGGGCCTGGCGCTGGCGTAAGGCAAGAGCCCGGGGAACCGGGTCGATGGGCACCGCGAACGGGACTCCGCAGCGTCCTGGCGGAGGCATCCGGCGATGGGCACGAGCACTGAGGCAGGGCGTGGCCGCGGCGGTTGGCCCGCGTGGCGGCGCGGGCGGGCGGCGGCGGTGGCGGGCGTGGTGTTCGCGTGGTCGGCGGTGGCCTGCGGGCTGCCGGCGCCGGCGCCGGCGACGCCCGGACCCGAGCGGGCGGAGTCGGCGCTCCGAGCCGCGATCCCGAACCCGGTGTACGCGGGCACGCTCGAACAGGCGGTGGCGGAGTCGGTGCGCCGCTCACGAGTGCTGTTCCTGTTCGTGTACGACGATCAGCAGCCCGACCTCGTGGAGAAGATGTGGCGAGCGCCGTCGATTGCCTCGTGGGTTCACTGGCACGGGCTGGTGTGGGTGACTCCCCGCTCCGCCGCGCCGTTGGAGCTCTCGCGCTGGATCAAGGACGCCGACGCGGTGACCTACGTCGTGGTGGAGGGGGCGGTGGACGTGATGTGGTTCCACATGTCCGTGGGCGCGCTGGGCGACCGTGTGCGCGAGAGCGAGGGGACGCGGGTCCCGTTTGGAGTCGCGTCCCGCGAGATCCCCATCGCCTCGAACCCGCTGGCGACGCTCTTGCAAGCCGACATGGCGCTGGAGCGCTTCAAGGCCACGCGCCCGGTGTGGGCCGACCGGCACGACCGCGACAACCCGCCGCCCCCGCGCCCGCCGGACGAGGACGTGTTCGCGCCGCGCGACGATGGCGTGGCCCAGCCCTATGACGGGCCGCCGAACCTGCCGCCGCCCGCGGTGGTGCCGGAGCCTGGGTCTGGGCGCCCATTCTCCGCCCCGCCGCGGCCGGAGTTTGCGCCGGGCGCGATGATCGAGCCGGCGCTGGCGGTGCTCGACGAAGCGCGGGCGATGGCGGCGAGCGGGGACTTCTGGTCGGCGGCGGGGCGGTACACGTGGCTGTGGGAGACCGGCCTGCGGGATGATCCGGGGCTCGCGCCGCTGCGCTGCTCGGCGCTGGCCAACGAGGTCCGGCGGCACGCGGGCCGGGCGTCGGTGGGCGAGCGATTCACGGCGGTGCGCAACGGGATGACGCGGCAGTTGCTGTGGTTCGACCCTCCCGAGCTCGACGAGTGGCTTGTGCTCAACGACATCGTCGGGGACACGGAGATGATGCTCCAGCACGGGCTGATCTTCCTGGTTGATCCGTACGAGGACTCGCTGACCCCCGCTGCCGAGCAGGCCAACATCCGGGCGATGCACAGCCGGCTGGACCTGCTGCCGAGGGCCGATCCGCCCGGGCGGCTGGCCCCGGCGCTCGCCAAGCTCGCGAAGATGGCGCACCGCATCGAGGACGGTCAGGCCCCGCAGCCGGCGCGGAAAGAGGAGTGGGCCGAGTCGCGCGTGTTCCGCCGGGGGGTGGTGGTGAGCGAGGCGGTGGGGATCGTGGCGCGGGCGCTCGAGGCGGGGGACGAGGAGGTCGCCCGGCGCGCGGGCGAACTGGCGGCCAAGGTCGGTGGTCCGAACGGCGCGCTGGCCGCGGCGGTGGCGGTTGCGTGGTCGGGGAAGTCGCTCCCCGCGGCGGCGGGATGGATCGAACAGGCTGAGGTTGCGGGAGCGGAGGCGACCGCGCTGCGGGCGCGGCTGGGGATGGCGGCGCGGCGCGTCGAGCCCTGAGCGCGAGCGTGGGGGCTTGCACGCGGTGACGGGGTGGCTGTTTCGCGCGCGGCGGTCTTGGCCCCTCGCTCGCGCTCAGGGCTCCATCGAAGCGGGCGTCGCCGTCGCGATCACGCCGCGCCGACGCGGATGGGCGCGGTCGTCGCGGACTCGGCCTCGGGGGGCGTGGAGTCCCACGTGATCATGCCGGGGAGGAAGGGCGTCACCAGCCGGTCGTCGTTGGGCAGGACGCGCACGGAGAAGCCGTGCTGGCCGCTGTGCCCGGGGGCGAACTGGCCGGTGAAGCGGTGCGTGCCGTCGGGCAGGGCCTGGTCGTGCTGCATGGTGACGGCGTGGTTGTGCGTGAGCTGGCCGAGGCTGTTGACCTGCCCGTGGTAGAGCTGGACGTGGACTTCCTCGGGGACCAGCTCGCCCAGCGCGACGACGGCCTCGACGCGGACGGGCTGGCGGACGGTGACGCTGCCGTTGCCGGCGACCTGGCTGGTGACGTCGACGACGCGGACCTGGTGCCAGCGGTGGCGGTAGTGGTCGATGTGGTCGGCGAGCTCGCGGGCCTGGACGAAGCCGCCGGCGCCGAGGCGCTGGGCGGCGTTGTGCGCGGGGAAGTAGAACTTCTTGGCGTACTCGGCGACCATGCGGTGGGTGCTGAAGAACGGGGCGAGGGCCTTGATGCAGTTCTTCATCTTGGCGACCCACTTGCGCGGGACGCCGCCGGCGTCGCGGTGGTAGAACTCGGGCACGATCTGGCTCTCGAGCACCTGGTAGAGCGCGCGGGCCTCGATCTGGTCGCGGGCGTGGTCGTCGCCCTCGTAGTGCTCGCCGCGGCCGATGGCGAAGCCGACCTCGGGGTCGAAGCCCTCGACCCACCAGCCGTCGAGGATGGAGCAGTGCATGCAGCCGTTGACGGCCGCCTTCATGCCGCTGGTGCCGCTGGCCTCCAGCCCGCGGATGGGGGTGTTGAGCCAGATGTCGCAGCCCTGGACCATGCGGCGGGCGATCTCGATGTCGTAATCCTCGAGGAACACGACGCGGTGGCCGTGGCCGCTGGTGCGGGTGAACTCGATGATCTCGCGGATGAGGGCCTTGCCGCCGCCGTCGGCGGGGTGGCTTTTGCCGGCGATGATGAGCTGGATGGGCCGATCGCCCGTGAGCAGGCGGTGCAGGCGTTCCTTGTCGCTGAACAGCAGCGTGCCGCGCTTGTAGGTCGCGAAGCGGCGCGCGAAGCCGATGGTCAGGGTGTCCATGTCGAGCGCGCTGGCGGCGGACTCGATCTCGGCGGCGCCCGCGCCGCGGGCGGTCATCTGCTTGCGGATCTTGCGGCGGACCCAGGCGATCAGGTGCTCGCGGCGGCGGCAGTGGGCGGCCCACATCTCTTCGTCGGGGATCTCGTCGACCGCGTCCCAGGTGCTCATGTCCTGCGGGCGCTCGTGCCAGGCGTCGCCCAGGTAGCGGTCGTAGAGCCGGGCCATGTCGGCCGAGGCCCAGAAGCGCGTGTGCACGCCGTTGGTCACGTGCTGGATGGGCACGTCGCTCTCGGGCACGCCCGGCCACATCTGCTTCCACATGCCGCGGCTGACCGCGCCGTGCAGCTCGCTCACGCCGTTGCAGAACCGCGCCGTGCGGATGGCCAGCACGGCCATCGAGAAGAACTCCTTGCGGTCGGCGGTGTTCTCGCGGCCCAGGGCGAGGAAGCCCTCGAGGTCGAGCCCCAGGTCCTGCAGCATGGACCCGAAGTAGGTCTCCATGAGCGAGGGCGGGAAGCGGTCGATGCCCGCGGGCACGGGCGTGTGGGTCGTGAAGATGTGGGCCGCGGCGACAGCCTCGCGGGCCTGGTCGAACGTCAGCTTCCAGCCCGAGGCCTTGCGGGTCTGGATGATCCGCTCCATGGTGCAGAACGCGGCGTGACCCTCGTTGATGTGGAAGACGCTGGGGTCCTCGCCCATCGCGGCGAGGGCGCGGACGCCGCCGATCCCGAGCACGATCTCCTGCTTGATGCGGTGCTCGATGTCGCCGGCGTAGAGGCGGTTGGTGATCTCGCGGTCCTCGCGGCTGTTCTCGGGCAGGTTCGCGTCGAGCAGGTACAGCGGCACGCGGCCCACGTCGCAGCGCCACACGCCCAGGCCCACGGTGCGGCCCGGAAGCTCGACGTGCACGCGGAGCGGGCGGCCGGTCTTGGGGTCCATCACGCGGTGGATGGGCTGGTTGGGCGCATCGACCTCGGGGTAGGTCTCCTGCTGGTAGCCGTCGGGGTTGAGGTACTGGTGGAAGTAGCCCTGGCGGTAAAACAAGCCCACGGCGACGAGCGGGAGGCCCAGGTCGGCCGCGGCCTTCAGGTGGTCACCCGCGAGCAGGCCCAGGCCGCCGGAATAGATCTGGAAACACTCGGTCAGGCCGAACTCGGCGCAGAAGTACGCGGCCTTGAAGGGCTTGTCGCCCGTGGCGAGCGAGCCGGCGGCCTCGGCGAACCAGCCGCGGTGCTGCATGTGCTCGAGGAGCTGGTTGTGGACCGTGCGGACGAGGTGGAGGTACGACCGGTCGTTGGCGGCGCGGTCGAGCTTCTCCTGGCTGATCGAGCCCAGCAGCAGCACGGGGTTGTGCCCGCAGTGGTCCCACAGGTCGCGGTCGAGGCGCGTGAACAGGTCGACGGCCTCGTAGTTCCACGTCCACCACAGGTTGTGCGCGATCTCGATCAGCGGGCGGAGCGGTTCGGGCAGATACGGCGTCACACGGAACGACTGGATGCGGGCCTGGCTGGGGCTGAGCATGGGGGCTTTCTGGGCTGATGGCCGACCGACCGGCAGGAACACACGCCGGGCGGGGAGAACCGCGGCTTCCCGGACGTTCGGCACGCGCGGGAGCCGGTGGCATATCGGCCCGCGAGCGGGCGATCTGCACGCGGAAAGGTTATCAGGCGTCGCGCCGGCCCCTGCGTGGGTGACGAACAGCGACCGATCGGCCGTGCGGAGCCCGCGGGCCCTCAGACCAGCATCTCGGCGATCTTGACTGCCGTGAGCGCCGCCCCGGTGCGGAGCTGGTCGCCCGCGACGAACAGCGACCAGCGGTCGCACGCGGCACCGGGGTCGAGGGTCGAGCGGCCGTCGGCGAGCTCGTGCACGCGGCTCAAGTCGGGGCGGATGCGGCCGACGAGCACCTCGTCGCCGCCGCTGGCCTTGAGGGGCGTGGGGAACGCGTTGTTGGCCCGGTCGTCGACGAGGCGCACGCTCGCGCCGCCGGCGAGGGCCGCGCGGACCTCGGCCTCGGTCGCGGGGCGCTTGAGCGTGACGGTGATGGACTCGGCGTGGGCCCGCATGGTGGGCACGCGGACGCAGGTGGGCGAGAGCAGGAGGGCCGGGTCGCCCCAGATGCGGCGCGACTCGCTGATCATCTTGAGTTCTTCGCCGTTGTAGCCGCTGGCGGCGTCGATGCCGGCGTTGTGGCTGAAGAGGTTGAAGGCGTAGGGCTCGGGGAAGACCGACCTGGTGAGCTCGCCGGCAGCCACGCCTTGGAGTGTCTGGTGCGTCTGCAGCATGAGCTCGTCCATCGCCGCCGCGCCCGCGCCGCTGGCGGCCTGATAGGTGCTCACGCTGATGTGCGCGACGCCGAAGGCCTGCCGCAGCGGGTTGAGCGCGACGAGCATGATGATGGCCGAGCAGTTCGGGACGGCGCAGAGCAGGCCGCGGCGCGGGGCCGAGTCGCCGCGCTTCGAGCGGGCCTGAATCACGGTGTCGCCATTGACCTCCGGGACCACCAGGTGGCACGCGGGATCGGCGCGGAACGCCGAGGAGTTGTCGACCACATCGACGCCCGCGGCGACGGCGGCGGGGGCGAACTGCTTGCTGGGCCCGGAGCCGGCGGAGAGCAGGGCGAGGTCGATCCCACGGTGCCAGCCCTCGGCAAGCGGCTCGATGGGGTACGGCTCGCCCCCGAAGATGATCGACTTGCCCGCGGAGCGGGGCGAGGCGAAGAGGCGGAGGTTCGCCAGCGGGAACCGGCGCTGCTCGAGGATCGCGAGCATCTCGCGCCCGACCGCGCCGGTGGCCCCGACGACGGCGATGGTGGGTTGCGTGGGCATGCGGATCGGATTCCGGAGGGCCCGCGGGTGTGTCGGCGGGCGGGCGATCGGCCGGGAGGGACTCGGAGGTCAGAACGCGCGGGTGACGACGGCGTCGGCGAGCTGGAGCAGCAGGCTCTTGGCGGGCGAATCGTGCAGCGAGGACAGGGACTGCTTGGCGCGGGCGACGAACGCGTCGGCGGTGGCTCGGGCGTGGTCGATCGAGCCGGTGGCGCGGAGGTGCTCGACCAGCCGCGGGCCGAGGTGGTGAGCGGCGGCGGCGCCGTCGTCGACGGCGGACTCCAGCAGCGCGAGCGTCCGGCCGCGGAGGGCGGGCTCGGCGGTCGAGAGGTGGTGGATGAGCGGCAGGGTGAGCTTGCCCTTCTCGAGGTCCTTGCCCAGCGACTTGCCGACGACCGAGGCCTCGCCCGTGAGGTCGAGCAGGTCGTCCTGGATCTGGAACGCGATGCCGAGGGCGTCGCCGAAGTCGTCGAAGCGCTGGGCGAGGCGGTCGTCGGCCCCGCCGTGGACCGCCCCGAGCCGGCAGGCGACGGCGATGAGCGAGGCGGTCTTGCGGCGGACGATCTCGAAATAGGTCGGCTCGTCGAGGGAGAAGTTCTCGCGGTGGTGGAGCTGCAACAGCTCGCCCGCGCACAGCGTCATGCCCACGCGGGCGACCAGCAGGGCGGTGGCCTGCGAGTCGAGCTGCGAGCAGAGGTGGTACGCCGCGGAGAAGAGGTAATCGCCCAGGATCACCGCCGTCTCGTTGCCGCGGAGGCGGTTGACGGTCGGGGCCCGCCGGCGGGTGTCGGCCTCGTCGAGCACATCATCGTGCACGAGCGTGGCGAGGTGGATCATCTCGCACGTGCCGCCGACCACGATGTGCCCCTCGCGGACGTGCTCGTCGGCGGGGACCTCGGCGGCGGCGGGGTCGGCGGCCAGGCCGGCCAGGATCGCCATGATCGGGCGGATCATCTTGCCGCGGTACTGCTCGACGTGGTCGGCGAGGCGCTGGACGGGCGGGAGGTCGGAACGGAGCTGGGCGTCGAGCCGCTCGCTCACCCGCCCCAGGGCCCGCTGCACGACTTCCTGCAGCGGCATCAGCTCGGGCGACACCGGCATCAGCGTGGGCATGGCCCAAGCGTATTCAGCCTGAGGGCCAGGTCAGGCCAGCGTCGGCGGGCGGTCGACGGTCCGCTCGCTGCGGACGTTGCCCGTGTTCAGCGTCCCCGCGGGCTCGACCAGCAGCACGTGCACCTCGCGCTCGGCGAACGGCTGGTGCTCGACGCCCCGCGGCACGATCAGGAACTCGCCCTCGCGGAGACGGACCGTCCGGTCGCGGAAGCGCATGTCGAACTCGCCGCGGACGACCAGGAACAGCTCGTCCTCGGCGGCGTGGTGGTGCCACACGAACTCGCCCTGGAACTTCACCAGCTTGATGTGCACGTCGTTGACCTGCCCGACGACGTGCGGCGTCCAGTGAGCCGAGAAGCGGGCGAGGGCGTCGGCGAGGTTGACCTTTTCGGCGCTCAAGGGGGGCTCCTCGGGCTTTCGGGGGGCGCAGCGGGCCTCAGCGCTCGGCGACGATGTACCCGATGAACGAGCGGTCGGCGGTGCCGGTGCCGCTCTCGCGGAAGACGCCGTTGCCCCGGCCGTTCTTGGCGGTGCCTTCCCAGTAGACGCGGACGGTGCCGAAGCCCGCGTCGCGGAGCAGGTCCTGGAGTTCGGGCAGGGTCCAGAGGCGCCATTCATACGAGAACGCGCGGTGGAGCTTGGAGCCGTCGGGGAAGGCGAAGTGGATGTGGCAGCGCATGCGCCCGCTGATGGGCTCGAAGAGGTCGTGGTCCCACAGGAAGGTGAAGGCCTGGCCGCGGCCCAGCGAGCGCGGGTTGCGTTCGACGAAGCCGTCGAGGTGGCACTCCGACCCGCCCACGTAGTCGAGCACGAACACCCCCTCGCGGCCCAGGGCGGCTCGGGCGGAGCGGAAGTACGCCAGCAGCGTGGCGCGGTCGCGGAACGTGTAGTACGAGAAGTTGAAGGCCACAACGACGTCGAAGGCCCCCGCCGCGGGGGGCCGGAGCACGTCGGCCTTGACGAGCCGGACGCGGGAACGCTGTTCGGGTTTTAGCGGGGCGAGGTGGCGATGCTCCCCCCACGCGAGCGGGGCGGGGTCGAGGTCGAGGCCGACGGCGGTGCGGTTTGGCGCAGACTTCACCCACTCGGCGGCGAAGAAGCCGGTGCCGCAGAAGTCCTCGCGCAAGGCTCTGGGCGGTCGCCCCTTCAGGCGGCGAAAGGTGCGGTCGATGAAGGCGATCTCGACGTCGGGCGTCTGAACGGCGGCCTCGTAGAGGGCGTAACGATCGGCGGATCGGGCGGTGAGCCCGGGCTTCCGGCGGGCAGGCGAACGGGGCATCGGGCGAGTGTACCGGCTTGGTTCGGCAGGCCGGGCCGGTAGAATCGGCCCCCCTCGGGCTGGAAGCTGGGTAAAGCCGGTTCGGGCCGCGAGTTGCCCGTAGCGGGTGCCGCGTCCGGGTCCGGGAGGGGGTGCAGCGAGGTGGCCATGCGACTGTCGATGATCGGTACGGGCTATGTTGGGCTGGTGACCGGCGTGTGCCTGAGCAACGTCGGCAACGACGTGGTCTGCATGGACGTCGACGAGCGGAAGATCGCGCTGCTCCGGCAAGGCAAGAGCCCGATCTACGAGCCGGGCCTTGATGACCTGCTCGAGCGGAACATCAAGGCCGGGCGCCTGCGGTTCTCCACCGACTCCTGGGAGAGCCACAAGGACGCCGACATGATTTTCATCTGCGTCGGCACGCCCAGCGACGACCGCGGGCACACCGACCTCAAGTACATCGACGCGTCGGCGGACGCGATCGCCGAGGTGCTCACCAAGCTCGGCCCGAGCCAGAAGCCCAAGGTGGTGGTGGTCAAGAGCACGGTGCCGGTGGGCACGACCTTCCGCGTGCGCGATCGGATCCGGGCCAAGGTCGGCCCGTCGATTCCTTTCGAGGTGGCCGACAACCCGGAGTTCCTGAAGGAAGGCGCGGCGATCGAGGACTTCAACAAGCCCGACCGCGTGGTGGTGGGCGTCGAGAACGAGCGGGCCGGGCAGCTCATGCGCGACCTGTACGACCCGTTCGTCCGCAACGGGCACCCGATCTACGTGATGGACGTGCTCAGCGCCGAGATGGTGAAGTACGCCAGCAACGCGATGCTCGCCTGCAAGATCTCGTTCATCAACGAGATGGCCAACCTCTGCGAGGCCTACGGCGCGGACGTGGCCAAGGTCCGCGAGGGCATGTGCTCCGACAAGCGGATCGGCAACCAGTTCCTGTATCCCGGCCTGGGCTACGGCGGGTCGTGCTTCCCGAAGGACACGCTCGCGTGCATCATGATGGGCGAGACGCGGGGCGTGCCCACGCCCGTCAACAAGGCCGTGCACGAGCTGAACCAGGCGCAGCGCGACCGGTTCTTCGCGAAGATCATGAAGCACTACGGGGCGAAGGAGCTGGCCGGCGGGCTCTCGGGCAAGACGCTGGCGTTCTGGGGCATCGCCTTCAAACCGCGGACCGATGACATCCGCGAGGCGCCGGCGATTACGCTGATGCGCAAGGCGATGTCGTACGGCGCGAAGGTGATCGCGTTCGACCCGGTGGCCAACGAGAACGCCCGCCGCGAGCTGGGGCCCAACTACACGATCGTGGACGACCTGTACGAGTGCGTGAAGGGCGCCGACGGGCTGGTGGTCTCGACCGACTGGGACGACTTCAAGAGCCCGAACTGGGACCGCGTGGGCCAGTCGATGCGCGACCGGGTCGTGTTCGACGGGCGGAACCTGTACAAGCCCTCGCAGATGCGCGAGCTGGGCTTTGCGCACTACAGCGTGGGCCGGGCCCCGATGAAGGTCTGACCGCCGCGGGCTCAGCGCTTGAGCCGGCGGAGCACGCGCTTGACCATGTCCTCGGCGACGGCGACCTCGGCGATCGAGACGTCGTCGGCGCCCGCGCCGGTGGCGGCGAACGCGGCGCTGAGGTAGCCCGTGCGGGCGACGATGTAGACGTGCGGCGCGAGGTTGCGGATCGCCGTGCACGCGCGCAGGATCGCGTCGTCGTCGGGGACGGTGAGGAAGACGGCGTCGCAGTGCTCGATGTGCAGGGCCTCGAGGACGGCGGGGTTGCCGATGTCGCCGTAGATCGCCTGCCGGCCGAGGCGGCGCTGGTTCATGACGGTCTCGGGGTTGAGCTCGACGAGCGTGTAGGGCACGCCGTTGACCTCGAGATGATCGGCGACCGCCCGGCCGACGACGCCGAAGCCCGCGATGACGACGCGCTGCCGCGGCGCGGCGGCCGCGCCGCTCGGGTCAATGGCGGCGGGCCCGTGGGCCTCCGACGCGGTGCCGTTGGACGGGGCGCCCGCGGCGGGAGCGTTCCCGTCGGCGGACGTCTCCAGCTTGCCGGCGAGGGCGGCGGGGCTCTCGCGGAGCGCGGAATTCCGCAGCCACGGGGCCGTGCGCAGGCGGCCCAGCCAGGGCGTCAGGCGGTCGCTGAGCGTGAAGAGCATCGGCGCGAGGATCAGCGACAGCACCACCACGGCGATCGCCAGGGCGTCCTTGCGGGTGTCGGTCACCTTGGCGGCCTCGGCCAGGGCGAGGATGACCAGGCTGAACTCGCCGGCGTTGGCGAGGGCGAGCCCGGTGCGGGCCGAGACCACGGGCGTGGCGCCGGCGGCCCAGACGCTCCCGCCGATGAGCAGGGCCTTGATCGCGATCACGCCCACGACGCCCGCGAGAACAATGTACCACGCGGAGGCGACGACCAGCATGTTGAGCTTGAGGCCGACGGTCGTGAAGAAAATCGCCATCAGCAGGTCGCGGAGCGGGGCGAGCTGGCCGGCGAGCTGGTAGCGGAAGGGCGTGCTGGCGAGCAGGAACCCGGCCATGAACGCGCCGAGTTCCGGGCTGAAGCCCAGCCACGCCGTCGCGACCGCCGCCCCGAGCGCGACGGCGGCCGAGAGGACCAGGGACGTCTCGCCGCTCTGCTCGCGGGCGGCCTCGCCCAGCAGGCGCGGGAGCAGGTAGCGGCCGAAGGCGATCAGCGCGGCAATCCCGCCGATGGCAACGCAACCGGCGGCGACATAGCCCGCCGCCGAGCCCGCCATCACGCCGGTCTGGTCGCGGACCCAGGCCGTCAGCGTGGTGTCCATCGGGTTGCCCGGGACGGGCACGGGCGGGGCGACCGGGCCGGCGTGAGCACCCACGGCGCTGGCGGCGGCCCACGTGCCCAGCGCGGGCAGCATGGCGAGCACCACCAGCGAGAGCAGGTCCTGCACGATCGAGATGCCCACCACCAGCCGCCCGTGCAGGCGGTGCATCTCGCGCCGCTGCTGGAGGATCCGCAGGCCGACGGCGGTTGACGACATCGACATCGCCATGGCCAGCGCAAGGCCCGACGGCGCCGACGCCCCCAGCACCATCGCCAGCGGCCACATGGCCAGCGTGACGAGCACCGTCGACACCGCCCCGACCGTGAGCATCGAGACCAGGCCCGAGCGGATGCTGGAAAGGTCCAGGTGCAGCCCGATGATGAACATCAGCAGGACCGTCGAGAGGCCCTTGATCTGCTCGATGCTCTCGTCGCTGGAGATCAGCCCCAGCGCGAACGGCCCGATGATCGCCCCGGTGATCAGGTAGCCCGGGATCGCCGCCAGGCGCAGACGGTGCAGCAGCGTGGTGACCAGCGCCGCCGCGGCGAGGATGACCAGCAGGTCAACCGCCGGGTTCGTGGCCGCGGGCTCGGCGGCGTTGGCCAGAAGAAGAGAGACCATGGGTCCGATCGTAGAGGGCGCGGGCTCGATCGCCGGCGGAGGACTACCGCCGCACCAGCGGGACGCCGGTGCCGCCGACCCTGCTCGGTGCCCCCGTCGCGTCGCGGCTCAGCGCTTGACCAGCACGCTCAGCAGCGTGAGGTCCGCCGGGGTGATGCCCTCCAGCCGCCCGGCCTGCCCGAAGGTCGCCGGCCGGAAGCGGTGCAGCGCCTGCCGCGCTTCGGTCCGCAGGTGCACCATGCCCAGGTAGTCCGCGTCGGCGGGCAGGCGGCGACGTTCAAGGTCGCCCTGCCGGCGGATCTCGGCCCGGGCCCGGCGGACGTAGTGCTCATAAAAGCGCTCGGTGTGCAGCGTCCGCAGCACGCCGGGCTCCACGTCGCCCGCGGCGACGCCGTGCTCGGCCAGCACGCCCGCGAGGTCACTCTCGGTGAACTCGGGTCGGCGCAGGATCTCCGCCAGCGGCTTGCCGTGCAGCGTCAGGCGGTCGACCAGCGCGTTGAGGGCATCCAGTTGCTCGCGACGCCGCGCGAAGCGCTCACGCCGTGCGCGCCCGAATGCACCGTCGCCGAGCAGCCCCCACTCCTCCGCCCGCGGCGTGAGTCGGTCCGCCGCGTTGTCGGCCCGGAGCAGCAGGCGGTGCTCGGCCCGGCTGGTGAACATGCGGTACGGCTCGACGGGCGTCTTGGTCACCAGGTCGTCCATCAGCACGCCCAGGTACGCCTCGTCGCGCCCCAGCGTCACCGGCTCAAGCCCGCGCGCGAAACGGGCGGCGTTGAGGCCCGCGATCAGGCCCTGGGCGGCCGCCTCCTCGTAGCCGCTGGTGCCGTTGATCTGACCCGCGAGGAACAGCCCGGGCCAGCGCTTGGCCTGGCCCGTCGCCTCGATCTGGTGCGGCCGGACCGTGTCGTACTCGACGGCGTAGCCGAGGCGCAGGATCTCGGCCCGCGCGCAGCCGGGCATCATCCGCACCAGCGGCTCCTGCACGTCGGCGGGCAGGCTGGTGCTGATGCCGTTGGCGTAGATCCACTCGGCGTGCTCGGGCCGCAGGCTCTCGGGCTCGAGATAGACATGGTGGCTGTCGCGGTCGGCGAAGCGGACGACCTTGTCCTCGAGGCTCGGGCAATACCGCGGGCCGACCGACTCGATCTGCCCGCTGAACATCGGGGCCCGGTGCAGGTTCGCGCGGATCAGCTCGTGCATCGTCTCGGTGGTGCGCGTGATGCGGCAGTCGACCTGCGCGAGCACCGGGAACGGGGCCGAGAGGTCGCTGAACGGGACCGGCGGGTCGTCCCCCCGCTGCTCGTCAAGCCCGGCCCAGTCGATGCTCGACCGCTTGAGCCTCGGCGGCGTGCCGGTCTTGAGCCGCCCCAGCTCGAAGCCCAAGTCCGCCAGCGCGCGGGCGATGCCGACGGCGGCGGCTTCGCCGAAGCGCCCGCCCGGCGTCTGCGCCTCGCCCGTGTGCATGAGGCCGCGCATGAAGGTGCCGGTGGTGAGGAGGACCGCGGGTGCGGAAAGGGTCAAAGGGGCAAATGGCCAAATGGCCAAATCGGAACTCGGCGGGCGGGCGCCACTGGGGGCAACGCTCACGGTCCACCCGTGATCGGGCCTTGAATTTGGCCCTTTGGCCATTTGACCCTTTGGCCCTTTGGCGGCGAGCCGCTCGACGCTCCCCGCCACCACCTCGATCGGCCCCCGCTCCGCCAGCAGCCCCTGCACCGCCTCGGCGTACGCGTACTTGTCGCACTGGGCCCGCGGGCCGTGCACCGCGGCGCCCTTGCTGGTGTTGAGGACTTTGAACTGGATGCCCGCGCGGTCGGCGGCCAGGCCCATTAGCCCGTTGAGGGCGTCGATCTCGCGGACCATCTGGCCCTTGGCCAGCCCGCCGATCGCCGGGTTGCAGCTCATCGCCCCGATCTTGCCGGGGTCCATGGTGACGAGCGCGACGCGGCCCTCCGGCCCCAGCACGTTGGCCGCGGCCCACGCGGCCTCGACGCCCGCGTGCCCCCCGCCGATCACGATGACGTCGTACGCCCGCATCACGCCGGGATTATTCGTGTCCCGCGGCGTGAAACAGCCGGGCGGGCCGGGGCGTAGTCACCGGGGCGGGGCGAGAGCCGCCGCCGGGAGGTTTCCGGATGTCCAGGAGCACGATGACGACCGGCCGCTGGATGTTCGCGTGCGGGGCAGTCGCCGCCGGGGGCGTGCTCGCCGCCGCGGCGTGGACGCGCGACGATCAGCCGGCCGAGCGGTTTGTCTACGGCCAGATCGCCATCGATGATGGGCAGGCCGTGCTGGTGACCGACCGGGTGGTGCAGCGGATCGAGATCCCGCTGCAGCCCGCGGACGCCAACAGCCGCACGGTCTTCCGCAACGCCCTGGGCCCGTACCAGAAGCAGTTCAACCCGCTGCTGTACACCCTGAGCGTGTTCGGGAGCGAGGGCTGGGAGGTCATCGACGGCTCGGTGCCGCTGCGCGAGGGCGAGCGTGTTCTCGTGCGGCGGCGCGTGCGCTGAGCCGGCCGAGACTCAGGCGGAACGCTCGCCGCGGGCCCGCAACCTGGGTTCGAACAGCGCTTCCCACAGTTCGTCGAAGCCGGTCGGGTCCACGGAGCGGGACGGCTCGGCGTCCGCGTGCTCGCCGGCGCCGCGGCGGCGCGAAACCGGCCCGTGGGGCGGGCCTGGGCGGGCGGCGACGTTGGCCCAGCCGTAGTGGCCCTGCGTGCCCGCGGGACCGTCGGGCGCACCGGGCGGGACGCGGCCGGCGCGGGCCGCCCGGCGGGCGTCGTAGGCCCGGCGCTTGTCGGGGTCGCTGAGCGCGGCATAGGCCTTCTGCACGCGCGCGAACTGAGCGGCCGCATCGGCCTGGGCGTTCACATCGGGGTGCAGACGCTTGGCCGCCTCGCGGTACGCCCGTCGGATCGCCTCCGCATCGGCATCGGGCCGCAGGCCGAGAGTCTGGTAGTGGTCAGCGGGCACCGGGACGCTCCCGAGGCTCGCGCCCGCGCGGGCCGGCGGCGTCCCGGCGGCGGTTCACTGACCGGGGTCCTTCCGCGATGCGGGCAGGACGCCCGGCCCCTGCGGGGCGGTGCCGGCGCGGACCAGGTTCTCGTGGCTGTCGATCCAGACGGGCTGGATCTCGAAGGTGAGAAACGCGCCGCCCGGGATGTCCCAGCGCAGGTCGCCGCCGTCGCCGAAGCCCAGCCCCGGCGGGATCACGATGCGGCGCAGCGACCCGACGGTCATGCCCTTGATGCCCTCGCCGAAGCCCGTGATGAAGGCCGAGGGCCACTTGATCTGGATGGGCTCGCCCTTGTTCTCGCGGCGGAAGTCAGCGAACAGGCGCCCGTTGGTCATCCAGCCGCGGTAGGTGACGGCGGCGTGCATGTCGGGGCCGATCGCCATCGCGCCCGGCGCAGGGGGGATGAGGTCGAGGATGAGCAGGCAGCCGTCGACGAACGTCGCCTTGCTCGCGGGCGCGAACGCGGCGAAGGCGCGGGGCGAGCCGTCGAACCCCGCGACCGGGCGGCCCTGCTGGTCGAAGAGCCGGTCCGTGACGGTCACGCGGCCGGGCTGCACGCTGATGATCGCCTCGGCCTCCCACGCGCCGATGTCGTTCTTGCGGGCGGGCACGCGGCCCTTGGTGCGGGCCGTGAAGCCCGAGCCCTCGCGCGTGACGGCGAGGTCCATCACCGGCTTGAGGAAGCGCAGGCCCATCGCGGGGAAGCGGTCGGGGTACAGCCACAGACCGACGATGGACTCCGGGAACGTGTCGCGCCCGTCGAAGTCCATGACGCGCAGGCGCAGCTCGCCGTCCACCTTCGCGACCACGTAGATCGCCTGCCGGAAGGGGTTCCCGGGGTTGTCGGCGCGGGCGGCCTCGACATAGACGGCGGCGTCGGTGCCCGTGATGTCGACGCGGGCCAGGTGCAGGTGCACCTCGGGCTGGCCGCCAGCGGCCTCGGTCCGGAACGAGCCCTTGAGCAGCGCGAGCACCGCCGCGACGTCGTCGTCCTCGACCTCCGGCAGCGGGGCGCGGGGCGGGAGCGGCGTGCGGTCGTTGATGGGGTACTGCACCACGCTCGCGGCGGCGCGGCTGATGGGCACCTGCGAGGGCGGGGCGGGCGACCACGGGCCGTCCTCGACCTGCGCCCCCGCCGGGGCGACCAAGCCCAGCAGCGCGAACGCGCCGGCAGCCGCCAGCGAAGCCAAACCCGTTGCCCGAACATGCGGCCGAGGACCGTGGTTCATGCGAGGTGCTCCTGACCGGGTTATCGGCTCGCGCGGGGCGGAGCTTGGAGCCCCGGGTGCCCCCGGCGGGCCTTCCGCCCCGTGCGATCAGGCCAGTTCGGGGTACATACGCCCCACCACGCCCACGAGGTCGCGCACGTGGCTGATCGACTCGTCCATGAACTTCTGCTCGGTCGCGTCGAGCGGGAAGGTGATGATCTTCTCGACGCCCTTGGCCCCGAGCACCGCCGGCACGCCCACGAACAGGCCCTTGCCCTTCTGGCCCAGCGCCACGCCGAACTCATTCTCGCAGTACGCCGCGGACGCGATCACGCGCTTCTTGTCGCGGACGATCGCCTCGACCATCTCGACGGTGCCAGCGGAGGGCGCGTACCACGCGCTGGTGCCCATGAGCTTGACGATCTCGCCGCCGCCGACCTTCGCCCGCTCGACGCACGCCTGGATCTTCTCGGCGGGGAGCAGGTCGCTGACCGGGATGCCGTTGACGCTGGTGCGCTTGGGCAGCGGGACCATGTCGTCGCCGTGGCCGCCCAGCAGCAGGCCCTGGATGTCCTCGACGCTCACGCCCAGTTCCATCGCAAGGAACGTCTTGTAGCGGGCGACGTCGAGCGCCCCGGCCTGGCCCATCACGCGGTGGGCCGGGAAGCCGGTCACCTTCCACGCGACGTAGACCATCGCGTCGAGCGGGTTGCTCACCACGATCACGATCGCGTTGGGGGCGTACTTCTTGACGTTCTCCGCCACGTTCTTGACGATCCCCGCGTTCACCTGCACGAGGTCGTCGCGGCTCATGCCGGGCTTGCGCGGCAGGCCCGCGGTGATCACCACCACATCAGAATCGGCGATGTCGGCGTAGTCAAAGGTGCCCGTCAGGCGGGCGTCGAAGTTCTCGATCGGCCCGCAACACGCAAGGTCCAGCGCCTTGCCCCTGGGCATGTGCAGCTCGGGCTTGTCCTTGTTCGGGATGTCGAGCAGCACGACATCGCCCAGCTCCTTCATCGCCAGGCTCCGCGCGCACTCGCCGCCGATGTTGCCCGCCCCGATGACGCTGATCTTCGCACGCTTGAGCACGGATGCCTCGCTTTCGATACAGATGGCCCGGCTCGGCCGACGCCCCGCGCCGAAGCGGGGGGACCGATAGGGCCGCGATGATAGAACCCACCGGGCGGCCCTTGGCAAGCGGGCTTCACGCGCCGCCGGCGTGTGCTTGCGCGGCCGCCCACGCCGCGCGGGCGTCGGCGATCAGGGCCGCGATCTCCGCCGGCAGGGCCTGGCCCGACCACAGCCCGGCCAGCGCGTCGGCGTGCTGCCGGATCAGCACCGCCGCCCGGTCCAGCCCCAGCGCCCGCTCGTCGGGCGGCAGCGTGCCGAGCTCCCCCAGCGCGAACGCGACCGCCTGCAGCCCGACGATCGGCCCCACCGCCGCCCGCCAGCGCGAGCCCTCGGGCGTCCGCGGGAACGCGACACTCACGCGGGCGAACTCCACCCACCACCCCAGCAGCATCGCCCACGTCAGGCTCGAAGGCTCTTCGTCCATCGGGCAGACGCTAGCCGCCCCGGCCGCGACGGCCGGCCACTAGAGTCCGCCCATGGAGATCAACCCCGCCGACCTTTCCCTCGAGAACCGCTACAAGCTGCTCATCGGCATGGTCGTGCCGCGGCCCATCGCTTTCGTCTCGACCATCAGCCCCGAAGGCCGGCCCAACCTCGCGCCGTTCTCGTTCTTCAACGGCGTCTCGTCCGCCCCGCTCATCCTCGCCTTCGCCCCCGCCAACAAGCCCGACGGCACCGAGAAAGACACCCTCCGCAACGCCAAGCCCGCCAGCGAAGGCGGCACGGGCGAGTGCGTCATCCACCTCGTCTCCGAGTCCTTCGCCACCAAGATGGCCGCCTGCGCCGAGCCGCTCGCGTATGGCGAGAGCGAGTTCGCGCTCAGCGGCCTCAGCATGACCCCCTCGCGAATGGTCCGCCCGCCGCGCGTCGCCGAGGCGCTGGTCGCCTTCGAGTGCCGCACGCGCTCGGTGCTCCGCTTCGCGCCGGGCGCCCCCAGCGGCGGCAATCTTGTCCTGGCCGAGGTCGTGCACATCCACGCTGCCGAGGGGCTCGTGAACGAGCGGTACCACGTCGACGCCGAGCGGCTGGCCGCCATCGGCCGGATGGGCGGGCCGACGTACTGCCGGACGCGCGAGCGGTTCGATATCCCGATGGGCCGCGAGGCGCTGCGCGTGGCCGACCCGCTCGCCGGACCGTAGAACGAACGCGAGGCGCCGCGCTAGAAGAGCCCGCCCCCCGCCGCGTCCGTTGGCACACGCAGCCGCTCACCCCGCACGAGCACGTCGCGCACGGCGACGAACGTCGCCGCGTCGCCCCGCTTGAGCTCGGCCGACCGCTTCGCGAGCGCGTTCATGGGCATGAACAGCCGCGGGTTCTTGCGGAGCGTGCCCGCGTGCCGCTCGAGGAACGCCCAGTACAGCCGGGTGATCGGGCAGTCCTTCCGCGGGTCGAACTGGCACGACTCGCAATAGTCGCTCATCTTGTCGATGTACGCCGCCCCGGCCACGTAGGGCTTGGTCGTCATCACGCCGCCCGTGCCGTACGTCCCCATCGCCAGCACGTTGGGCTCGACGACCCAGTCCCACGCATCGGCATACGCGACCCAGAACCAGTCGGTCAGCTCGCGGGGCGAGACATCCAGCAGCGTCGCGAGGTTGCTCAGCACCATCAGCCGCGTGATGTGGTGCGAGTACGCCTCCTCCCACACCGCCCGCACCACCGTGTCCAGGCAGTTCATCCCGCTCGCCGCGCCCCACCACGCCGGCGGCAGCGGCGTGTCACCCCCTAGGTGCGAAGGCGTCGCCCCGCCGAGATCCACCGGGCCTGATGGTGCAGCAGCCCACGGCTTCCCCGCCCACCGCGCATACCCCCCATCCCCCGGCCCCGCCCCCACCGCCACGCGCTCGCCGCGCAGCACGCGGAACCCCTCCG
>FRDC01001316.1_pt1 | contig 21675 bp, 21 predicted proteins | sample 1106171 | NCBI WGS metagenome assembly FRDC01 (sample SAMEA3930566, study PRJEB13176) | freshwater metagenome | biome: Drinking water system; feature: drinking water; material: water | place: Singapore | collected 2014-12-20 | reverse complement strand
TCGTCTTTTACACAGAGAAGATTACATCACCGAGAGGGACCCGCCCTGTAACGCACTGATTCCATGGTGCTATATTTATTTCTCGGGGTACCCTACCATGTTGATCATGAGCGGTCTGCATGTAGCATTTGTGTTCTGGTGCAGATCAATGGAACCGCCGGCTGATCGCCATGGTTTGAGTCGATTCATTTCTTGGCACACAAAGATCTCCTCACAGCGACCCGATTTCCCATCGCGGAACATGGCTGAACTCGCAAACGCTTACTCCATCTGAGTCTTTCGACCTACTGGCAGGACCATCTTAACATTCACCCGGAAAGACGTTTATGAGATAATCATCGCATGGTCCTCAAGCGCTGGCTCGTCGGAGATCCACTTAAGACCGCCCAAGCAAGACACGAACGGCTCTCTAAAACCATCGCCCTAGCCATCTTCTCATCGAATGCCATTTCGTCCGTCGCTTATGCGACCGAAGAAATTTTGCTGGTATTGGTGCTCGCAGGGGCCGCTGCGGTCGCCTGGTCGATCCCAGTCAGCCTCGCCATTCTCTTCCTCGTCGTGGTCCTGACGATTTCCTATCGCCAGATCATTTATGAATATCCGGAGGGAGGTGGTGCATACGTCGTCGCAAGATCCAATTTAGGCGACCGGCCCGCCCTGGTCGCGGCAGCAGCACTGATGATCGACTATGTGTTAACTGTCGCCGTCAGCGTCGCAGCTGGTATTGCAGCGCTCACCTCCGCAATCCCCAGTCTGTATATCCATCGGGAGGCCTTGGGCCTTGTCGCGATTCTGTTCATCATCGTGATGAATCTGCGCGGAGTTCGCGAGTCCGGCAAGTTTTTCGCCGTTCCGACCTATTTTGCCATAGGAGGATTGGGCCTGCTTGTCATAGCGGGTACAATTCGGTCTCTCTCGAATTCCGGCGAGATCCCTCCCATCGCTAATCCGGTCGAGACAGAAACCCTTACTCTGTTTTTAGTTCTCCGCGCCTTTGCTGCTGGCTGTTCAGCGGTCACCGGTATGGAAGTCATTTCGAACGGAGTCAAAGCGTTTCGTCAGCCTGAATCCAATAATGCCGCCACCACCATGGTCTGGATGTCGACCATCCTGGCCTCACTGTTCATGGGTATCAGCTGGATGGCTTATCATTATGGCATCCTCCCCAAGTCTGATGAGACGGTGGTCTCCCAACTGGCCCGACTGACATTCGGCACGGGGGCGGTCTACTACGCCATCCAGATCGGTACCATGGCGTTGTTGGTCTTGGCTGCGAACAGCGCCTTTGCCGGGTTTCCTCATCTGTCCTCGATCCTTGCGCGTGATGGATTCATGCCTCACCAGATGGCGACCTTCGGCGATCGCCTGGTCTTTTCGAACGGCATCATCATCCTTGGATTCTTCGCCTGCCTTTTGCTGGTGCTGTTCCAAGGCGATACGCACGCATTGATTCCCTTGTATGCCATCGGCGTGTTTGTGTCTTTTACGCTCTCGCAAGCCGGCATGGTGAAGCGATGGTTGGTTAAAAAGGGACCGCACTGGCAGACTAAATTGATCGTCAATGGGGCCGGCGCCCTGACCACCGGCATCGCGACCATCATTATCGCGAGCACCAAGTTTATGCAGGGCGCCTGGATCGTTTTTGTACTGGTGGCCATTCTTCTCCTCATGTTTCAGGGAATTCGCTCTCACTATAAAGCTGTCACCGAACAAATCGCGCTGGATCGTCGAGGAGAACGTCCTCCGTTGCCGAGGCGCAATATCGTCATTATTCCCATTAGCGGTTTAAATCGTGCCGTGGTTCGTGCGTTGGACTATGCGCGCAGCCGACCAGGTGAAATCCGCGCCGTCTTCGTCGATGTTGATCCCGAAGAAAGCGCCAAAGTCAAAATCCAGTGGGCTCAATGGGGAGGAGGCGTAAATTTAATCGCCCTTTCCTCCCCATACCGTTCAGTCCTGGGATCGTTACTGGATTATGTCGAAGAATTGCTCGAAAAAGACCAGAATACCTGGGTAACGGTAGTAATCCCCGAGATCCTTCCCGCACGGTGGTGGCAGAGCATCCTTCATAACCAACGGGCTTTGATGCTCAAAGCCGCACTCCTCTTTAAAGACCGGGTGATTCTCATTGATGTTCCTTATCACCTCACCAGGTGACCGTGCCACATCAACCATCGGATATCACGCTTCACACATGTCTCTTTAGATTCCTCGTTTCCCTGCTTGTCCTATGTTTTTGCCTTAGCCTGCCACTGCATGTCCTGGCCTTCAAAATCACGGAACCTGCGGAAGAAGCCACGCTCGCGGGGGGAAGCACGGTCACTGTACATGTCGATCTTGGGAGGAATGCGGGCATCGTCAAGGTCCGTTACTATTGGTATGGCGACCAGGACGAAGTGTTGGTCGAACAGGATGACTCGACGGCCACCGGCTCCATCGTCGCGCCGGTCGCGATGGTGAGCTCAGCCGAACAGGAACCCGCCTTTGGAGGCTCACTGCAAGTGCCGCTGGACGGCATTGGACCGATGCGTCTGCTGGCAGTGGCCGAAATCTCCCGTGGCCGCTTGGAGGCCCGCTCTGTCTTCGATGAAATCATCGTAAAGGTAGTCCCTTCCGCCGCTCTCACGGCCATCGATTTTGAAACAGAGAAGCCGTTGCAACTCGGCAGAGCCGGGCAGTCCTCCGCATTCGGACACGTGGACTCACTCGGCAAGGTTTTCGAACTTCCCGTCGTTGCGGACTTCACCGATGGCGTCAGCCGGCGCATCAGCACGCCGGCCACTGGCACAGCCTACGAGTCTTCCAATCTGAACGTCATCAAGATTTTGCCGGGGGGCTTGCTGCAAATTGTCGGGAACGGCAAGGCCACTATCACCGTCGCGAATTGCGGAAGGCACGCATCATTGGATGTAGATGTCAATGTGAACGCCGAACCGAATGAACCACCCCTCGCCGACGCAGGGACGAATAAAGTGGTCAAAGCCGGATCTCGGGTGAAACTGAGCGGACTCAAGAGCCGTGACCCGGAAGGCGAAGCACTCTACTATAGTTGGAGCCAAGTGCGGGGCAGCAAAGTCTCGCTGCTCGACGCTAATAACTCAGAAGCCTCCTTCCTCGCCCCGACCGTCTCAGAGCCGCGAACCTATCGATTTAAGTTGCGTGTGACGGACAAAAAAGGTGCAGACAGCTTGCCGGCATTTGTAGACGTGACGGTGGAGCCGTAGACTGATGAAGAATCCCTCGTGAACTTATGCAGCCTCTGATTAGGATAGCATCAATAGTGATCCCATTTTTGTTGGGATAATAGGACCGTATGCTTCCAATTAATTTTAACAACCGCCTAATGAAATGATGCGCGTTAAAAATGGGAAGAGATTACCAAGGAGGCTTTGGGAAGCTCCTTGAAGTGCCTCCCGAGGGCTATTTCTTTTTTCGTACGTTCTTTCGAATCCATTTGGCCAACTCATCCTTACCCATTTCGCCAGCAGCACTCTGAAGAGTCGCTCTAGTCCTTTGGAATCAGGAAGTTCCTCAATTCCATTGACTTTGGAGAAAGACAAGAGTGGACAGAACCGCTGCCCGCTTGTTTCCATCCACAAATGGATGATTCTGGGCGAGGTGGAACATGTAGGCAGCTGCCATTGCGGGAAGACAGAGTTGTTTTGCGGGTTCCGTAAGCCGTGGCGTAGAGAGAACGACACCGCTCACGCTTCACTGGCTCGCGTGGTTGTTCGACCTGTCGCTAATCGGTGGGCTGCACCGCTCTGGAGTGGTGATTCTTCTGGCAGACAGGAGCCGACACGACGGTGTGGGGTTTGTTACCCGCTTAAGCGCCCTGTTTTCCCTTGCCTCTCGCAACCAGGGCGATCACCTGAAACAGTTTCTCGACTCGGGCTTTGTATTGATTCATAAATTGAGCGGTCCACATCTTGTTGTATTCGATGGCGGCACTCTTCTTCATGCCTGCATCCTTTTCACCAAGCGGTGAGGAATAGTGCGCGATGAGACGATCCAGCTCATCTTCGCCAAAGCCTTTCGAATACGCATGTTTGAGATGGTCATGGAGCGTTTCGACCTGCCCGATCGATTTTCTGATGTCCTGCAAGAATGCGTCAAGAAGTCGTTCGACTTCCTTCTTTTTTTCACCGGTCAGGTCGGGATAGGTGCTCGCGACGGATTTTCTAATCTGCTGCTCGTATTCGCCGATGTATTTTTGAGTGAGTGACTCATATTCAGACTCGAGTTCTGAGACTTTGATGAGCGTCAGCAGTTTCTCAACCTTGATGGCTTTGGCGTTTTCAATGGCAGCCGCGTCTCCCACGATAATCAGACCGGAAACCAGCGTCGCGAGGCACCACCCCATCATTGGAACCGATGTCGTATCATGCGTGGTCTTGAGCGTGCGCATAGTTCTCACCTCTTGCCGTCGAGTCTACATCCTACGGAGTGATCGTCAAGGAATATGGAATGTTCGATCGGCAAGGGTTGCTCAACTCTCCTGAGGTGGAGGTTGATTGATAGGACGATCCGTCCGCGTACAGCGTTGAGAGCGCCCATCCACTCGTCAACGTTCTTTTCGGCGGAAGCACAAAAGATGAGATCACCGGCGGATCAGGCTTGACTCAGTCGCATCGGTCCGTAGGTTCGGCGGGCCTGATGGAGCTCCTTCAGGTGTTTCCGCAACGCCGGACTGAAAATGGATCGATGTACTTCTCTTCTGAATCGCTCACTTTCCCGTTCGACCTGATCGATGATGTGCGTCAGCTGACCGACCAGGCGTCGCCCCGATCCCGTGAGCCACCCGAGATGGTGATCGGCATAATGGAGATCCTGCAGCGAGTACCGGACGGACGCGACTTCCTCCAAACAACGGAACTGCGCTCGCTGCAGGTCACAGCCTGTCAGACCGGCTTCTTTCCATCTTGCCGTCCCTCCTCGTCCGGTCGCCCACGACGAAAGATGTAGGAATAATAGCGCGCCCATCGCAAAGGTGAAGGTCGCGTGAAGAATCCCGCGCAATGGCCGGAGGCTCCGCCGCCACGGTGAGTAGAAGATCTGCTGGTGATGGTCGCCACGATACATGACATGCTTGCGCAGCAGAAGATTCAAGTGGTGATGGCTGTTTTCATGGATCAGATCGTCGATCAAATCGAGATTGCCGCGGTCGAAACAGTTGATGAATGACAGTCCAGGTCGGTGCCGATAGCTGAAACTGACCACCCCATCGGCCTGAAGCGGGATAAGACGGGTCGTGAACAATCCCAGGAGCGCATGCCCTTCCGGCCAAGCGAGACGGATCGTCCGCCAAGCACGGGCAATCCTGGCGACCTGACGCGGCTCGGTGGGCCTAATCGTCTTCGGTTGACGATTTTTCCCATAGACGAGGGTCGGACCGACGGTGACGGGATCGTGGTCGCCTTGAATGGCGACTTCGGGGTGATGGTACGTCCATTTCCATGGTTCTGCAGAAGCCGACCAGATGGGTGAAACGATCTTGCCGGCCTTCACGGTAATGCCGGTCGGCTCCACCCGAAACACGACACGTCCGGCCGATTGGCGCGCCGCTCGTTGCACGTCACTTGGCGCTTGGCACCAGGCTCCGGTCATACCGACCGCGACCGTTCCGGAAGGCTCCCCCCGTTCGACATGGTCCGACAGCGTTCCTGGCACGTCCCACCGCCCGACCTTGTGCTGACGACACCATTTCACCGGCAACGTCGGATCCAACCACAGGGACTCCTGGCCCAATTCCCGTGCCAACTTCCGGCACAGCGCGATCAGCCGCTTCTCCATTCCGCTCGCTTGAGGCCGGCCCGTTGGGAAGAGATCATCCAGATAGCCGTGTTCAAAAAACTTTTCCCCACATTCGTCGAAGAACTGCGCCGTAAAATCCGGCCGGTCACGCTCAACCTTCCACTGTTTGAGCACGTCCAAGAGGTAGACGAGATCATTGAGCGTCTCGATCCATCCCACCAGTTTCCAGTCGGAATAGGCCTGCAATGCCAGGCTTGAGTGGAGGTAGTCGAAGAAACCGGTCGGCAGCCCGAATTCTCCGGCCAGATCGGCATGGTCGGCGTGCAGCTCTCGACACAAATCGACAAACAGCCGACGCATCGAGAGGCGAAACTCATCTCGTAGTTGCGTGAGCTGTGGCACATCGAGAAGGAGCATGGCGGAACCACTGCGTGAACGGTGCTGGGAGAGGACTCTAACGTAGCGACAAAAGCGGCGCAAGCCCAAGCCGCGCAACTCATGCTGTCTTACAGCCAGGCGGGAGATCATACGCCTCTTCCTCGTTCTACGCAGACTCTCGCGCTCGAGAATGCCTTAATGCTCTTGCGCGTTTGTTCGGCGAATCGTACAGTGGTTCACGAAAGGCACTCATTCTTTCAACGCGCCAAGCTATGGACAAATCGGCAATCAGAGACATAAGCGAAGAACGTAGCCGTCTACAGGCCGCTATTGGATGTCGCTCACGATGATGACTGTGTCCGACTTGTCTCATGTCCTCGCTGAGGTGTCTGCAGCCCTGCGTGGGGGGTGGATCCAGAAAATTCATCAACCCACCGCGCGCACGGTGATCCTCGATGTCCGCGTACCAGGGCAAACCCATCGTTTGCTGATCTCCTGCGAAGGGGGCACGGCCCGTCTGCACATGACGAACCGATCGCACCCCAATCCCCCCACGCCTCCGCCGTTCTGCCAATTCCTGAGGGCCCATGTTCAGGGAGCCAGACTGGACGACATTCGTCAGATGGGGCATGATCGGATCGTTGAGCTCCAGATCACCGGCAGGGATGGCCCGCGCACGCTCGTCTGTGAATTGACCGGCAAAACAGCCAATTTCCTGGTACTCGATGCCGAGCGACGTCACCTCCGCGATCTCGGCAACCAACGCCATCTCGTCGGCCACCCTTATCTTCCGCCGACCCCTCGCGTCACGGGACATGATGGAGCACCGGCTCGATTCGCCGGAGTTCCCGACGCCCCGTTCCCCATCTCGGCGGCACTCGACGACTACTATCAGAACCAAGACACGGCCCGATCGGCCGCTCAGGCCAAAGAAACTCGCATGCGATTACTGAAAAAAACACTCAAGAAGGATCTGCGATTGATCGAAGCCTGGCGCAGCGACCTCTCGAAGGCCGCAGCCTATCGTGACTATGCTCGGTATGGGGAATTGATCAAGGCCAACCTCGGTACGATCACGAAAGGCAGTGATCATATCGAGCTCACGGATTATTTCGATGACACGCTCCCCGTCATCACAATTCCCCTCGACGCGATGAAATCATCCCGGGAGAATATGGACGAGTATTTTCGCAAACATCGCAAATTTCTCGCCGCGCAACGCGAACTCAAACCGCGCATCGAACAAGCGGAGCGCGGAGTAGACCGTCTGCGCCAGGAGCTCAAGGATATCGAGCAAGGAACTTGGACTCCTCCGGTAATACCTACACGTTTGAACTTAACATTCAACAAGGATCATGGCGCCGGGGACCAGCGACGAGGTCCGTTTCGTCGGTTTACCTCGACCGATGGATTTCCCATCTTTGTCGGACGCAATGCCCGGGAAAATGACGAGCTGACATTCGATCTGGCCAAGAGTGAAGATCTTTGGCTGCACGCGCGCGGTACACCGGGCTCACATGTGGTCGTCCGGCTGGATAAAGGAACAGAACCTCCGCCTGAAACTCTCCGTGACGCCGCGACGCTGGCCCTGCTCTATAGTGATCTGAAGAAAAGCGGCAAAGGCGAGGTGATGTACACCAGACGCAAGTGGGTGAAGAAAGCAAAGGGCCAGGCACCGGGAGCCGTCGTGGTGACTCAGGAAAAGTCGCTGCACGTGAGTCTCGATAAGAACCGGCTAGAGGCACTCAAAAGCCGAACCTCTTAGAGCGCTCCGCCACCAATTGGTTGAAACGGCAGGTCGGTGAGTCAAAGCGGACCGACGGCCTCCCACGTTCAGGGCGACCCGACTGGTCCAGTCCGAACGGACTCGCCTCACCGATACGGTCAGCTTGTTCAAAGTATTGGGTGGAGGGTGGGAATGACAACGACAATGTCATCGACAAAACGACAGACCTCATGTTGGTGAAAATGGAAGTTTTCCTCGCCCCGTGACCTGTTCAGCACTATGATGAGGATGGGGGAACTACCATGGACGGTCAGCCGAAGAGACAGGCGGGAGAATCAGCACAAACCATTCTAGTCGTCGACGATGAACGTCCGGTCGTCCAGTTCTGCGCCACTCTGCTGAAAGAGGCAGGATTCATGGTACTCGAAGCCGACGGCAGCTCGGAGGCCCTCAAGCTCTGCACGCAACACAAAGGACCGATCGATCTGCTTCTGACAGACCTCGTGCTGCCTCCGCCGGGTTTTCAACTCGTCTCAATGTCCAACCAATTCCCGCACGTCAACGGCCATGAATTGGCGGTTCGCGCCAGCAAGATCCGGAGCGGTCTTCGTATCATTCTCATGTCGGGGAATCCTGACAGGGATCTGGCCAACCATGGCATCAAGCGGGGCACGCTCCCCTTTTTGGCAAAACCGTTCGAGCGTGACCGCCTCATCAGCCTTGTCAAAAACGTGCTCGCACAGCCGGCGCCGACGCTTGCGGTGGAAACGCGAGCCCGTGCAGCGAACGATACCGACTGGTTCGGTTAGCCATCCTCCCACCCTAGTCATGTTCCGTCATGAACCATCCGGCGATCGATAGCCGCCGATGCTGGCCAGCCGTAAAGTCCACGCGGCAGACCCGATGGAATCGAGGAACGGTAAACATCACCAGCGATCCTGGCCGAGGTTCGATACAGTGGGTCGGCGTGAGGTTGGCTTGCCCCCCGCTGCGATCCGTTCGTCGTTCATAGATGATCAATTCTCCGCCCCAATCAGGCTGCCACTCCTCATGGAAGTAGGTGACGACGGCAATTCGCCGCTGCGGCGCTCGGCGTCCTTGAACCACCCGACCCTGATCCGTGTCGTCATGCGTCAAGAGACAGTCGCCGGCTGCATACGAGTAATAGCTGAATCCCACGTGGCGCCCGATGATATTCGGGAACGATTCGATATAGTCACGAATGCAGGGCAGCTGTAATCGCGACAGAAACCGCGGACCTTCCTCAGGACCGATGTCCGCTTTCGCCCAGTTGCCCGAATTCGGAAAGTCTTCCCGCACATGCGGCAGATCGGACAGGCTTTTCCACGAAGCCTGATTCATCTTCTCCCGAAAGAACTGCCGCTCCTCCGGCGACCAAAAGTTCTCGACCACCGCCACCGGGTTCCTGTGGAGTGAGAACGTGTGTAGATCAGCCGGCCTTATCTGGGATTGCACAACACTCATATCTCTCTGCGGTACTTGTGGGACGCACGTATCATCCGTCTGATTGCATTATCCACCTATTCAGCGCGCAAAAAAAGAAGGGGTTGCCATGGACCATGGCAACCCCTCTCCATTCTGCATGCTGGACTATTTCAACTACCAGCGATCGCGCTTTCCACCGCCTCCGCTTCGACCGCCGCCACCAAATCCACCACGCCCCCCGCCGCCGGCACGCGGTTCTTGAGGACGTGCTTCATTGACTGTCAAGGTCCGGCCACCCATCTCCGATCCATTGAGGGCCGTAATCGCAGCTTGAGCCTCGGAATCCGAGGACATCTCCACAAAGCCGAATCCACGGGATTGGCCGGTAAACTTATCCGTAATGATCCGCGCCGACGCGACCGCGCCATGCGCTGCGAATAAGTCACTCAATTGCTGCTCGGTCGCCGAATAGGGCAACCCACCGACATAAATCTTCGAACCCATCGGGGTTCCTCCTTTAAAATAATGACATTGTCTTGAGCACGAGGAACGGGGAAGGAGCGGGCCGAAGACGCGAACAGTGCAGCGACTTAGGTCTGACTTCCGACAAGATTCCCGGACAAGGCAACATCGGCATTGTGGGTCTCCTCTGAATAGACGCTCAGTATCGTCGAGACCCAGGGCGACACGAGCCGCTCATACCCTAGCACAGAGCCCTTTGGATTACAACCTCACTCCCCGACTCGAACCAGGAGCCCTTGATCCTTACAATAGGCCACCGTCCGGTAGAACCAGGCCACCACTCCGACCAGCAACACCGCGTTCAGACCGACGGCCCATGCAAGCTCTCCGATGGGTGGGCTGCCGGTACCCAAGACCGTTCGCATTCCTTCAAAAATGTGTGCGGCCGGGTTCGCCAACGCGATCATCTGCAGCCATTTAGGCAACACTTCCATGGGATAAAAGACACAGGAGATCGGCTGAAAGAGAAACACCATGCTCCAGGCAAGCACTTCGGCTTCCTGTCCGAACCTCATGATGAGCGACGTCGTGAACACGCCGATGATCCAACCGGTAATGACCAAATTGAGCACGAAGGGCAACAGCCATGCCCCGATGATCAGGAGGTTATACGAATAAAACAGGAGGGCACAGCCGGCCATGACGATCGAGACGATCGTCACCTTCATCACGCTCATCGCCATCGTGGCGGCCAGAAACTCGCTCGGCTTCAGCGGGCTGGCGAACAGATTCATCAAGTTGCGGGCCCAGAGTTCTTCGAGAAAGGAAATCGTAATCCCCTGTTGCGATCGGAACAGCATGTCCCAGAGAATCAACGCCCCCAAAAAAAACGTGACGAATCCCGGAACCTGGCTCTGATAGCGGGCTAAATAGAGGGTGATGAACCCCCAGATCACGAGATCCAGGAACGGCCAATAGAAAATTTCCATGATGCGGGGCAAACTGCGCCGATAGAGGTACAAATGCCTGACGATCAAGGCCGTGACGCGGTGCAGTTTCATCGGTACGTCTCATGATCATGTCCATCCTGACAGCCTCCGCAGCCCCGATGCGCGCCAAGAAGCTCCTCCATGAGATGCCGCGCCCCCGCAGCCAGGTGCGTGCCCGCCCGTTGTCCGTCCGGCATCCGTCGTAACCACAATCCTGCCAGTACCGTCGGCATTCCCAAAAGTCCCACTGCGAACACAGGCGTCATTCGTTCAAGTCCTCCAACCCACCACACCAGGGCGATCGCCAACGCAAGCGGCACAAGCCCTCCCACCACGCTCATGAAGACCATGCGCCACCCGCAGGTTCGCCGACTCAGACCGACCAGGCTGATCGTCAACCAGAAGAGACCCCACGCCGCGCTCAGGGCGAGCCCTCCGGTAAAGAATCCGGCACAGCCGTTCAGCAAGACCTCTGTCACAACGACGACTCCCCCTGTTCTCGTGCGAATTTCAAGAAGACCTCTTCCAAATCCGCCTTCCCGAATCGGTTGATAATGTCCTGCGCCGTTCCCTCCGCCACGATCCGACCGCGCTGAAGAAAAATAATGCGATCCGACATTTCCTCCATTTCACGCATGTTGTGCGACGTGTAGAGAATGCTCAGCCCGGATGCGTGCCGTTCCTGTTTGAGCAAGGCTCGGATCTTGTGGGCGATATCGGGGTCCAAACTCGCCGTCGGCTCGTCCAGAAAGAGGATGCGCGGTTCGGTGAGAAACGCTTTTGCCAAGGTCAATCTCGTCATCTGGCCGGACGACAGTTTGCGGGTAATCTTGTTCCGGAACTCTTCCATCTCCAGTTTCTTGACGATGTCGTTCACACGCCGAGGCATATCCGACATCCCGTAGAGCCGCCCGACGACCCATAGATTTTCTTCCACCGTAAGCGCCTGGGGCATGGAGATGTACGTGGACGAAAAATTCACCTGCTGCAGAATCTCCTCGCGATACGTGGAAAGGTCCAGACCGAACATATGGATGGAACCCGCCGTCGGAGTGACGAGTCCCAACAGCATCTGAATCGTGGTGGTTTTCCCGGCTCCGTTCGGTCCCAAGAGACCCAGGATTTCTCCTGGCCTGATCTCGAACGATACTCCATTGACGGCGGTGAAGTCGCCGAAGCGTTTGGTGAGACCGGAGGCTTTCAGGACTGGAGTGGCCATGGCGGTGAACGTGTTCGGTCGATCAGCAGACTGGTACAGTACAATGTTCGCACTTCCAGCACAGTCGTTGTACCATCACGAAATCCATCCCGATCCTCCGCAGGAGGTCCAACCTGTCAGTCGAATAACAAGGTGTCGCTGATTTTTTCCGGAAGGTGGCACGTCTCGCATTTGCGGTCCAATGTTTTCCCGCCGTGCTGCGTCCTCCCATCATGGCAGCGAAAACAGTCACCGAGCGCCCTGGCTCTGAGGTAGGAACCATCCGGATGAGCCGGATACCAAGGTTGACTGTCGGCCGAAACATGCCCGCGTGGAATGACGATCGGATATCCCTTGATCGGTTCATCATGCACGACCCCCGCATGGCACGTCGTACAGCCTTCATCTCGTCCACGCGTCTTGAAGGCTTCCATATGTTGGCGATGGCCCATGATCAAGCCCACCTCCTTCACCGGAGAGGGGAGATCACGCGGCGCCGTTTCGGACACGCGAAGGATATGCCTGTGACAACTGAGGCAGACTCCGGAATCCACCTTCGCCTTGAGATTGTGAGCATCGGTCGGGGTGCCAAAGACAAAGATCGCCGCATCCTTGACCCCGGCCAAGACCTTGTCGGACCACCAGCCTTGCACGCCGGGCCGGACATGGCATGCCACGCAGGTGATTTCCTTATGGGACGACCTGGCCCAGCTCTCATACGCCGGGGCGACCGTGTGGCATCCTGCGCAGAATGTCGGCTGATCCGTCAGCGGGATCGCGGTCCCAACCAGAGCGATCGCTCCGATCACGAGCGTCAGCACCGGCGTGGCCTTAGACGTCCAGTTCATGCTCCCGGCGTCTGAGAGGGAACTGCTTGATCAAGAGGGCGGCGACTCCGGCCACATCGTCCAGATGGAGCACGGTCACCGGAAGATCGATCGGCTTGTCGGAGACCACCGCTAAGAGACCGTCGGACGAGTACGAAATCTCACCGAGCTGATCACGAACGATGATGACTTTCGGATACCCTTCGCTTTTCCACCCTTCGGCGATGATGAGGTCGTAGGAAGCGTCCAAGAATCGATCGCGTACTTCCTCCACCTTCAGCTGTTCGGACACATCGGCAAACAGCGCGAGGCTGCCCTTCGACACCACCACGACGCTGCTGGCTCCGGCACGTTTATGGCGCCAGCTGTCCTTTCCTTCCGTATCAAGATCGAACCCGTGGCCGGCATGTTTCACCGTCGCCACGCGGTACCCGGCCTTGACCAACTCGGGTATGACGCGTTCGATCAACGTCGTTTTCCCGCTGTTCGACCGACCGATAAACGAAACGATGGGGATAGACATACCGTGACCGTTGAGATATTGCTGATCAACAACAGGAGAGACGATGTTCACCGCTCTGTTGATGTTCGATGGAGTGAGGCCATGCTTCACCGTTCAACAACTGAACCGAGACCTCATCGCCGGGATTCAGCTTTTCGACTTCGACCGGCACATCGATGAGGCAATTGGCCTTGACCATGGACGTCAGAATACCGGAACCCTGATCTCCGGTCGTCCGAACCTTGAATAGTCCATCTTCCCTCGTGAGGATGCCGCGCAGAAAATGCCGCCGGTCGCTCCGCTTGGAGAACCGTTCTTGAAAAACGGCCTGCACCACCGGACGTCCGTAACTCCGGCACCCGCTCATTTTGAGTAACGCCGGTCGCACCAATTGTTCGAAGGTGACCATCGACGAGACCGGATTGCCGGGAAGACCGAACGCGAGTTTGCCCTGGATCTTCCCGAAGGCCACCGGCTGACCGGGGCGAATGGCGAGCTTCCAAAAGTTCATCTCGGCGCCGAGCTCACGGAACACCGCTTTGGTGAAATCATAGTCGCCCATCGAGACCCCGCCGGACAACACCAGAATGTCGGCGTTCAATCCCTGCGAGATCTTCTCCTTGAGCGCCATCGGCGTATCCCGCGCGATACCGAGCAAGAACGGGATGCCACCCGCTTCCTGCACGGCCGCGGCGATCCCATAGCTGTTTGAATTGATGATCTTCTCCTCGCTGAGTCGCTCGTCCAAGTCGGCCAACTCGTCACCGGTCGACAGGATCGCCACCCGTGGCCGCTGGTACACAAACACCAACGACTTCGCCAGTATGGCCAACATCCCGACCTCGCCGGGTCGGACCCTGGTTCCTTTCGCGATGATACAGTCCCCTTTCTTGACATCCTCTCCCTGCGGCCTGATGTTGGCGCCCTTCGGTTCCGTTTTGAAGACTCGAACGGAATCGGACGTCGGCTCCGTGTCCTCAACCTTCAGAACCGTATCCGCTCCTCTTGGAATCGGCGCTCCGGTCATGATCCGAATCGCGTGACCGGCACCGACGGTCTTGGACGGCATGGTCCCGGCGGGAACGTCCTCGATGATCGAGAGCGTGACCGGCTTCTGAATGGCGTGCTCCTGCTTGATATCCTCCCATCTGACGGCAAACCCATCCATGGCTGAATTGTCCCACGGAGGATTATCGCGCTCGGCGACGATATCCTGGCCCAGGACACGGTCCAAGGCGTCGAGAATCGAGATTTTTTCCAGACCCAACACCGGCGCGGCGTCGAGGACGACCTTTTGCGCATCGTGAAGCTGAGTCAATCCGGTCATGGCATCCGCTGTTTTCACTGACCGACTCCTTTCAGCGGGTCTGCCGTCCGCCCCGCTTTCAGCAATGAGGCGCCCTTTTTACAGAACGCTTCCACCTGATTCGCGATACGGTGGTAGGCTTCCGCCGTCGGCGTGTCAGAGTTGAACAGCGCAAAGGGCTCACCCGCGTCGGACTGTGTGACCACGTCCGGGTCGAGCGGAATCCGTCCCAAAAACGAGACGCCCATGTCGAGCGCCGACGCTTCCCCGCCGCCCTTCCGGAAGACGTCGATGTGCGTATGGCAATGCGGACACTCCAATCCGCTCATGTTTTCCACGATCCCGATGATCGGCACCTCGCTGTCCTTGCAAAAGGTGACTGATTTCCTGGAATCGAGCAGCGCCACTTCTTGCGGCGTGGTCACGATCACGGCACCGCTCACCGTGCCGAGCAAATCGATCGTCGTGACCGACTCGTTTCCGGTGCCCGGCGGGAGATCGATCAACAGGAAGTTCAAATCCTGCCAGTCCACTCCACCGAGGAGTTGATTGATGAACTCATACTTGTAGGCATCGCGCCAAATGATGGGATCGTCGGAGTTCTGCAGGAGAAACGACATCGAGGCGATCTTCAAATTGTAGGCTTGGAAGGGAATGATCCCGCCTGAGGTGCTGATCTTGAGCTTCTGGCCTTCCGCGCCGACCATTTTGGGAATGTTGGGGCCGTGAATGTCCATGTCGCAGATCCCGACATGCCAACCTTTGAGCGCCAGGCTCACCGCGATGTTCGTGGTGCAGGTGCTCTTCCCCACGCCGCCCTTATTGCTCATGATGAGCACTTTGTGCTCGATGCGCGCCATCCGCTTGGCGACCAGCCACCGGCTATGCCCTTCCTTATCCTTTTGGCACCGCTCGGTTTCGTCGCAGATGGCGCAAGCCCACATGTACGTGCAGGCATCCCCGCTTCCATTGGGACTGTTGATGACATTGAGTTCACGTGCCATGAGATTTCTTTTCTCCGACTATTTCAGTCGCTCGCCTTCGTCGTTAACGGGGTCGGCCTCCGGGAACTGCGACATAGTCGTCACCCGAGGCATTCGGCATCGCCATGCCTGACGCGGCGCCTCCGGCACCCACTCCGGCCATGGCGACGGTCGGCACCCCAGCTTGAGGACTCTCCACGGATGGTTTCTTGCCAAATACTTTCGCGCCGAAAATGCCCACCCAGTAGAGAAGAAACATCGGGCCGGCCATCAGCGTCTGATTGAACGGATCCGGCGTGGGAGTCAAAATCGCGGCGATCACGAACGATCCCAACAACGCCCACTTCCAATACTGGACCAGGAACGGCGCATCGACCCAGCCCAACTTGGCCATGAGGGTGATGGCCAACGGGACCTCAAAGATCAATCCGAAGACCGTCAGGAACCACAGGGCAAACCCGACGTACTGAGCGATCGAGATCTGCGGCACGAATCCGGCGTTCACGCCGTACGAAATCAAAAAATTGAGGGCGAAGGGAAGGACGAAGAAAAACGAGAACCCGACCCCTGCGTAGAACGCCAACGTGCTCACACAGACGAACGGCGCGACAAACCGCCGCTCCTGCGCGTGAAGTCCCGGAACGACGAATCGCCAAACCTCAAACAAGAGATACGGCATGGCGACCACGACGGCGAACAGTCCGGCCACTTTGACGTTCTGCCACAGCGCCTCCGCGGGGGCCAGGAAGACAAACGGCACGGTCGGCAGATCGGTGGGTTCCCACGTCAGCTTGCTGGGCACGAACATATTCTGGAGCGGAACCCGCAGCCACTTGACCAGCGCGTCGGCATAAAAAAACGTCCCCATGAAGATGACTGCCAGGACGATCACCGCGCGCGTGAGCCGGACCTGGAACTCCACCAGGTGTTCCATGACCGGCATCTTTTTATCTTCCAGCGGCTTGAAGATCGAATCTTGCAGCCACCGGTTCAGTTTATTCAGCACAGAGCCTCGTAAGTATTGGAATCTGTCGACCCGACGATCCGACGATCGGGTTTGCCGGAATCGACAGATCGACGACTGTCCCTGTGCTCCTTACTTCGGGTTGATCGCCACAAACAGGCTGTTGCCCTGGCGATTGACCAACAACACGGCCAGTTCGTCTTTCTTGATCTTCTCCGCGGCCTTTTGGTAGTCGCCGAGCGTCTTGATCGGCTCGTGATTGACTTCTTGGATCACGTCACCACGCTGAAGGCCGGCCGCCTCAGCCGGTCCACCCGGCTCCACCGAGGTGATGACGACGCCGACCGTCTTCGCGGAAATGTTCAACTGGCTCATTAACGCATTGTCCAGCGTTTGGACGCGCAACGACGCGAGCACATTGTCCGGAAGCTTCATCGTTTCTCCCGCTTCCTTCGGCGGCGCCGTTTCTTTCTTGGCCAGCATTTCATCCGACGGACGTTCGGCCACCTTCACGGTGATCATTTGTTCTTTTCCGTCGCGCAAGACCTTGACCAGCGCGTCTTTTCCCACCACGGTTCGGGCGACGAGGTTGCGCAGCTGACTGACGCTCTGCACTTCCTTGCCGTTGAAAGCCACGACGACGTCGCCGCGCTTCACACCGGCGGCATGGGACGGTCCGTTTTCATTGACGTCGCTGATCAACACGCCCTTCCGCTGCTCCGGCAGTTTGAACGACTTCGCCAAGGCCGGCGTGATTTCCTGAATCGCGACGCCCATCCACCCTCGCACGACTTTGCCGGTCTTCTGCAGACTGTCCACGATATCGAGCGCGATGCTGCTGGGAATCGCAAACCCGATCCCTTCCGACCCGCCGGTCCGCGAGAAGATCGCGGTGTTGATCCCGATCAACTCTCCGTTCATGTTGATCAGCGCGCCGCCGGAATTTCCAGGATTGATCGCGGCGTCGGTCTGAATGAAATCCTCATAGTCCGCGATGCCGACGTTCCCACGCCCAAGGGCGCTGATGATGCCGAGCGTGACAGTCGAACTCAGACCGAACGGACTTCCCACCGCCAGCACCAGGTCTCCTACCTGTAGCTTTTCGTACTCCGCCCATTTCAGCGACGGCAGATCCTTGGCCTCGATCTTGATGACCGCCAAGTCCGTCTTCGGATCGGTGCCGACCACCTTCGCCGTAAACTCGCGCCGATCGCTGAGCGTCACCGTGATCTGGCTGGCTCCCTCGACGACGTGATTATTGGTCACAATGAATCCGTTGGAGTCCAGGATGACGCCGGAGCCTGCACTCTGATCCGGACGGCCGTGCGGCGCAGGCGGACCATGCGGAATCGGCGGCGGCGTGGGCCCTTCTCCTCCCGGCTCATCCCCGGGGGGAGGAGGGGTTCCAAATGGGTTCGGAGGCATCCCTCGTCTGCGACTCCCTTCCCCGCCGCCCGTCACGGCGATGTTCACGACGGCAGGGGTGGTCTTTTTCACAATGTCCGAAAAGCCTTGCGCCCATGCTGGAGGGACCCCTGCGGCCGATGCGGATGACACGCATCCACTGCCGACAAGAGCCCACATAATCAGTCCGCTGCCGATAAGTAGCTTCCTCGCTTGCTGACTCCAGTTCGCCATAACGGAATTCCTCCAGGATGTGACTCTCATCGAGAGTGCGTTGGACACACAGGCATCTTTGGGGATTCAACACTTCATCTTACACCATGCCATCGATGAGCTTCAAAGAGGAAAAGTCTCTCCTATCAAGGTCCCGCCATGAGAGAAGTCTAATGGACATGTCTTCTCACCGCCTCACCGCCTAAAAGACATCCATGCCGCTCCTCCCTGCCGGACGGTTGCTTTCACCCGGATGTTTCCAGTACGGTGGCGGCGGTCACACCGCGATTCGGCACCATAGGTCAGGCCGTGATCCCCAAAAAACAGTTTCAGTGGAGTGGGTTGGTAACAAGGGCATGGATGGGGTGTGCGCTTCTCCTGTCGACCGCTTGCGCTAAACACCTCGAATTTCCCCCGCTGGGAGACCCGTTGCCGGCCACTGCCAAGCTGGACGTTCATTCATCGCTGAAAGACCTGACGCTGCGCTACAGCGATTCCTGCGGACAGCTGCAGGACATTCCGCTGGGAGACCGGCTTGAGGAAGCCATACGGGAAGGGATCCATCGCACGTTCAAAGGGACGGGCGACGAAGGCCCCGGCGACGCCTCCACGCCGGATTATGCCGTTCAGGTTGAGTTGGTGGATTCGTCGTTCGACCTCATCAAGGAGGCCTTGTACGATCGCGTCCCGGCGAACCTCCAACTCAACGCCATTGCCCGCATCTATGACCGAAAGGGGAACTTGCTCCGGCAAGCAGACATCAAGGTGGCCCGGCAGGAACGGTTACGACTCGAACAGCTTTCGAAAAACTGCAACTACATCATCGAACCCTTCATCCACGACACCGTCATCGATGTTGCAACCCGTGTCTCCCTGAATGCCAGACTGGCGGCCGGTGGCTCGGAGCCCATCGCATCGATGCATCCGAACCAGTCAGGACAATGGGGAGGGTCTTCGACTTCAACGTCGCCGGATCTTCAGTTCAAGGCGACACTCCTCGACGAAAACAGCGATCTCGTGTTCGAGGGTGGCGAGCATATCCGGGTACGGGTGGACGTCGTCAATACGGGAACGGCCGAGATCGAGAAGGCATCGGCCTCCCTCACCGGAACCCAACTGGTCATCGAACGGTTCCCCACGACCGTCTTGAGAATCCTGCCTCTGCAGCCGGGCCAGACGAAATCGCTGGAATTTGTCGCTACCTTGCCGCTGCTCGCACAGCCACAGCCGGCCGAGATTCGGGTTGCCGTGGAGGAGCATAGTGGGGTCGCGCCCCCGCCTCAAACACTTTCCTTCACGATTGCTCCAACCGGATCCAGAGGGGACAATATCGATCAGGTCCCGGCGCAGACAGCAGGAGTCTGGCACTCAAACACCTCTGTGATTGCCGTCGGCCTCAGTTCCTATCTCGACCCTCGGATGCCGTCCCGCAAGTATGCGTCACATGACGCAGACATCGTCGCCGCCTATTTTCAGGCGCTCGGCGGCGTCCCTCCGTCCAACATCCGGCTGTTGCACAACCAGAAGGCCCTCCGAGCCGATCTCCATGAGGCGTTCTTCGGTTGGCTCCCACAACATGCCGCTCAGGATGCCGTCGTGATCGTCTATTTTTCAGGACAGGCGCTGGTGACACCCACCGGTGACATCATGCTGGTGCCTTATGATGGCAGTGCGACGGACTCGGCCCGACTCTACCCGCTCACCGACCTGGAGTCGGCCTTCGCCAGGCTCAAGGCCAAACAGGTCCTCTTCTTGTTCGACGGGATGGTGACCAGATTGCGCGGCGAGGCGAAGGGAAAAAGCGTTTCACCCAACTGGGACCTCGGTGGAGGCAATGCGATTGGCTTGATCGGGGGCGACGACTTGACGAAGGGGCTGGAAGACGACCAGCACCGCCACGGCCTCTTCACCTACTACCTCTTGAAGGGACTCCGAGGCGAGGCTGATACCAACCGCAACGGCACCGTCACATTCGGAGAGCTCGCCGGTTACGTGCGCCAAAAAGTCGCTTGGGCGGCGAAGACTCAGTTTAACCAGGAGCAACGGCCTCTGCTGCTTCCCCCGCTCAAGCCGGACGACCCAGCCGCCTCGCTTGTCCTGACCGCACTTCCTTCGCTTACCTCTTCTGAAGCGCCCTAATCCGCACGATTCATAATGGTTCGCTGGCAAGTGGCTCAACCGTTCACTGCACTTCCTATCTCGGCAGGCCAATCGTCACGGCACCTGTATAGACAATAACCATTGTACCAAGGTCATGTTTGCAGAATGGGTAAAACAATGGTATATTTACTACCATGAAAACAACCATCGATACTGCTGGTCGTCTGGTGATTCCCAAGGAACTGCGGCGGGAAGCAGGACTACAGCCAGGCGCCGAGTTGGAGATCCGCTGGAGACAGGGACTAATTGAAATCGAGCCGGCACCGCTCCCTGTCAAGCTGAAGAAACGTGGTCGGTTTCTTGTTGCGATGCCGGATCATCCGGTCGAGCAACTCACGAGCGAGACCGTCGAGCGGACACGCCGACAACTGATCCGCGACAGAGCAACCTCCTAGCCCCATATGGGTAGTTTTCTCCCCGACACCAGCGTCATGGTCGCCACGGTGTGCACCTGGCATGAGCACCATGAGCGAGCCATTACGGAGATGGAGCGCCGACTTGCGGAGCGGGAATCCCTGGTCATCGCCACGCCAACCCTGATCGAGGCCTACGCAGTACTCACCAGACTCCCGCCGCCCCATCGACTGTCGCCGCAGGACGCGATCACTCTGATCGAGACCAGTTTTCTCGACGTCGGAACACTCGTAGCCTTGGACAACAAAGCCTTTCGGCCGCTGCTCCGAGACGCCGCCCACCACGACATAGCTGGCGGTCGGACCTATGATTGGGTGATCGCAGCTTGTGCAAGAGCTGCGCGCGTGAAGACCTTACTCACCTTCAATACGCGGGACTTTCTAAGCTTTCGCCTGGACGGCATCGACATTCGTACCCCCTAAACGCCGAAACAGAACTCCTGTTCTACTCCACAAACTCACGATCACAAAGTACCGCCACCTCTTCACCTACTACCTCTTGAAGGGACTCCGAGGCGTGCCTGGGCGGCCAAGACTCAGTTCAATCAGGAGCAACGGCCCTTGCTGGTTTCACCGCTCAAGCCGGATGACCCAGCCGCCTCGCTCGTCCTGACCACACTTCCTTCGCTCGCCTCATCTGAATCGCCCTAATTCGCGTAATCCGCACAGTTCGCCGGCAAGCGGTTCACCTACATAGCTCGCACCTACTCGGCAGTCCGATCGTCATGGCCAATAAGGCAATACGCAGGGGGCCCCTTGGTGATTCCCTGTGCTTACGCAACGCAACGCGCCAGAACCCATCGAATTTCCACATTACAGGACAGGCGATGAACGTTGAACGCCCGGACGATGGGAAAGCGCCAAGCCTGCTCGTCCAATACAATTACTAGGGTAATAGGTGTGCAAACACGCTTTATGAGCTACCCCCGATTCCGTGGACACTGAGTTAA
>FRDC01000526.1_pt4 | contig 21679 bp, 25 predicted proteins | sample 1106171 | NCBI WGS metagenome assembly FRDC01 (sample SAMEA3930566, study PRJEB13176) | freshwater metagenome | biome: Drinking water system; feature: drinking water; material: water | place: Singapore | collected 2014-12-20 | reverse complement strand
TACATGACTGCATCAATCATTCTGGTGACACAATAATGGGCGCACATTGCGGGCACGATGTGGGGTTTGATGGGGCTGATCCGAAATTCAGGCAGGCTCTGATTGTCGTTATCATCATTAACTTCGTCATGTNNTGTTTGGCGTTGAAATGATGGCGGGGCATATTTCAGGCTCGCAAGCCCTGATGGCCGATGCATTAGATTTCTTTGCCGATGGGATCACCTATACCATCAGCCTCATTGTCATCGGCATGGCCTTGCGTGTCCGCTCTATTGCGGCGATGGCAAAAGGGATTAGCCTGCTTCTTATGGGGCTGTGGGTCATGGGCAGCACGATTTATGATGTCTTTTTTCTTGTAACCCCCAAGGCCGAGATTATGGGCGTGATTGGCTTTCTGGCCCTGATCGCCAATCTGGCTAGTGTGCTTATTCTAATGAGCTGGCGGGATGGCGACGCCAATATCCGCTCTGTTTGGCTGTGTTCACGCAATGATGCGATTGGTAATGTGGCCGTTATGCTGGCGGCGGTGGGGGTGTTTGGTACAGGCACCGGCTGGCCAGATTTGATCGTGGCGGGCATCATGGCCAGCCTGTTCATCAACAGCTCAATCAAAATCATCCGCCAAAGCAGGCAAGAGATGAATAGCCACAGCCACGAGGGGCATTCGCATTAAACGCCGCCTATGCTGGTTCAATTGCCGATTTGGGATTTGAACTGGCGGCAGGCGACTATCTGCTTGATTTACTCGCGCTTTGAAGCATTCATGCGTATGTAAGTGCATCGATCACGCTACCGTTAATTCACAATTTTTCCTGAAATCGTCGTCGTTTTTACTGTTCACCGCATACCTATGAGACGGGTGTATTGCGCGCCCGCTGGTCACGCAGGAGGATTTTATGGATACCGACATCAAAAATGGAGTGGGGAACGATAGGCAAAACCCGCTGGCAGAGTGGCTGCAGACGCTTAACTTTCTTGAGGCCACGCCGAATGAAGCCCATGAGGATGATACGATATATCTAATCAAGCAGTATGCGCGGCTGCAGATTTCATCACTCAAACAATTGCAGCGCGATTATAAAGATGTGTTCGGACAAGAATGTCCTGCAAAAATGAACCGCAATGAGATTGTTTTGGCACTACTGGCTCACATTCAAGACGATTTATACAAGCCGCTGGATCCGCGAACGATTCCAAATCACATGACGAGGATCGACTTTAATGAGGATGCACTGAAGCATTACTCACGGGGGCGTGCCGCGCGTTTAATACCTGGCACGGTTATAGAACGCGACTACCATGGCCAGACTTATGTCGTTTATTGCCGTGACGGATATTACGAATACAATCAGAAGCGATATAATAGCCTGTCCGATGTGACGAAAGAGATCACGGGGTACCAGTTTTCTGGGACGGTGTTTTTTACTAGAAAATCGAGGATGTATGTGCTTTGAAAAGCCTATCAGCTTGGATCAGAAAATGCCCCCATTTGGGGGCTTTTCTTTTGGAGAATATCAGGCCTCTGTGCAACACAATAAGTTCGTGTAGGATAATCAAAATGGTATGTTGAATCGTGGGGTGGTATACACAACCAATTAAGCTTTGCCCGTGCAGGGCTTCGCAGCTCAGAGCCCCTCACAGCCTTCCATTTTCAGGATAAAGAAGCCTTTTTCCTGGATTTCTTTTTTGACGGCGGGGCTTGCGTTTTCAACGTGGCAGAAGCGACATCTATCCTGCGCGAGGCGCGCGCCATTCTGGCCAACACCAGTCAGCCAGTCTTGCGCATGTTTATGTGCGACGTTGGCTGCGGTTCCGGTTTCGACCAGAACATCAAAGTGGATTGTCCGACCGTCATTTGATTGCGCATAGGTATCGTAAACATCAACTTTCATGAAGCCTCCAGCATAGAGCAAGGCGGCATGATAACGCTAAATTCGGATGTCAGGCAATAGCGGCAAGAAAATCAGGCTGCGTGGCGCAGAGGCGCTTCGACGGGGGCCGGAATCTGCGGGACATGCGGGGAAGTGATCAGCACCGGGTGGCTGATCCCGGTCGTCTTACGCACCCTGGCAAGGATATCCAACGATATGGGCATAAGGCCCGCAACAATAACATCGCCGCTTTCAACCGTCTTTTCCTTGCCCACGAAGAATATCCCAGCCGGATTTGATGAAAACGCTGTCCCAAAGCTTGGGAGGCATGACGCCGATCATCTGTTTGACGTCGTTTTTCAGGCCAAATTCGAGGAAAGCGCAGACCAATTCGTGCTTGATGCGCTGTCTTAGGTCTTTCGGCAAGGACTTGTCGACGCAGAAACGCGTGGCTTCCCAAACCGAGAGAGATTGCGGCAGGGGGCATTTTTCGACCATATCCGGCCACAAGTCCTTGAGCATATAGGGACGATCCGTAGGAACGACACGGACGCTGCCTCTGGCGATCCCGGTAATGTCCTGCCAAACCAGATATGTCGCGGCAGGGGTATCGTACTGATCGTATTCCATCCCCTGAAAACGGCTTAGATTCCAGTACTGCGCGTCAACCAGAAGCTGGTAACGAAGCTGGAACTGGGAAACCCACGCATTTCCGAAGTAGGGTATTGTTTTATGGTTAACACAATAAATCACGATCGATATAGCCCTCTTAAGACTTATATCTTTTAAGGGTAGTATAAGAAGCAAAAACAAACACCTACGTGAATACGTAGGTACTTATTTTTCATAATTGTATTAAACCCATATTCAATGCTTTAAGAATGGCAAGGGCAACGCTATTGGCGTCAAGTTTTTTAAGACAGTTTCTTGTATGAAAATCAACGGTATGCGTGGAAATATTCAGAATTTGGGATATCTCCCACTTTGTTTTTCCGCGCGAACACCATTGTAAAATTTCCTGTTCACGATCGGAGAGCAAGATCATGTCTTGTTCAGTTTCGAGCCTGTTCAGGCGGCGCCGTTCAATGTCCAAAAAGACCGTATAAAACTGCTGCGCCAGAAGATTGGCATAGCTCAGGGAGTTTTTGTTAATCTCCACGCCGCCGCTGCTGCTGGCAGCGCCAATGCCGGCAATAGCGCCGCGCGGGCCTCTTAAGGGAATGCCGATGCCGTCATTCAGCCCGGCGTCTTCGCCTTGTTTCATGAAATTGACCTGGGTTCTTGTGAGGTGCGGCAACAGCAGCATTTCTTTCCAGACGAAAGCCGTGTCGGCGGAATACATGTTGCGGCGCACGGGATCGATGACGTCAAAGCGCTTTTCGACGTAAAATTTCATCCAGTCTTCGGAATAGTTCAGCATGATGCCGTGGCCTGCAGGCCTGTCGATGGCAACATGGTCCGTCATGAGGCTGAAAATGACCCGATCAAAGCCAAGATTGGCCATGGCTTTTTTGTATATTTCAAAAAGACTATCGACTGAATCAGACTTGTTAGAGGCGTCTATGAATTCATCAATACGCATTGGGAATGAACGCTCTGGTTATGTGGGATAAATAGGGCATTTTTAACTATAAAACGCGGTCTATTTTATATTTGCCGCCATTGTCCGGGCCATTTCCAGTAGCTGTTTACGCAGCCTTTCGTCGGGAATCGTGTAGTAGGCACGGATAAGTTCCATGGTTTCCTTGCGCGACATGACGTCACCTTCAAAGGCTTCCTGCTTTGTGTCGGCAAAGCCGCGGGCGAAGGCGGGCTTGGAAATGTTTAATCCTTCAAGAAAAAAGTCGAGCGGCGCGTTGAGCACCTTGCTGATTTCAAGCAGCCGGCCGATGGTCATGCAATTTGTGCCGCGTTCGTATTTTTGCACTTGCTGGAAAGTCAGGCCCAGGGCGTTGCCGAGGTTTTCCTGGCTCATTCCCAGCAGAAGCCGGCGGCTTCTTAATTTCGATCCCACATGCACGTCCAATTCCGTCGCACGGGATTTTGTCTTTCTTTTAATTGTCATTGAACATATCTCCAAACAAAATACACACACAGGTACAACCTATTATAACATACTTTTGGATGTATGCAACCCACGGCCTTACGTAGGTAGGCGATTGCGTATGTATGCAGATGAGATAAAAAGCAGAATGCTTCCAATGAAGTAGAGTAAATTTTTGACTTTTGTCAAAAGTGTTTCAGGCAAGGGAGAAGGCAAATAAACGTCAATAACGCCTGTTTTTCCCAGGTCCATAGAATCGGTTATTTTCCCGAAGCCGTCGACAACGCCGGATATTCCTGTATTCGCGGCGCGCAGGAGTGGCAGCCCTTCTTCGACTGCGCGCGTCTGCGCAATGGCGAAATGTTGATGAGGACCGGCAGTATGTCCATACCAACCGTCGTTGGTAATGTTGACCAGAAGCTGCGGGCGATCCTGACGGCTGCTGACGGCATTCGGAAAGATAACCTCATAACAGATAAGCGGGCTGAAAGCCGGCATGTTCGGCAGGCGTACGGTGTGCGGGCCTTTACCAGTTGAAAAATCGCCGATGTTTGAAATGCCGGCGGCAATAGGGGTGAGATTAAGGATGTTGCGAAACGGAATATATTCCCCGAACGGAACAAGGTGGAACTTGTCGGCCCAGCCAGAAATGGCGCCATCGGGCGTGACAGCCGCCAGGCTGTTATAAACATCTTCATGATCACCGAAGCGAAGAGCGCCGGTTAGCAATATGCCATCGGGGGGCAGGGTCTTACCCATGAGAGCGCGCGCTTCAGCATCTTTTTGCAGATTGAAGCCAACGGCTGTTTCAGGCCAGAGAACGACAGAAGGTTTCAGGCCCCTGGCTGACGGCAGTTCTGACAGCTTGATGGATTTGATAAAATTGGCGTTCTGCAGCGCCGGGTCCCATTTCATGGTCTGCGGGATATTGGGCTGCACAATACGGACCAGCGTATCCGTGGGCGGCGGGTTCTGGGTGGTAAGGAGGCGAAGCTCGCCTGCTGTAAAAAGCGTTAGCAGGATGGCGATGGAAAAGACATAGGCCTGGCGGGTTTTGGCCGCCGGAAGGGCTGCGGCCAAAACGGTCAGCAGGGAAAGGCCGTATATGCCGATAAAGGCTACGTTCTGCAACATGGGGAGATAACCTGTCCAAACATAACCTGGCAGGTTCCACGGAAACCCGGTGAACATATGCCCACGCAGAAATTCAAAAAAGGTCCATATGGCGGAGAAGGCGAGGACATATGCAAGCCCGTGGTCAGCCTGGTGCCCGCCGCGCCGGAAAAATATATGCGTTGCCAAAACCGCCAGCCCGGAATAAAGGGCAAAAATCGAAGGAAGCCCAAAGACGGCGAACGGCAGCGCCCACCACCATGTTTTAATATCGACGAAAAGGGCAAAGGCGATCCAGTAAAGCCCGAGCGTGAAATAGCCAAAGCCAAAACTCCATCCGGTCAGGAAAGCCTGTTTTTTGTTCCCGGCGGTGCTGGACAGCCAGACAAGGACTGGGAACGAAACAAAAAACGCCGGGAAGATATAGGCGGGCGGCAGGGCGAGCGTCGCAATAGCCCCGGCAGCAAAGGCCAGCAGGCAGCGTTTGATGAGAGAGGGGCTTTGACAAAATTCTATTATTCGCCATGCCGGACTTGTTCCGGCATCTGGAGTGGCGCCGGACCCCGGCCTTCGCCGGGGTGGCGCGTGACTAGGAGGTGAGGGCTGTCTACGCATGTCTTTTTTTCTATTAGTCTTTCGGTATGGGATAGTAAAACGGCCTTTCCGCGCACTCCTTGTACGCGTCGGATAGCAATTTTCCTTCGACCGCGATGTTATCGTAGGGATGTTCGGAAATATGAAGGATTGGTTTCCATGCAGGCTGTTGCGTCGCCGTCACAAAAGCATCCGTCATGCTTTTCGCCAGGGCCTGCTTTGCGCTTCTTTTAAGGCGGGGGCAGTATAGCAGGAAGTGGATATAGGGCGGATCATTGGCCGCCGTCAGGAGCTTGCCGTCCATGGCGGCTTGGCCAGCCTCATACTCAAAAAAGCGTATGCCGAAAATTTCCGAAGGGTGTCCCGTCGAGTTGCAAAAGGATTCCGTCAGCGCCGAAGCGACAGCTTGCCGTATTTCCGGTGTTGTTTTTGGCATTGATATTTCAAGACAGGGCATATGACGCTATTCCGCCGCTTCCACGGGCTTAGGCGCGGGCAGGTTGCGCAGGCGCAGGCGCGTGACGCGGCGCGGGTCGCCGTCGATGATTTCGAACTCGATGCCCGACGTATGTGTCAGGATCTCGCCGCGGATCGGCACGCGTCCGGCAATCGTATTGACAAGGCCGCCCAGCGTGTCGGCTTCTTCCCGTTCTTCATCGGTCAGGACTTCGCCGTATTTCTTTTCAAACTCGCCGATCGGGAAGCGGGCGTCGGCAAGGATTGAGCCGTCGGGGCGTTCGATCATCTGCGGCTGGACTTCGAAACCATAGTCGTCGTCGATTTCGCCGACGATGGCTTCGACAAGGTCGTTAATGGTCAGAAGACCGTCAATTCCGCCAAATTCGTCGATGACCATCGCGATATGGACGCGGCTCTGGCGCATCTGGAGAAGAAGGTCAAGCACGCGCATGGCGGGTGACACGACCAGAACTTCGCGCAGGATGTCTTTCAATTCAAAGGGCTTGCCCTGCGAAAACGAACTGACAATATCTTTCATATGGATCATGCCGACAATGTTGTCGGGATCCTTGCGGTAGGCGGGAATGCGACTGTGCGGCTTTTGCGTCAGGATTTTCAAAAGCTCATCGCGGCTGGTGTTGACATCGATCGCCACAATGTCGGCGCGCGGCACCATGATGTCGACGACGGCCAGATCGCGGAGCTGAAGAATGTTGGTAATCAGGCGGCGCTCATGCAGCGCAACCGTCGACTCCGGCGGGCTGTCGGATTCCTCTTCGATCAGTTCTTCGATCGCTTCGCGGAAACTGGTGTCATTTTTGAGAGGCAGAAGGCCGCGCAAAAGCTGCCAGAGCTTGCCTTTCTCAGGGGCGTGCTGGGGCTCCGCAGCGGGAGCTGTGGTTTCTTCCTTTTGTTTTGCCGCTTCAGTCTTCAAATCATTACCTCAGGTTGAGTAGGGATCAGGATAGCCAAGCCCGGCCAGAATGTCACATTCAAGCTTTTCCATGCGTTTTGCGTCTTTGGCATTCATGTGGTCATAGCCCAGAAGGTGCAGGACGCCATGTATAACCATATGAGAAACATGGGCTTTTAATGTTTTCTGTTCGGCTTTGGCTTCACGATGGATGGTTTCAAAGGACAGCACAACGTCACCCAAGAGCAGGGTGCTCTTTTTGCCAACGACATGCTCTCTCTTAAAACCGTCTTGCATTATGTCAATTTGTGGAAAAGATAGGACGTTTGTCGGTTTGTTTTTTCCGCGCCATTCACAGTTTATTTTTTTCATCGCATTGTCGTTCGTCAACGTTACGCTGATTTCGATTTTATGCCGGGCTAGCCATTTCGGTTTCCCGGCGGCTTTATAAGCCGCGCGGGCGGCCTTCGTGATGACAGGGATCAGCGCGGGCGGCCAGAGTTTTGACTCCGGCGTCACATTTATCGAAGGTCGGTCACTCATGGGATGAAACGGCGCCGTTGGGCTTGGCGGCCTTTTCCTTCTTTTCATAGGCGTCGACGATCTTGCCGACGATGCGGCTTCGGACGACATCGCCTTTTTCAAAGGCGATGACGGCGACTTCCTTGACGTGCTCGAGCGTCTGAAGCGCATCATTCAGGCCCGATTTGACGTGGCCCGGAAGGTCTGTCTGCGATGGGTCGCCGGTGATGACCATGCGGCTGCCTTCGCCGATGCGGGTCAGCGCCATTTTCATTTGGCTCACCGTCGTGTTCTGCGCTTCGTCCAGAATGATGAAGGCGTTGGACAGCGTGCGGCCGCGCATGAAGGCAAGCGGGGCGATTTCGATGTCGCCGTCGGTGATCCTTTTGACGATCTGCTCGGCCGGAAGCATGTCGTGCAGGGCGTCGTAAATAGGCCTTAAATAGGGATCAACCTTCTCCTGCATGTCGCCGGGGAGGAAGCCCAGATGCTCGCCCGCCTCGACGGCGGGGCGGCAAAGGATCAGGCGGTCGACAAGCCCTTCCTGCATCATGGCGACAGCCTGAGCCACGGCGAGAAAGGTTTTACCCGTACCGGCAGGACCGATGCCGAAGACCAGATCGTGGCTGCGGATCGCTTCGATGTATTTTGCCTGCGTGGGCGAGCGGGCGGAAAATTCCTTGCTCTTGCCTTTCATCTTGATCTGCGGTTCGCGGAAGGCATGCAATGCCAGTTCACGCGTTGCTGCATCCATCGGATTTCGTGTAAGCCGGATGGCGGCATCGACCTCGGCCAGGCTTACGTCCTGCCCGGAGACAAGCCGCTCCCACAGCACATCAAGAACGCGCTGTGCCGTTTTCAGGTCGTGCTTGGTGCCGGACAGGATCAGTTCGTTTCCCTTGGAGGCGATTTCGATTCCAAGCTCTTCTTCAATCCGGTTGAGATGGGCCCCGTGCTCGCCAAAAAGCAGGGGGACAAGATCATTGTCGTCAAACTGAAGTCCAACGCGGTGGACGGCTTTTCTGGTCAATAAAGACTCCATATGTATGAGGGGCTTAACGCGCCCTTAAACACCATTGTATCACGAAAAGTTGAATATTTATTAATTTTCAGAATCTTTGATTTTGGGGGCCGACGTAGGCGCGCAGGGCAGGGAATGATATGAAGGGCGATGACTGAACTTGTCTCTTATGTGTCTCTTTTCTTTCTTTCCTTCATGGCTGCGACCGTGCTGCCGATGCAATCGGAAGCGGCGCTCGTGGGATTTCTGCTGACAGGTGATTATACTCCGTGGCTTCTGGTGGCGGTGGCCAGTTTTGGCAACGTTCTGGGTTCCTGCGTCAACTGGGCGCTGGGCCGGGAAATTGAAACATTCCGTGACAGGAAATGGTTTCCGGTCGGCACAGCTGCGCTTGATCGGGCAAAAAAGTGGTACGACCGCTATGGCCGTTGGTCCCTGTTTTTAAGCTGGGTTCCCGTCATAGGCGACCCTCTGACCGTGGCGGCCGGTGTCATGCGTGAAAAGCTTTCCGTGTTTGTGGCAATCGTTCTTGTTGCCAAAGCCGGACGGTATATCGTTCTTGCCCTTGTAACGCTTAAGGTTCTTTGACCCTAATCCGCGTGTACTACTTCCTGAGCCAATTTTGAAGTATAGGCCAGGAAGACAGCGGAGAGCAGGAACATGCCGTGAATGGCTATCTGCCAGATCAAGACGCGATCCTCGATATGAGCTGCGTTGATGAAGCTTTTCAGCAAGTGGATCGAGGAAATGCCGATGAGCGCAAGCGACAGCTTGATCTTCATGGTATTGGCGTTCACATGCGACAGCCACTCGGGAATGTCGGGATGGTCGCTGATCCTCAGGCGCGAGACAAAGGTTTCATAGCCGCCGATGATCACCATGATCAGAAGGTTGGAGATCATGACCACGTCAACCAGTCCCAACGCGATCAGCATGACTTCAGTCTCGCCGACCGTCGGCGCTACGGCAAGGAGGTGCGCGACTTCCTTCAGGAACATATAGACATATACGACCTGGACCAGGATAAGGCCGATGTAGAGCGGCATTTGCAGCCAGCGGCTGGAGAAAATAATGCTTGAAAGGATGCGGTTGAAAAAGGTTCTCTCTTTCATGTCAAGCTCGCGCTGCGCTGGGTCATTTTTTCTGGAGGCCATTCTTTAATCTCCTTGGGAAATCTGGACCGTGTTTTACAATGAAGGGTCGTTTTTTTCCATTTTTTTAATTGCGCTGTTGACGGCGTCGCCGGCCATGCCGCCCAGATATTTTGAAGCAGGATAGCAAACAGCAGCGGCGGGAATGGCTACCCAAAGGGGCGTAGTGACGACAGCCGCCGCGGCCAATCCAAAGGTTCCGGCCAGCGTAACGACGCGCTGGGTCAAAAGCCCGCCGCGTTTTTCAAGCGGTGCCACTTCAAGCTCGGTTTCAGCAAGCTTGCTGTCTTCTTCCGCGCCCAGAAAATATCTTTTCAGGTTGAAATCAAAACCGTCTTCGCCGCGTACGTCCTTGGCGAGGTAATTAAATATGTTTTTAAACATGGAACTCTCCTTGAAGTGTGTGAAGCAGCTTTGATGAATGTCGTCACTTTTACTTTTAAGCGCGCAATATAGCAATAAGGAAATTTATTTTCATATCCATAAATGCAGGAGGGAGCGCGTGGAAATCACTAAAGAAGTTGTTCCTGAACGGTTCGACGAATCTGCTCAAGCGCAGCCGGGGTGACGATTTTAAGTCCAAAACCGTCGCGCACGTAAAAGACGTCGACGGCCATGCTGCCGTAAGTTGCAATTTTTGCGGCAGAAATTTGCAAGCCAAGGCCGGTTAGTGTCCTGGCCAACGTGTAAAGCAACCCGGGGCGGTCCTTGGCGTTGATTTCAATTACGGTGTTACTGACGCTGGCATCATTGTCGATCAGGACGCGGGGGGCGATCTCAACGTGTTTGAGGCGGGAGCGTCCGGTTTTCCGTGCCGCGAGTTCCTTTTCGATGTCCAGTTTCCCGGCCATAGCACCCTTAAGTGTTTTGACAAGACGAGAGGTATCTTCAAACGGCTTGCCGTTAAGGTCCTGCACATGAAAAATGTCAAGCGCGGTCCCGTCTTTAAGCGTGAAGATCCGCGCTTCGGAAATATTGGCGCCTGCGGCAGCCAAAGCGCCCGTCAAAAGTGCAAAAAGCCCTTTACGGTCGGGGGTTATTACTGTTACTTCGGTGGCGTCTCCTGATTTGTTATTGAACACATCGACTGTACTTTCCGCGTTCTTCTCAAGCAGCAGGGCGTGGCGTGCAATTGTATTGGGCGGCAATGACAGCCAATAATAGGGCGTCATCCGTTCGACAAACCGTTCGAAGTCGATTTTAGCGCCCTGGGTCATGCGGCGGATGTCATCCTGGACAGCGCTGATGCGCTGGGTATCGGTGCGGTTTTTTGGATCTCCGATCAGCCGCTCCATCGTGCGGGCGTACAGATCCGACAGGACGGATGACTTCCAGCTGTTCCAGCGCGAGGGGCCGACGGCCATGATGTCGGCGGTTGTCAGGATGGATAAAAGACGCAGACGTTCGGGCGAGCGGACGATGGCGACAAAGTCGTCGATGGTCTTGGGGTCGTTCAGATCGCGCTTGGAAGAAAAAAGGCTCATCGTCAGGTGATGATGGACAAGCCATGCGGCGGTTTCTGTTTCCTCTGGATTAAGGCCAAGGCGGGGGGCCAGCGTTTGCGTCACCTTTTCGCCAAGCGCGTGATGATTGCCGCCCTGTCCCTTGGCAATATCGTGCAGCAGCATGGCGACATAAAGAGCATTACGGGATTTGATCTTGGGAAACAGGTGGGTTGCAAGCGGCGCTTCATGGATAAAAATTCCGTTTTCGATGTCGTGCATCAGGCTGATGGCCTGAAGCGTGTGCTCGTCCGCCGTGAAGGTATGGTACATGTCGTATTGCATATGGGCCACGATGCGGCCAAATTCAGGGATAAAAAGGCCAAGGAGGCCGGCTTCATTCATGCGGCGCAGGGTTTCCGCAGCATTTTTGGGGTCGGTCAGGATGTCCAGAAAAAGGCGGTTGGCGTCTTTGTCCTGACGCGCTTTTTTATCCAGCGCTTTTTTGTTTTGCTGCAGGGCGCGCAAGGCTTCGGCATGGATGGCGATGCCTGTTGTCTGCGAAACACGGAAAAGCCCGACCATGTCTTTGGGATTTTTTTTGAAATGGCCCGGCCCTGGAATGGTCAGGCGGCTACCTTTGAGGATGAATGGTGCTAGGTCGTAGTCGCCAAGCAGGAGGCGTGAGCCTTTTGTCGCTCCGCCGCTGGCGCCTTGCTCCTCAAGCGCGGTGCAGATTAAAAGCGTGAGATAACCCACGTCGCGGGCGATCAGGAAATAGTGTTTCATGAAGCGCTCAACGCCTTTTTGTCCGCCGCGCGTTTGGTAATGCAGGCGCTTCGCGATGGAAGGCTGGAGATCAAAAATCAGGCGGTCTTCAGCCCGGCCTGTTTCGTAATGCAAATGGCAACGCACGGACCAGAGGAAGTTATGGGCGCGTTCGAAAAGAATGGCTTCTCCCTTCGTGATCACCCCTTTCCGGACAAGGTCGTGCGCGCGACGGGTGTCGTAAAGATAGCCTGAAAGCCAGTAAAGCGTCTGAAGGTCGCGCAAGGCTCCCTTGCTTTCCTTGACGTTAGGTTCAAGCCGGTAGCGATTGTCGCCCATTTTTTCATGGCGACGGTCGCGTTCTGCCATCTTGGCGGCGATGAAGCCGGGGTGGTGAGGGAACAAGAATCTGCTTTTAAATTTTTCTTCAAAGATTGAAAAAAGATTTTTATTGCCGGTTACAAAACGGTGTTCAAGAAGGTTGGTGGCGATTGTGATGTCTTTTTCGGCCAGATCCAGGCACTGCCCGACGGTCCGGCTGGCGTGTCCTACCTTCAGGCCAAGATCCCACAGACCGTGCAACACATCTTCGACTATTTTCTGACTTGTGGCCGGGGGAGCATCTGAAATTAAAAAAAGAATATCGACATCGGAAAAGGGGGCCAGTTCGCCGCGCCCGTAGCCGCCGGTGGCAATAAGCGCTGGAATCTCCGAGGCGTTACAGCCTTCAGAGGCTTTTTTGAAAAGGGCATTTACGGTTTTATCAAGCGCAGACGACAGGGCATGGGCGCAATCAAGGCCGGCGGTCAGGCGGGCCGCGTTTCCCTCGAAGCTGGAGCGGATTTTACCGCGCTCTTTTAAGAAGCTATCCTTTATCTCACTGATAAAAATGGATAGTTTGTCTTTTGAAATATTCTTGCGTTCAGCTTTGGTCATATTTTGCCTGGTGCATTCAGGAAAAGAAACTGGTATAAGGGATGATAACAGAAAAAAATGGCTACCGAAACGGAGCGATCGAACGCGTGTATATTTTTTACGACAGCGAAGCGACAGGCCTTAGCCGCGATTTTTGCCAGGTATTGCAGCTGGCCTTTGTTCATGCCGATAACGATCTGAATATCATTGCCAGTAAAGACATTTCATCCCGCCGCAATCCGTGGGTCATCCCGTCGCCCGGCGCGCTGCTGATCACGGGGTTTACGCCCGATGATCTTAAGAATGCGCCCAACAGCCATTTTGAGATGATGGAGCAGACGGACAGCTGGCTGCGTTCCCGCCACTGGCCGGTGACTTTTATCGGCTACAACATCATGAATTTCGATGAGGATGTGCTGCGGCAGGCGTTCCACCAGACGTTGCACGATCCTTACCTCACGACCGGGCGCAAGGAACCGGCGGCTGAACCCAATACCCGCGCGGACCTTCTCAAGATCGTCAAGGCAACATCGGTTTACGCTCCAGGCGTCCTGAAACTTGATATTAAGAACGAATTTGGTTCGGCAAGCCTGAGCCTGGGCGACGTTACGCGCCAGAACGGCGTGGGCTTGAGCGAGGAAGAAGCGCACGACGCGATGGCGGACACCAAAGCCACGCTGGCGCTGGCAAAACTGATTAAGAAAGCAGCGCCTGCAGTGTGGGATCACATGATGACCCTGACCAGTAAAGAGGGCGTCGAAGACTTTCTGTACCAGAACAAGCTGGCGGCCTTTACCGACTATGCTTTTGGCAAGGCCGACAGCCGCATTATGACGGCGGTCATGCCGTTTAACGGCAACCAGCATGTTTTGTTTGACCTGACGAACGATCCGGCGGCGGTCATGGGCAAATCGGTCGAGGAGCTGGCCGAAATTCTCAAAGCCAAAGGCGAAGCGCGCATGGGGCAGCCGCTTCGCACCGTGGCCAAGAACAAGCACCCGATCCTGATGCCGCTGGACATGGCCGATCCCATCCGTCCGGCCGGGCTTGACGATGCGACGCTGGCCGCTCGTGCCGATGCCGTGCGCGGCAATGCCGAGTTTCTTAAAAAGCTTAAAGCCGCCGTTGCGATTGCTTATCCGCCGCTCACGCCGGGCAAGGAGGTTGAGCAGCAGATCTATGATTTCGCGCCAAACGAGGCGCGGGGCGATCTGTCGCGCTGGATGCGCCAGTTCCGCGAAGGCGATTGGGATCAGCGCGTGGCCCTGATCAATGATTTCCCGACGCGCTTTGACGCGGCGATCAAGAAACAGCCGTCCATGCGGCGCTTTGCCGAGTTTGCGGAACGGATCGTCTATGCCGATGCGCCGGAGAAGCTGAGCGCCGAGCAGTGCAAGAAAATGGCGGAATTTGTGGCGCACCGCGCTTTCGACACGACGCCGGATGCGCCGTGGATGACGCTGGCCCGCGCGCGCGCTGAAATCGATGCGATTGAGGTCGAGCGCAAGCAGGGCATCAAGAAATGGCAGCATGTGACGGACGGTCAGATGCGCTCGCTCAAGCTCTATTACACGGCGTTGGAGAAAGAAATTTCAGAAAGCTCGGGCATCGCGCCGCCGGCGCCGTCCGCCGCTTCTCCGGCCATGGATCCGCCAGCTTCAGCTTCCGGCAAGGACAATAACCCCCCGCCCATTCCACCGATCTGGCGATAGTTGACATAATTATGTTGGTGTGCTCTAATGCCTTGCTTTAGAGAAGGATGTACGAATCATGCCCCGCTGGAAAGACCCGCATAAAGACGGTATCAAAATATTCCTCGACCTCGACGGGGTCGTGGCGGATTTTGACCGCCACTTGAAGGATCAGGGAAAACTTCTGCCCGACGGCAAGACCAACTGGAACGGGCTGGATTTTGCGTGGTGGAGCAGCATGCCGGCCTTTGACGGGGCCAAGGAGTTTTATGATGATCTGACCAGGCTTGCGCCCGTCACGTTCCTGACCGCGCCCGTGCCAAGCGCGGATTGTTTCGGCGGCAAGGCGGCCTGGGTCCAGAAGCTGGTTCCCGAAGAAGGACGCTGGATCCTGCTGGATCTTGTCATCTCGCGCATCAAGGATGACTTTGCCAATCCCAAGGCGATTTTGATCGACGACCGTGAAAAGAATATCGAAGCCTGGGTCAAGGCTGGTGGTATCGGTATTCATCATACGGGGGATTTTACGGCGACCCTGGCCAAGGTAAAGACCGAGATTGCCAAAATGACTCCGGCCACGGGCTTTAATGCAGGCGCGAAGCCACCGAAGCCGGCGCGGTAGGGGGTAAATCATACTTTTTATATATGGGCTCCTGCCTTCCGCAGGAGCTCGGTCTTCGTGTCCCTGCGAAGGCAGGGACCCATTTTAATATGTTTCAGCCTTAACAGCCTTCCTCTTCCGCTCCGCCTTGTCGGCGTAAAGGGCGGCATCTGCGGCACGATAGACCGCGTCAAAGGCGCTGTCGCCATTAAAGGGCTCGACGCCGACGCTGCCGCCGATTGGAATGTTCCAGCCGTCCCAGTTTAAAATCAGGCTGTTAAGCTCGCGCTTGATGGCCTGAACCTTTTTGATGGCGCGGCTGGTGTCCGTTTCAGTCAGGATCAGGGCAAATTCATCGCCGCCAAAACGCGCGGCAGCGTCGACCTGACGGATCGATTTTTTCAAAACTTCGCCCACCAGCTGGATGCAGGCATCGCCGGCCGCATGGCTGAAGGAGTCGTTCACGCCCTTGAACTGGTCAAGGTCGATCAGGACAAACAGGCCGCCCGGAGACTTGCTGCGGCGGATACGGGCGATTTCACGGTCGAAAAAGGTCTCAAAGCCGCGGCGATTATAAAGCGAGGTCAAAGGGTCGGTGACGGCCAGATTTTCAAGCTGTGTGATGCGCGCATCCTGTGCCGCAATTTTCTCCTCGGCCTTTTCGACAAGGCCATAGACGTGCTTTAAAATCGCCATGGTCGCGCTCTGTGCGCGCCACCAGCTGGCTACCGAGTTTTTGTGAGCTTCAAGATCACGAGGGTCTTTCGACGTGGGTTGTGTCATGTTTCACCTCTTAACCATAAGTTTAGCAATCGAATAATTAAAAGATGGTTAACTTATTTTTTCATAATATAAAAATTCGGAGCAAGCGGAAGGCACCGTGCTTTGCTTGTGCTAGTGTGAGCCCAGGGGAAGCGCAAGGTTCAGGACGCAAGTATGCCGGGCAATCAGGGAAAGCAAAAGTTGAAGATGGCTGCCAACGCGGCATTTGCTTTGCTGCTGGTGTTGGTCGTCGTGTTCCTTGTCCGCGGGGATGTCGCGCAAGACTTGAATAATATTCTAAGCGACAGGGAACCGCCGCGCCGCTTTTCAGCAGAACAGAATGTTGTGATTGTGCCGCATAAGGCGCTTTACAGTCTTGCGTTGATAAGCGCGCAGACAGGTAGTCCCGTTGTCGATATCAAGGGCCAGCTTTTTTTCAAATGGGAAGATGTGTGCGATGGCTGGGAAACCGATCATCGCTTTTCAATGCAGTATTTTTACGTGGACCGGCCGCCGCTTTCCGCTACCAGCGATTTTGTCGCGTGGGAAGCCAAGGGTGGAAAAAATTTTCGCTTTTCTTCAGAAAGCACGGAAAATGGCGAAAGGAGCGAAGTTTTGCGCGGCACGGCCGAGCGTGATGATGAGGGCGCGGGTACGGCGCTTTTTAGCAAGCCCAAGGGCTTGAGCTATTCCCTTGCCAGGGGATTTTTCTTCTCATCCGAACATACGCTTGAGCTGGTCGCCCGCGCAAAGGCGGGTGAGAAGCTGTTCAATTCAATTATGTTTGACGGTACGGACCGTGACGGGCCGGTTGAGGTCAACGCCGTCATAGGCCCGGAAATCATGGCGGCGGATACCGGCGCGGGCAAGGATCTGGACAAAGAGCTGCTGCAGGGACGGTCCTGGAAAATAAGGCTTGCCTTCTTTTCACTGAAAGAGCGGGAATCCGCGCCGCTTTATGAGATGACGATTGTTTTGCATGAAAACGGCGTGGTCAGTTATATTTCTGTTGATTACAAGGCGTTCTCGGTCGAGCAGAAACTCAAAGCGCTGGAAAAGCTTCCACCGGGTAAATGCTGACGTTATAATGGCGGTTCATGAAGGGCAGGGCATAGAATGACCAAATCCATCCTGATTGTCGAAGATAACGAACTGAACATGAAGCTGTTCGATGACCTTCTGTCGGCGCATGGCTACAAAACCATCAAGACCAAGGAAGGAACAAAGGTTCTGGAATTGGCGCGTCAGAATCGTCCCGATCTAATTCTTATGGATATTCAATTGCCGGAGGTATCCGGTCTGGAGGTCACCCAGTGGCTTAAAAAGGACGATGAACTGAAATCAATCCCGGTTATCGCTATTACGGCTTTTGCCATGAAGGGGGATGAGGAAAAAATCCGCCAGGGCGGCTGCGAGGATTACATCTCAAAACCTATTTCTATCAGTCATTTCATAAGCGTTATCAAGAAATATCTGGACTAGTCTTTCTCATCCTTTAACATTTATCTGCTATACTCCAAGAGTAGGAGTTGATGGGGTTTTTTTAGATGTCCGCGCGCGTACTTGTTGTCGATGATATTCTGCCGAACGTCCGGTTGCTCGAAGCCAAGCTCAAGGCCGAGTATTTCGAAGTGCTGACCGCGACCAGCGGCGCGCAGGCGCTTGAGGTCGCTGAGCGCGATGGACCCGATATTATTCTGCTCGACGTCATGATGCCGGGAATGGATGGTTTTGAAACCTGCAAGCGGCTTAAAGCCAATCCCGTCACATCGCATATTCCTGTCGTGATGGTGACGGCTTTGACGGATGCAACCGATCGCGTGCGCGGGCTTGAATCCGGCGCCGATGATTTTCTAAGCAAGCCCGTCAACGATGTCGCGCTGATGTCGCGCGTACGTTCGCTTGTGCGCCTTAAGATGACGGTCGATGAATGGCGTATCCGTGAGAAGACCGCCAATCAGTTCGGTATTTTCAATTCACGCGGCAATGTCATGGAAGAATCCACCAAAGCGGCGCGCATTTTGGTGATTGAAGACAAAGATTTTGAAAGCGAGAAGTTCATCGAAACTCTGCGGCGCGATGACGATATGGTGATACCGGCGGCATCGGGAGACCAGGGGATTGACCTGGCGCAACGCCAAGATTTCGACCTTATCACGATCAGCCTTGATCTTGAAGGGGGGGACGGCTTGCGTCTTTGTTCTCATCTGCGCTCGAATGAACGCACGCGCTCCGTGCCTATTTTGATGGTGGCCGAAGACAGCGACATGAAGCGCGTGGCGCAGGGGCTTGAAATCGGCGCGCATGACTACATCATGCGTCCCGTCGACCGTAACGAGTTGTTGTCCCGCGCCCGGACGCAGATCCGCCGCAAGCGCTATCAGGACCGCTTGCGTTCAAACTATGAAGTCAGTCTTGCCATGGCGCTTACGGACAGCCTGACGGGGCTTTTCAACCGACGCTACCTGATGGTGCATATGGAGAAAATCATCAGCCGGATCAAGGAAACGCGCAAGCCCGTCGGCGTTCTTGTCATGGATATTGATTTTTTCAAGAAGATAAACGATTCATACGGACATGCGGTGGGTGATCAGGTGCTGAAAATTTTTGCGGACCGCATTTCACAGCGTGTGCGCAGCTTTGACCTTGTCGCCCGCATAGGCGGGGAAGAGTTTGTCGCCGTTCTGCCCGACATCACCAGGGATGTCGCCGTTCAGGTCGCGGATCGCCTGCGCAAGGGGATCTGCGGCGAAACGATGCGTGTTTCGACTCCTGAAGGCCAGCTGACGGTCACGGTCAGCATTGGTGGCGTCATTATTGATTCCGGCGATATTCCTGTGGAAGAAGCCATCCGTCGCGCGGATGAAGAACTCTATAAGGCCAAAGAATCGGGGCGCAATTGCTGCGTCTTTGAAGGCATCGGCGTGATTACGGAGGCCAATCTGCCGCTTGAAACGCCAAAAACGGGACAGAAAGCCTGATTTTTTAACGCTTTTTTAGCACTTTTCTGGAATTATGGTACGTGCGGGTCTCTGTTTTGAGTGTGTGCCATGAATAAAGGCTTGTTAGAGGTCAAATTTTCTTCCTGCGGCTATCCGTCCGGTACGCCGGAATTGTGGCGGTCTTTTAGCGATCAATCGCAAGAGAGTTTTTATCAGGGCCTGACCAGGGGGTTGCCCAAAGGCACAAAAGTTTTTCTTGTCCTGCATAATGACGGCAGCCCTGAAGGCATGCGTATCAGCTTTAGTGAAAGCGACAAAAACAATTTCTGTTTTTCACGCTATTTTTATCAACAAGGTGAGAATTGGGTCGCGCAGCATTCGACGGCGCGGGTTAACGGCGGAATGCAAGGCCATAACATTTCGCGCATCGTCCAGCGAAATCTGATGGAGTTTTATGGCCGGCTAAAGGTCAAAAAAATAGAACTAAAGGCAAGCGAAGTGGGCGTTTATGCCTGGGCACGGGCAGGATTTGTTCCTTACGGATATGAATGGGGACAGTTAAGAGGCAGGATTGCCGGAAGAATGAGGTTTCTTGAGGCGTATCCTGATCCCAAGGAAGGGGCTTTGCCGCCTGAATGCGTCAGGACCGTCAATGATGCGCTTCACGATGGCAATCCGAAGAATCTTTGGCGCATCGTCGATATGAAGCAAAAATGCTATGGCCTTCCTCTGGGCAAGCTTTTGATCTTGCCCTGGACGAAACAATATATGCACAGGGATTTTCCCTTGCTTGACGCCAAGCGCTATGGCGCAACCGAACAAGTCTTCTGGGATGGGAAGTTTGACATGGCTGACAAAGACTGCATAGCGCGCATGAAGGCTTATATCGATGTCATTCCAAAAGATCAGCCGGAAATGAAAGCAAGGCCAAAAAAGGGAAAAGGACCGGTGTTTTCCAAGTAGAGCCGCTACTTATACTCGATCTTCACAATTTCGTAGGATTTTGAGCCCTTGGGCGTGCGAACCTCGGCCGTGTCGCCGACGGATTTGCCGATGAGCGCGCGGGCAATCGGCGCCGTGACGGAGATCAGTTTCTTTTCAATGTCGGCTTCGTGTTCGCCCACGATCTGGTATTTCGTTTCCTCGTCCGTGTCAGCATCGGCAACAGTAACCGTTGCGCCGAACTTGACGGTCGTGCCCGTGATTTTGGCCGGGTCGATGACATCGGCGCGGGAAATCTTGGCTTCGATATCCAGCACACGGCCCTCGATAAAGCTTTGGCGTTCGCGGGCGTATTGGTACTCCGCGTTTTCTGACAGGTCGCCGTGGCTTCTGGCCTCGGCAATCGCCGCGATGATGGCCGGGCGCTCGACGGATTTGAGCTGCCGCAGTTCTTCTTCAAGGCGGTTAAATCCGGCCGCCGTCATGGGTATCTTTTCCACGGACATAGTCTTTGATCCCTTTTAAAAAAATCAGGCCGCCCGGAGATAATCCTGCAGCGGCTGCAATTCAAACCCGCCCGATGCCCGAAGCGCCGCGATGGCGTTCACCGCCGCCTTGGCCCCGGACACGGTCGTGTAGTAAGGGATTTTATTCTGTAAGGCCGCCCGGCGCAAGTTCAGACCATCGACCACAGCGCGGGGGCCTTGGGTCGTGTTGAAGACCAGATGGATCTCGCCGTTGATCATGGCGTCGACGACATGGGGCTGGCCTTCGTGTACCTTGTTGATTTTATGGGCTTTTATCCCCGCCTCGACAAGATGGCGGGCCGTGCCCGAGGTTGCCACGATTTTAAAGCCCATATCAGCCAGACGAGCGGCGATCGGGATAAAGACGTTTTTGTCGCTGTCTTTGACCGAGATGAAGACCGTGCCGGTCAGCGGGAATTTGGAACCCGCCCCGATTCTGGCCTTGGCAAAGGCCTGATGGAAGTCGCGCGCGATGCCCATGACCTCACCCGTGGATTTCATTTCGGGGCCCAGCACGACGTCCACGCCTGGGAAACGGTCGAAGGGGAAGACGGGCGCTTTGACAGCCACATGCTTGGGCGCGTCGGTCTGGATGAGGCCTTGCTTGCGGATGTCCTCAAGCTTCTCGCCCGTCATGAGCCAGGTGGCGATTTTGGCGACGGGTACGCCCGTGGCTTTGGCCACGAACGGCACGGTGCGCGAGGCGCGCGGGTTGACCTCGAGGATGTAAATTTCATACTTGTCGAGATTAGCGGGATCGCGGCTTTCCTCGACCGCGAACTGCACGTTCATAAGGCCCGTGACGCGCAAGGCCTTGGCGAGCGTGATCGCCTGATCCATGATGTCGACGACTATTTCCTGGCGCAGGGAATAGGGTGGCAATGAACATGTACTATCCCCCGAATGGATTCCCGCTTCCTCGATATGCTCCATCACCCCTGCGATATGCACGTCCTTGCCATCGGCCAGAACGTCCACATCGACCTCGACGCAGTTTTGCAGGTATTTGTCGATCAGGACGGGGCTGTCGCCCGACACTTCAACCGCTGAGGCGATGTAGCGTTTCAGGCGCTCCATGTCGCGCACGATCTCCATCGCGCGGCCGCCAAGAACGTAGGAGGGGCGGATGATGATCGGAAAGCCAAGCTCGGCCGCGATGTCTTCGGCTTCTTTTGCGGTGCGGGCGATGCCGTTGGCGGGCTGCTTGAGGCGCAGTTTGCGCAAAAGTTTTGAAAAGCGTTCGCGGTCTTCGGCCAGATCGATCGTGTCGGGCGTCGTGCCCAGAATGGGGATGCCCGCATCCTCGAGCGCCTGACATAGCTTCAGCGGCGTCTGGCCGCCCAGCTGGACGATGACGCCCAAAAGCTCGCCGTTCTTGCGCTCGGCCTCGACGATGTCGAG
>FRDC01002834.1_pt1 | contig 21682 bp, 15 predicted proteins | sample 1106171 | NCBI WGS metagenome assembly FRDC01 (sample SAMEA3930566, study PRJEB13176) | freshwater metagenome | biome: Drinking water system; feature: drinking water; material: water | place: Singapore | collected 2014-12-20 | reverse complement strand
CCGGGGAATGGTGGTGCGCAATGTGGGGTGGTGGTCTCTACTGGACTCGAACCAGTGACCTTTTCCATGTCAAGGAAACGCGCTACCAACTGCGCCAAGAGACCTTTCGATTGATTCAGTCATTCCACATTGGACGGGTCAGGGTCAAGACTCGCACCACATCTCAAAAAATTTCTGAGGACCAATGTGCACTCCCTCCATCGCCGCAGAGGTGATTCGTGCTCCGGGACGCCCGCAGGGCACAATCTCATCAAAAAAGCCAAGATCATTGCTCAGGTTGATCGAAATGCCATGTCGGCTCACTCCCCGGTCCACGCGAACTCCGATGAACGCAATCTTTTTACGATCCACGTACAAGCCGGGGTCCTCACCCAGGTCCGTTTTCAGCCCCGATTTTGCAAAAGTCAGCTGTGTCCGCTGCAGAAGATGTTCAACAAAATCCCGAACCCCCAAAGATCGTTTTTTGAGATTCCAGATTGGATAAATCACCAATTGACCTGGGGAATGCAGAGTCACCTGCCCTCCCCGATCCGTTTGAATCACTGGAGCTCGTCGACACTCAAGAACCAAACCTCGAGCCAAACGCCCCAGTGTGATCACCGGGCCTGTTTCAAATCCCAAAACGCTCTCGGGATGACCTTGCAAGACCGCCGTGTGCCTTTCTCGTTGAATTTGTTCGGCTTGAGGATACTCAATCCTCCCGAGCCAACTAGTAGAGCTCGATCCGATCATTTTCTTTGAATCCTGCGCCGGAGTGCAGAACTGCGATAGCTCCGTCATGTCCAAAGTAGCTAACGACTTCAAGAGTTCCTTTCACGCGACCTGAGGCTCGTCCTATAAAATTTCCAGTTTGCGGATCGTAAACATCATCCCCATCCTCGGTCACCTTCAAAACATCCCCAACGGAAAGACCCGAAATCTGCCCAACATTCAAGAAATATCTCTCTCCTTGAATCGCAGCAATGCGGCCCTCCCAAGACACTTTTTCGAGAGTCCTTCGAATCTGATCCTGAAACTCGAGAAAAGAATCGGACACCAGTTTTTCAATCAGTTCGGGATCGGTTTGAATGAGGCTCTCGACCGTGGCGTTTTCAGCAATGCGCACTCCAGAATCATTCAAGCTCACTGTCTTCGTGACATTCATCATGTCTTTTTGAGACTTCGTAGAGATCAAACGCAGGCGAACTTGAACTTCAAAAGAAGATTTCACCTGGCGCAAAAGACCCACCTCATCGGCCTGACGACGGGCCCGAATCTGTAGGATCTTGCCCTCAAGCAACACTGGGATGCCTAAGCTTTGGGCCTGAGGCGAAAGTCGGGAGTAATCGTAGTCTCCCTTTTTGATAAAGTCTGAGTACTGCACCTTGAGCTCATTGGCATCAATAACCACAAATTGCTTTGAGCGAATCAAATCCCGCACGAATGTTTCACGAGATTTTTGTCGCAAGGATTCAGGTCTTTTTTCGTCCGCATCCAAAAAAGGTAAAACTGCCAAACGACTTTTCAAGACCGGCGTGGGTGCGGCCCCTTCAGAAGGCTTTTTGACAATGGCCTTCTGTGGGCTCGTCTGTTGTTCTTGAAAAAGGGTGCAAGCGCTCAATGCCAGGGCCATACAAAGCGTTCCAAGTGCTCTTCTCACTTTCACCTCCTCAACCGGTAAACCAGCTCATTGCCATCCACCCCTTCAAAACGCAGACGTTTTCCGGCGACCTGCAAATCGGACAGCTTCAATTTGTCGGGTTTCGTTGCTGACTCAAACTCAAAAATCAACTCGTCTGGTGTGATTTTTCTCTCGCGAATGCTTTTCAGATCTTTTGAAGCCGACTCCAAAGCGAGTTTTGCCTGCTCTCTCTCGATGACATTGAAACGCCCCACAAGGCGCAGACGATAAACTTCACTTCCCAGAGAGCCCTTTTGCCACGCATCCACGATCTGAGCCGCGATCTCTAGGGCCACCTGCTCCATCAACTCTTTGGCTTTCTTCTCCAACGCTGAATCCGAAACCTGAACCCCCAGCTCCACCTGTCGAAAGACTTCCCCAATCGAGCGACCGTTCCCAGCCTGCATGGCTTGCACGTGCGAGGTCAAAGCCCACAAACGGCTGTTGGGGAGTTGCCCCCATGAAAAGCGACCTTGAATAAAAATTTGCGCCGAGTATTTTTGAGCAAGAGCTTGTTGGTCTTCAAGTCGGAGATTTTCAACCTGCTCCGATCGACTCAAAGCCTCTCCGTAGCGCTGAGCCTGCGTCGGAATCAGATAAAAGTTTTGCTTCTGCAGGGCCCCTTTTAAAGAGTTTTCAGTTTCTTGTGAGAGTTTGGCCAAAAGGGATTGCTTGTCATTCTGACCCGGACTCCACCAACTGAAAGACCGCAACTGCACCCGATCCACCCACTGAATGAAGCTCACGATCAACGGAGTGCCATCAGATTCGTAAAAAAGCCCATTTTCCAAAAGCAAAGCCTCTAAATTCTTAGGAGAAACTTTGAGTTGAACACTCATGGAAAAACCCGCGGCTCCTGGCACTGGAACCAAGTCCGAAGCTTTTGTGAACGGAATGTAGCGACCACTCTTCTTTAAAACTCGACTTTGAATCTGAGCACGATTGCGCTGGTATTTGGCTTCACCAATGATGGCCACAATCATCTCTTCAGAAACTTTTTCAACTGCTTGATCCATCAAGGCGGTTCTTGCCTGCACCGGATTGCTGGAGTTGGTTTTCACTTCGATGTTTTTTTCGATGAGTTCCTGAGCCAAAACAAATTGAATCACCAATTGAAAAAACAGCATCACTGCACCTCGACAAAATCCATTCGGCCGGTAGCAACTCTTAAATCCTCAAACAAACTGGTGCCAAGATCAACCCCTGGAAGTTCCGGAGCGGAAAAAACGATTTTTTGCCCCACGTCTTTTAAATGCATGGCGAACTCCACCGCAGTTCGACCTGGGTGCGCACGCAAGACCTGCATCACTTGTTCCACTTTTTCTTCAGAAATGTTTTCCAACTTCAACGTCATTTTTTGGGTCTTGCGCAGAGCCTCTTCAATTTTCAAAACACTGTCGACGATGATTTTGAGCGTGCCGCCCTCGTTTTTTTCCAAAACACCACCGATCAACAACGGTTGATCGGTTTGCAATTGCGCAGAAAACTCAGCATACGTGTCCGGAAAAAGAATGAGCTCAATTTGCCCGGTTAAATCCTCGAGGACCGCAAAAGCCATGCGCGTCCCCTTTTTTGTGATCACCTCTCGCGAGGAACTCAAGAGCCCAGAGACCACCACACGACGTTTTTTCTGATGCTTGGGGTACCTGCCCACCGCTTGGGGATTGGGATCCACTGACAAATCGAGACTTTCCAGGCCCTTCACCGACGACGTGGTCCAAATCGATACCAGTTGATCGAAGCCCTTCAGCGGATGATCTGACAAGTAAAACCCCAAGACCTCTTTTTCAAAGGCCAACTCCTGACTGCGCGACCAAGGCGGAACCGTCGCGACCACCGGTGCGGTTTTTTCTTCACCACTGAGATCAAACAGTGAACCTTGGCCCAGTTCTCGGTTTTTGCGATCCGTTTGCGCCTGCTCTAAAAACTTCGGAAAATTGTTCATCAACTCTGCACGATGCAGACCAAAACCATCCAGGGCGCCCGCCTTGATCAATGCTTCCACGACTTTTTTGTTGAGCTTTTTGGCATCCACACTTTGAAAAAAATCCGCAAGACTTTCAAACTTTTTGTCCGGTTTCTTTTCTCGGGCTTCGATGATGTTCTGAATGGCACCCTCACCCACGCCTTTGAGGGCTCCTAAACCAAAATAAATCGAAGAGCCTGAAACAGCAAAAAGAAAGTCAGACACGTTCACGTGAGGTGGCTTCACCTCAATTCCATGTTTTTGCGCGTCTTTGATGTACTTGACCACATTGTCGGTGTTGCCCAACTCCGTAGAGAGAAGAGCGGCATAGAACTCACTGGGGTAATAGTTCTTCAACCAAGCGGTCTGGGCTGCAACCACGCAATAAGCAGCCGCGTGACTTTTGTTGAAGCCGTAGTCTGCAAACTTGTACATGAGCTCAAAAAGTTCTTCGGACTTTTTTTCGTCAAATCCCCGTTCTGCAGCCCCCTTTAAAAAGCGTTCCCGGTGCTGATCCATTTCCTCTTTGATTTTTTTTCCCATGGCTCTGCGGAGCATGTCAGCTTCACCCAGGGAGTAGCCCGCGATGCGCGATGCAATCCCCATGACCTGCTCCTGATACACGATGATGCCATAGGTTTCCTCGAGGACATCTCTGAGCTCTGGAAACAAATACTCAACCGGAGCCTCCCCGTGTTTGCGTTTGGCAAAATCGGGAATCATGGCCATAGGACCCGGACGGTAAAGAGCATTGATCGCGGTGATATCAAAAAAGGACGTCGGCTTGATCTTACGAATGGCGTCCGTGATGCCTTCGCCTTCAAACTGGAACACGCCAAGGGTGTCACCCTTAGACATGAGTTCGTAGATGCCTGCATCCGACAAAGAAATGTCTTTGGTTGAAATCACTTTGTTGCGATTTTTCGCAATCAAGTCCAAAGCCCGCTGAATGTGCGTGAGTGTTTTGAGTCCGAGGAAATCGAACTTGATGAGTCCAATTTTTTCGGCATGCTTCATGTCATACTGGACCACATTCTCATCACCAGCACCGCGGTACAGGGGCGCATGTTGAACCAGTTCCCCGTCTGCGATGATCACACCGGCTGCGTGAATCCCAGCGTGTCGAACAAGACCCTCTACCTTTTTGGCAAGCTCAATCAGAGTCTGAACCTGCGGATTGGTCTCCATCATCTCGGTGATCTTCGGCTCTTCTTTCAAAGCATCATCGATGGTGATATTCAGTTTTTCGGGCACCAGTTTGGAAACTTGATCCACGTCTTGAAAGGTGAGGCCCAAAACGCGTCCCACATCTTTGAGCGCCGCGCGACACTGCAATTTTCCGTACGTGATGATCTGTGAAACACTCTCGGCACCGTACTTTTGTGTCACGTATTCAATGACTTCACTTCGACGGTCCTGGCAAAAGTCTATGTCAAAATCGGGCATCGAAATCCGCTCGGGATTCAAAAACCGTTCAAAGAGCAACTTGTAAGGCACCGGATCCAAATCAGTGATCCCCAAACAAAATGCCACCAAGGATCCTGCTCCAGAACCCCGCCCAGGACCTACCGGAATGGCGTTCATCTTCGCCCAATTGATGAAATCGGCCACGATGAGAAAATAGCCATTGAATCCCATGCGATCGATCACGCCAAGCTCGTACTCCAAACGAGACTCGTAGATGGTTTTATTTTCGGCAGAAAAAGTTTCGCCACGGGCTAGAACCTCTTGAATACGCGCGTCCAAACCCTTGTGGGATCGCGCGCGAATTTCTTCAGCAAGACTGCGCCCCTCGGTGGTCGGAAAGCTCGGTAGATGATAGATTGCTTTACCCTTGTCATCTTTGAGCTTGAACTTGAGATTCACTCTTGCAGCAAGTTCTTGGGTGGCCGCAATGAGCTCGGGCCGATCTTGAAAAGTGGCGCGCATCTGATCGGGACCTTTGAAATAGTATTGATTGCCTGAAAGACGAGGACGTTGTTCGTCCGCCAAAGTTCGGTTCTGTCCAATGCAAACCAGGACTTCTTGAGCGATCTGATCTTCAGGCTCGAGATAGTAAATTTCATTGGTCGCAACCTGCTGAATTCCGTATTTTTGCGCCACTTCAGAATAAAAACTCTCAAAACTCAGAGGAAAACCAGTGCGAAAAACCTCCAGAACAAATCGATCTCCAAAAATTTTCTGCAGCTGGAGAATTTTTTCTCTCGCTTTATCGGGTCCTTCTTTTTCCAACGAAATCAGGATGTCGCTGCGAATCCCACCCGACAGACAAATGAGAGAACCTGAATACTTAGACAAAATCTCCAAATCGATCCGAGGCTTGTAGTAAAATCCCTCCTTAAAACCGGCAGTAGAAATGCGGCACAGATTTCTATAACCTTCCAGATCTTGAGCCAAAAGCACCAAGCGCCCAGGACCCTTCATCATGGTTTCCCGATCCGAGCTCTGGTTTTTTTCAAACCGAGATCCGGGAGCCACAAATGCTTCAAGACCCAAGATGGGTTGAATGCCGGCGTCTTGGCACGCGAAATAGAATTCGGCCGCTCCAAACATGTTTCCTATGTCCGTGAGAGCGAGCGCCGGCATTTTTTCTGACGCTGCCTTTTTAACGAGTTCCTTCACTCCCGAACTGGCTTCAAGCAAGGAGTATTCGGAATGTGTGTGCAAATGAACCAAGTCTATTCCCATTCGATGGTGGCTGGAGGTTTGCTGGTTACATCGTAAACCACCCGACTCACACCAGAAACCCGATTCGTAATGGCCTTTGAGATTTCCCGCATGTCTTCAAAGTTAAAATGAAACCAGTCGGCGGTCATGCCATCGCTGCTTGTCACCGCCCGCAAAGCGGCCACTTGTTCATAGGTCCGCCCGTCGCCCTGCACCCCAACAGTCTGAATGGGAAGAAGGACCGCAAAGGCTTGCCAAATCTTATGATACAAGTTTTTCTCGCGCAGAGAGCTGATGAAAATGTCGTCCACCTGTTGCAACAACTTCACTTTGCTCTCGGTCACGTCACCAATGATACGAATCGCAAGCCCTGGGCCTGGAAAGGGATGACGATCCACCAAGTTCGCAGGCAAACCCAGCATTCTTCCCAATTCACGCACTTCATCCTTAAACAAATCTCGCACCGGCTCGAGCACTTTCATGTTCATACGCTCAGGAAGCCCACCCACATTGTGATGTGATTTGATGGTCTGGCTAGGGCCTCCGAGAGGAGACACACTTTCGATGACATCGGGATAGAGCGTTCCCTGCGCCAACCACACACATTGCTTGGGCGCGTGCTTTTCAAAAACTTCGACGAACAGCCGACCGATGATTTTTCGCTTGGTCTCGGGTTCAGAAACACCTGCAAGATTGGAATAAAACTCCGCGTGCGCGTCTACTTTTTTAACGTCCAAACCCACAGCTTTGTATGCTGCCAGCACTTGCTCTGCCTCGTTCAAACGCAAAAGCCCGGTGTCCACGAACACACAGTGCACCCGCTTCGCTCCCAAAATTTTGGTGAGTAGGGTCGCAACAACAGAACTGTCAACCCCACCTGAAAGCGCGCACAAAATTTCTTCGCCCTCTTTCACCTGCGTCTTCACTTTCGCTTCGATGCTGGCAAACATCGCAGGCGCCGACCAGGAAGTGCTCGCTTTGGCGACTTCTTTGGCAAAGTACTGCAAAAGATTTTTTCCATACTCGGTGTGAGCGACTTCAGGATGAAATTGCAGAGCCAAAACACGATCACTCTGCATTGCCGAGATGAGTCCTGTTTCGCTAACAGCTGCCACCTCAAAACCTGCCGGCACCTGCTGCACCACATCTCCATGGCTCATCCAAACCGTTTGCTCGATCGGAATCTGATTCAACTTCTTATTCCATTTTACTTTTTGGTGCCCATACTCACGCACCGAACTTGGTGAGACCTTGCCACCTAAATCCTTGGCCAAAAGCTGCATGCCGTAACAAATACCCAGAAGTGGAGCGATTTCCATCAGCGCTCTAACATCGGCCTGGGGAGAGTTTTTCTCGCTCACGGAGGCGGGTCCACCGGACAGCACAATCCCGGTGGGATTTAAGGCTCGAATTTTTTCCAAGGGCAAGTGATAGGGGTGGATCTCATTGTAAAATCCAAGCTCGCGCAGGCGACGTGAAATGAGCTGAGTGAATTGCGATCCAAAATCCAAAATCAAAAACATGTGATCCCCTTAAATGAAACTCTCTAACTGTCAGCTCTGTAGTTGGGGGCTTCTTTAGTGATGCTCACATCATGCACATGCGATTCGCGCAACCCCATATGGGTGATGCGCACAAATTTCGCTTTGCTCTGCAGATCGCGAATGTCTCTGGCCCCCAAATACCCCATTCCCGACTTCAAGCCTCCGACCAATTGATGCAAGATCGCTTGCAGGGGCCCCTTGTAGGGGACTCGACCCTCAATTCCCTCTGGCACCAATTTCTCGGCATCCACCACATCGGCTTGCGCGTACCGATCCCGTGAACCTTGGGTCATGGCCCCTAAGCTTCCCATGCCCCGATACAGTTTGTACGAACGACCTTGATACAAGATGGTTTCACCAGGACTCTCATCACTGCCAGCGATCAAATTTCCAATCATCACAGTGTTTGCTCCTGCAGCCAGGGCTTTGGCGATGTCACCAGAAAACTTGATGCCTCCATCGGCAATGATGCTCTTGCCGTGCTTGCGAGCAAGCTCAGCACATTCGATCACCGCACTCACCTGGGGCATGCCGACTCCCGCAATCACTCGCGTGGTGCATATACTTCCAGGGCCCACTCCCACTTTGACAACATCAGTTCCGGCTGCAAACAGAGCTTCAGCCGCCTCGCTGGTCACCACATTGCCAGCAACCAAAATGATGTCTTTGTATTTTTGCGCAATCGACTTCACGGTTTCGATCACGTTTTTGGAATGTCCATGCGCCGTATCGATGACCAGCACATCGCAAGCCGCTTGATGAAGTGCTGCCGCCCTCTCCAGAGCCTCAGGACCCACGCCAATCGCGGCACCCACCATCAGCCGACCTTGAGAGTCTTTACTGGACTTGGGGTAAGTTTCACTTTTCTCAATGTCTTTGATCGTGATCAGCCCTTTCAAATTTCCCGCTTCATCTACAACCGGCAATTTTTCGATGCGATGCTGTTGCAAAGTTTTTTTGGCTTGATCCAAGGTGGTGCCAACTCGAGCAGTGATCAAATTTTCTTTGGTCATCAGATTGCTCACAGGTTGGTAAATGTTCTGTTCAAAACGCAAATCGCGATTGGTGAGAATGCCAACCAACTTGCCCTTCACGGTGATGGGCACTCCACTGATCGTGTATCGCTTCATCAGCGCCAAGGCTTCAGCGACTTGAGCATCCGGCCCCAAAGTGATGGGATCGGTGATCATGCCACTTTCATATTTTTTCACTCGATCAACCTCGAGGGCCTGATCGGCGATCGCGAAATTCTTATGGATGATGCCCAAACCACCGTTTTGCGCCATCACACGAGCCACCTTGCTTTCAGTCACGGTGTCCATCGCCGAAGATAGAATGGGAATGTGGAGTTTACGACCTTTGGCAAATTCCGTGGTGGTGGTCACCTGCGAAGGAATGATCTCGGAAAACTGGGGAACTAACAAAAGGTCATCGAAAGTGAGCGCGAGGGGGATTTTTGAGACGTCCATGCTTTATATTGCACAAACGTCTCAAAAATTACAGCGAATAACACGATGGAGTTTGTGTTTTTAAACCGCCCTCTACTGGTTTTAAATGTCTGAATCCTTCGCCTGGTTGCTCCAAAGATTTGAGACGTTCTCGTTCGAGTTTTATTTTGATTCGCGCATCTTTGAAAGCGTCATACCAGTCCAACAACTTCGGAATTCCATACTTTGCAGCCACGAGCGACCCCAGCCACATCAAAAACCCATTGGATACCAGGAAAAGACCATGGTCTACCGCAGCCTCGTAGCCAAAATTCTTCCAGGTAACGACCATCTTGTTAACTCCCATTGAGTACAGAAGGTTGTACATGATCGTCGTGTAGCCAGCATACAAAGTGAAGGTGATGAGCTGATTGATCACCGGGTTTTCATGGGTTGGCACGGCCGCATTGGACATCGCGTAACCAGCCAATTTGGCGGCCAACCGAAAGTCATATTGGTCGGGTGACACATTAAACTCAGCAGGCAAAACCTTGCGATTTTTTCGGTAATGCTCTTGAATGTCTCGCACCACAACCGCCAAGTTTGCGGCATCGGAAGTGCGAATGGCGTGATTGATCGCCCGCACCTGGCCCGCAATTTTGCCACGATTGTGCTCGACATTCTCTGCCAAAACGGCGTGCAATCGGTGCACAATGGGGATGATGGACGCGTATCCAGCCACGATCACATATTTTGTCAGTAGAATGGACAAATTGCCGATAAAGGCGAGCTTCAGTGCCATAAAGTAAAACCCGCCTGGGATATCACCATTGTAGACCTGAGAATATGCCCCAGAAGCCATACTCACGAAAACGCCCGTCAACCCCAGCAAGAGAAATGCTTGCATGCTGTGACCGGTGATGCGATCCAAAAACCCCGTGAAGGCTTTGACATAGCTGCGAACTCCCGGGTTGTTCGGATCTTTTTTCAGGGGATCGTCTTCAAGTCGTGGTGAAAGCTGTAAGGATCTGCCAAGTTGTTTGAACGAGTCTGCGTACCCCTCAATATTCCTTTTCGGAAACTCAAAAGCGCTGTCCAATAAATCCAAAGTTGGAGCAAGTTCAACCTCCACTTCTTTCACCAGTCTTAAGTAGTCGTCTTTCCGCCGGTTCGAGAAAGCGGTCCAGACGCCGGGATTGCGTAAATCCCAAACTTTTTCTAAGCGAGAGTTCAATTGGTCATTGCCATAAATGCGTCCCTTTTCCACAACAGCTTGCGCTCCTGCCGCACTCACAGTGCTGGTGATCACGATCTGTTCGGGGGGAATCCCAAGCGCGACGAGGGCACTGGGTGTGCGAGCATCAGGCAACGGGTTCCTCAAAATGATATCAGCCGAGTCGATCGTTGCTTGGGGAAACATGGCCATCTGAATGGCTTCACTTTGAAAGTACTGCGAAAAATTCGCGTCCATCCACGCTTTGGCGGTGTCCTTGCTGGCTATGGCGTAGCGATTTTCCAGCGAGTAGAGGCGATACTGATTCCCCAGAATCACATTTCCAACCACCTGGCGAGACAGGAAACGGTCTGTAAACTCGGAAGCAAGGCCCAGTTTGTATCTCCAGTCTTTCTTTTCAAGTGACTTTAACTTCTTGGCGGATTCGGAGAAAATCTCTAAGAAATCTTCGTAAGCCTTGACATCAAAATTCTCCGCCGTGAGCTCTTCTTTCTCTTGAATAAATGCCAAGAGACTTTCTTGAAGCATCGGTAAAGACGAATAGTAGAGCTTTTGAGCCTCAGGGGTGCTCAAAAGCTCGGAGGTCAGACGCGACTTTTCGATCAAACCACCACTGTGGAACAGGTCCAACCCCGCCTGAATGGAAGAAGCCACAGCAATGGAGTTCATGTCCACAGGCTCATTTTTGCTCTGCAAATAGTAACTCACTACGAGAGCCGCCAAGTATTCTCTCACCGGGCCCGAAGCATTCAGGGCCTGATGTCGGGCCTTCACATCCGCCATTTTAGGTTCCGGATTGAGTGGGTTCACGAATCCCTGAGGCACCCACGTGTTTCTACCAGGCGCACTCTCAAAGGGATTAATGCCATTGTCTAAAAGTTCGTAGGCAAATTTCTGGCGCAACCCCAGCTTCATCTTACCGAAACGCAATTCGTAGGACAAAACAGCTGCAACCACAGAATAAGAAAAAATGGCCAAGGTTCGTAAGCCGTAGGTCACATATTGGGCCACGCCACGAAGCTCTTCGCCAGTTGCGGTGCGAATTTTAAGAAACGGCAACGGCAGCATCCCTATCGCCATCACGACAGGCAAGGCCAGCATCAAATACGCTCCCATCAAAGAGAACTTACCAGCCATTTCCCAGGTAAAAGTTTTGAACGTGCTGAATGCCTTAGGAAAAACGTCAACCAACTTCTCTTTTCCGTTGGTCAGTATCACCTCAGCCAAAGGATTTGACGTCATGGCGTTGTAACTCGCCATCAAAAACTCGGTGACAGCATGTCGAGCATTGGCCCCGGTAGCCTGATCAAAACCCACAAGCAAGGTTCCAAGGCCAGCCAATGTGAGGTTCTGTGCAGTGAGAACACTTCGAACGGAGTGGATTGAGCTCTCCGTCAGGGCCGCAAAATTCTCGCTTTTCAGAAGTCCAAATGAAATTCCCACCACTCCTCTCAGCATCGACTTGGTGAGTTTCACCAGAGCGGGAATTTTTTGGGTATTCTCCGCAGCTTGTTCAGCAAATGAGTTGGTTTGCGCGTATTTTGCAAGATTGCCCTTTTCAAAAAGCTGACGGTACTCCGCGCCGGTGATTTTGGGTCGCGGTATGTTTGCCATTTTCACGACAGTGCTCGGGTTAAATTCCTGCAAGAATTTTCGACCCAATCTATCCTGAAATCCGAGAAACACTCCGTCTGCGAGATTCACATCCGTACGCTGCAAATCTCCCAATTTTTGTTCTCTCTCAACTTCAAATTTGGCGATTGCGCCACGCAACTTCAAAGACGAATCTACGTAATCTTCCAGAGTTTCGGGTTTGGGCAATCCGAGCGCCACTCCCATCTCTTTGTAGGACATAAATCCTTGGTTGTTCGCAGTGAACCCCGCATTCAACAACCGACCATTTTGGTACTGAAGTTGGGGAATGTGTGCCAACAAGACCCGATCTCGATCCCATGAGGGCAACCAAGTGGATTCTTTCTTGCTCTTTGAATAGACACGCACCATCACATCGCCTTGTCCCACCAGCTCTTGCGCGCCCAGCTCCTCCACCAGATCGGCCTTTGGCCTGAAGACTTCCACAATTTCCACGGCATCAATCACCAAATCGGGATCGGTCATACGAATCAAAGTGTAGAGGGGAATGCGCCCGCGAAAGAAATAGTCCAAAGCCACTCGTGGAATGGTTCTTAAAGCCTTCTCATCGGACACGTACAACAGAGGGGACTGCATCACATTTTGCGGAGTCGGTACCACAGTCAGTCCCTGAAAATGAGGGATCACATGACGAAGGTAAACCCGACGTTTGCCCTCTTTCTTGGAGTCGCGAGAGCCCATCGGATAGGCGTACAGCTCGGTGCCATCTGGAGATTTACCAAATTGAATGTCGGCGATACTTCCTAAGCGCAAAGTGGGACGGTCCACTTCACTTGCGTCAAAACTCCAAGCGCGCAAGACTCGCTCTTTACCATCGATGATTTCAACTTCTTCGAGGCGTTGATCTGCCATCATTTGGGTGTAGTAGGCCACCAGTTGTTCAAGAAGAGTTCTGGCCTGATTTGCATCCTGAGCAACGAGTGGGGTGTGGGGATCCGGGGCGGCGAAAGTTCCGAATCCAAACAACATCTGAAACACAAGCACGCAACGGATAAGTTGTTTGAGCTCAAGATGAAAAAGCCTTTGCAGTATCATTGACCCACCCTTCGTGGCCACCGAAGGCCAGAGAACTTTTGACACCTTTGACAACTCCTTGAAGCGACAGGGAGTTTAACACAGTTGTCTTGATCGCGTAGAGAAGGGGAGGGAAGCTATAGAGAGAGTCCAAAATTGTCAACAACTTATACAATCTCAAGTTGCTGAAAATACAGAGGATCACTAGTTGGGATAGCCCCAATCAAAAAAACTTCTGTTTCACCTCTGAAAACGAGTCCAACGAGACAATCCGGAGGGAGTTCCTCCGGATTGTTGAAAACAATTTGTCCTTATGACCTCGAGTCGTCATTCAATACTTTCCCGTCTTCTTCCATACCCCAGAACTGCCAACTGGATTCGTATCCATCTTCCTCGGGGTAATCGAAAAACGTGGCATCCCAGTCGCCGTCCCACCCCTCCCAATCGGAGGCTTCGTCTTCGGTTTCGAATGGCGAGACAAAGTATCGTTTTCCCAAAGGCAACTTAGTTTCTGGTCCAGGCGATTTCATGGCGCTCTCCCTTCGTGATAGTGATGTGTCTCGGTTCTTCAGCAAACTTGGGGCCAAACCCGAAGTCATTCCTAGGTGATCTCCGCCACACATTTTACGAACTCTTGGGGGATATTTTTCCCAAGACTGCGGAAATTTTCCACTTTCACACGCGTCCCCGACACATCGTGAACCTTCAGTTCGGCATTGAGATTGCACTCGAAATCGAAATACCCAAGGAGGAAACCATGGCTTTCAACCCGCATGAGGCCGGTCAGATCATTCGAGCTCTGCAAAAGGACCACAAACCGTTGAGGCAACTCATTTTTAAACTCAAAGACGAGGACTGCGATGGATTGGAGAAAAAAGTTTGCTTCTCAAAACTCCAAGAAAAGTTGAGGACCCACACTCAATTTGAGGAGAGCAATCTGCAAAGCCTTCTGGGTGAGCTCGATCCTCTCGATATGAATCTAGTCAACAAAATGTTCATCGATCTGCAAGTCACCGAGGACTCTGATTTGTGGAGCATCCGAATTCGCATCCTGGCAGAGCTTGTGGAACAACATCTTCACGATGAGGAATACATTTTGTTTCCACGCATTCGAAGTCTCTGCAACTCATAGAGCTGACCCTCAAAATCGGTGAGCGTCTTCTCCAGCCAATCTACGAACGCCTGGATCAATTGAGGACCACGCGCCTCCAGATCCTGAACGGCGAGGTCCTCCATCTGATGAGCAATTCGCTCCAGGGAAAGAAAACCAAAGTTGCGCGCGTTTCCGCCGAGTTGATGACCGATGCGAACGAACTCCGCCACGGAACCCTCACGCAGACTCCGTCTGAGCGCTTCGACGTCAATTCGACGACGAGCTAAATACAAAACCAAAACATCGATCGGTAATTCATGCATATTTCCACAGCCTGTACACGAAGGTTTCGCCACTCACAACGACACTTTTCGATCACCTCCAAACATCAGCTCACCTCCGCTTGCCCGCGAGCCACGTCTGTTCCCAGGAGTGCTGACATGTGGTTTAGCAAGAGATTCCAGTCGATCGGTTTTGATATGTATCCTTGCGCTTTTGCATCGCGAGCCAATTCTCTTTCGCCCTTCATTGCGTTGGCCGTGAGAAGCAAAATGGGCTTCACAAAGCCGCGGCCGCGCAGTCTGCGAGTGGTCTCCAAACCGTTCACTTTGGGCATTTTTAAGTCCATAAGCACAATGTCTGTTGTCTCATTTGAAATGAGCTCCAAAGCTGTTTCTCCATCACTGGTTGAGGAGACCCGAGCTCCGTACTGTGAGAGCACGGCCTCCAAAAGCATTTGATTGTCCAAAGAGTCGTCCACCACAAACACCTTCACGTTTTTCAAAAGTTCCCCATCAATCTCTTGTTTTTCGGGACGTACCGGAACCACGGACTCGCCCATTTCAAGCCACGGAATGCGTGTGACAAAGGTGGATCCATGCCCAGGCTCACTGTGTTCGAGAAACAAATCTCCTCCCAAGAACACTGCAAGCTTTTTCGAAAGACAAAGCCCTAAGCCAGTCCCGGTGTTTTCGCATTGCGAGGAATCGTGCAACTCGGTGAAGGGTTGGAACAAATGAATCTGTTTTTCGGGTGCAATGCCGATCCCTGTATCGCTCACCGATATTTCCACCTCACGGGCTGCAGTGCAGGTCACTTCAATGTGAACTTTACCACCCCGAGAAAACTTGATCGCGTTGCCAACCACGTTGGTTAAAATCTGTTTCAGTCGCTTGGGGTCACTGATAAAGGCATCGGGCAAATCTTTAGCCAGATCCAAAGACACCGAAACCAGATTGTTGCGTGCAATTGGATTCAACAATTCCAATACGTCGTCGACAACTTGCTTTATAGAGAACTCGCTCAACTCGAGGCTGAGCTGACCGGCCTCTACTTTTGAAAGATCCAGAACCTCGTTGATCAACTCGATGAGATGATTTCCGTTGCGTAGAATGATCTCCACGAACCCCCTGCCCTGAGGATCCATCTTCAAACGCGGCAAAAGAAGCTCTGCAAACCCGATGAGGGCCGTCATCGGTGTGCGAATCTCATGGCTCATGTTAGCGAGAAAAATGGACTTGTATCGATCCGCTTCCACGGCCTTGGCTTGCGAAATCTCGAGATCCTGTTTCGCATTTTTTAAAATGAAGTTGGCTTTCTCCAGCTCTGTGTTTTGTTGCTCCAACTTCACCTGTGAATCGCGCACCTCACGGTACAAGCGTGACAAAGTTTCCTTCGAAATTTCGTTGGCAACCAGTCCGCCCAGCTTTTCCGAAATGGCGGTCATGAGGTCCATCAACCGAGCTTCTGGCTCTTCGTTAAATGCCAACTCTAAAACCGCCACACATTTTCCAAGGTACCGCAACGGCACCACCAAAATGGTTTGCGGAACATGGTCTCCCAAAGAAGAGCGCAACTTCCAAAGACTCAGAGAAAAATCCCGAAAGACCACCGGCTTTTTTTGTGAGATCACCTGATCCAGCAAACTGCCTTTGGCAGAAAAACACGCACTTTTGCGATCCACTTGGGACAAGCCCACGGCACCGACCACAGAAAACTGGTCGCATGTCTCATCCAACTTCACAAACACCGCACCCGCCAAAGCTCCAAAAGAGCGCGAAAAAAACCGCACAAGCTCATCGGCCACCTCTGGGAGAGTGTCAAATTTCAACAATTGATCCGACAGACTCGACTCCTGTTTGCGAATCCAGTGCTCTTTCTCCAAGATTTCCATTTGGATCTTGTTCTCGCGAATCTGAGCCTCGTAGTTGGCTGAGATCTGCAAAATCGATCTCCGTCCACGAAACGACACAAAACTATTCCCTAGGAGTAACAAGGGGATGAAGAGCCACGCCGAGTAGCGAAGAAAGTTCTCCTGGTTCGCGTTGCGCTCCCTCTTCAGCCGAGTTTCTTCGTCCGTCATTTCCTGCAGCCGTCGTTTGATCTCGGTGGCTTGGGTCTCAAGAACACCCCCAGACAGGGAGCTCATCGCGGCCTCTGGAGACTTGATCGATTTGCGAAGTGTGTCCTCGTAATCCGAAAACCAGTCTTCGACAATTGGAACCAATTCCCTCACCCGCCTCAACTGCAATTCGTTTTTCGCAGTGAGAGACTCGATCTGTCTGAGAGGTCCCCTCACACTGTTCGAGGCAATTGAGAATGGCGTGAGAAGATGAACACTGCGAGTGAGCAAGTACCCGCGAGCCGCCGATTGCGCCTCGGTGATCATTTTTTGAACCGCGGCGATCTCATGAATCGTGCGATCCGACTGTAAAACTTCTGATATGCCGCCATTGATTCGGTGGAGAATTGCCAAAATGAAAACCGCAGCACTCACGCCAAACGCAAGCGGAATAAAGATGTTCTGAAAAAGGATCTTTTTGATTTCCCTCTGGATCATGGCAGAAACCTCCTTATGACTGAACTGAGGACGCTGAACCCAAATCGACGACGGCATTCTGCCGCAACGGCGCCTGGATCTTTCGAAAGAAGTTGAGCCTTTTGTACAAAGTCTTGCGATCAATTCCGATTTCCTTAGCAGTTCGATCGCGGGCCCCCTCGTTCACGTCCACTGCAAAAGCGACATACTGATTGAGAACTTCTTCTAACGTGGGCAAACGATGCTCATCGCAAACCACTGAAAATACAGCGCCAGCACCACTTGCTCGTTTTGTCTCTGGCGCGAACGGAATGGTCGGATTGGATGGCAAAAAACTCGCGAGTGGAATTTCGGGGGATGTTGCCAACACCACGGCTCTCTCCACCAAATTTGCCAGTTCTCGCACGTTGCCTCTCCAGGGGAATTCCAATAGGTAGCGCACAGCTGCTTGCGAAAACGTCCGAGCGACAGATCCGTTTTCCAATGCGTATTGCTTCAAAAAGGATTCTGCCAAGGGAATGATGTCCTCGTGCCTTTCTCTGAGAGGCGGGAGAGAGATGGGAATCACATTCAGACGAAAAAACAGATCTTCGCGAAAACGTTTCTGCGAGACCTCTTCGACAAGATTTCGATGGGTTGCCGAAATGATCCGACACGTGATTTCTCGTTCCTGATTTTCACCAACGCGTTTGATTTTTCGTTCTTGCAAAACACGCAACAACTTGGCCTGCAATGAGAGACTCAGATCTCCAATTTCATCAAGAAACAACGTGCCCTCTTGAGCTTCCTCAAAAAGTCCTGACTTTGAGTGTTGGGCACCGGTGAAAGCTCCCTTCGCGTGCCCGAACAACTCAGATTCCAGAAGGTTTTCGGGAATTGCCGAACAATTGATCGCCACAAAAGGACCCGTCCTTTGGCTTTCGGAGTGAATCAAACGAGCCACCACTTCCTTTCCGGTTCCACTTTCTCCGCAAACAAAAATATTGGCGCTGCTCTTGGCGACACGACAAGCCGTATCCAAAGCCTCCAGAAAGCGAGGGCTTTTACCGATGATGCCAGATTTTTTAAATGGCGAATCCTTCACTCTCTCGCGCAAAGCCACCAGGTCTTTTTTAAGATCCTTAAGTCGAACGGCTCTCTCAATGGACAACTGCAACTGTGAAAAGTGAATAGGTTTCACAATGAAATCATAGGCGCCTTTTTGAATCGCCTCGATGGCCACCTCGGCAGATTTGGAGTTCGTCACCAATATCACCGGCAAATCGGGATTGTGCTCGTGCACTCGCAAGGTGACCTCAACTCCCGACATCACGGGCAGCTGTAGGTCGGTCACCAAAGCGTCCCAGTTTGATTTGGGAAGTTCCGCCAGGGCCTCCTCCACGTCGGAAAAACAATGCACGCGGTAGTTCTGCGCGCGAAAGTGAGCCGAAATGAGGTCAAGAATGTCCAGGTCGTCATCAATGACAGCGATTTCACGATGAGTTGTGCTCATAGACCTTTCGGGTAGCACAGCCGTTCAAAATACACTCAACAAAACGTCCACAAAACGGACGACTTTGCTGGAAGACAGGCCCGCAGTCCACCGAATCACTGACAAACACTCGGCACCACATTTGCAGCTCCCCTGCTTGCAACAAAAATATTCCAACGATGGGAGCGAGTCTTATGATGACCACCAAAGAGTTTTTTGTTCATCTCTTCCTGTGCTTGAGTCTTTTGATGGGAATGGCCTTCGCCGAGGCTGCTCCGCTGTGGGTCTACTTCCGAGAAAATAAAGTCAAAGTGGACTGATTGTGAAAAATCAGATTACACTTTCAAAAGGTCTTCCCTTTTGAAAGGATGTCAATTTGAGCAATCAGCGATGGCGAGTTGCCCTGGGCGTACTTGCACGTTTAGCCATTTTGATTTTGTTTTTGCCTTACTTCAGTGCCGCAGCACTGGCGTTCATTTTTTTCTTCGCGTTTTTGGGAGCTCGAGATCGGTACATTCTCCTCCCCCGCAAGAAAAAAAAGATTTTACAGGTCGCCACAGGATTCGGCCTGATTTTGTTTGTTGGACTGTTTGTGTCTTCCGCACAAACCGTGATTGGGGGGCTCTCCAAACTTTTGGATCCCAATTTTCTACAAGAGTTCAAGGACAAAGCCGCCGAGTTGACTGCTCCCTACTCCAGATGGATCCACGACTCATTGGGCGATCTTCTGAACCCTGTCGGAGGCAGTCAGGCCGTGCAACGCAAGATTTCGCAATCCTTGAGTGGGGCTCTGGATGCGTTTTTCTCGCTGATTCTCAAATGGGTTTCGGAGATTCCTGGACAAACCTTGCAGATCGTCTTCTTCATCTACCTTTTGATTTTTTTGACCCACCGCTATCGCCGAGGAAAATTGCAAACGCTCGTGCCATTTGATTTGCCCGAATTCGCCCCCAAAATTTTTCAAATGGCCAAGGCCAGCGGATTCAATGCTGTGGTGGCAACCGTACTTACTGCTTTCGCTCAGGCAAGCATCCTGTCGATCGGTGCCGTTACGGTCGGAATTCCATCCTGGCCCATTGTCTTTTTCTTCGCGTTTTTTTCTGCCATGCTTCCGGTGGTGGGAATTCTTCCCGTCTCAATTGTGACCATCGTCTATATTGCTTCTCAAAGCGGAGCGGGCGCCGCGATCATTTTAACTTTATTTGCCGTGACAGCCTCCGTCGCCGACAACCTCATTCGTCCCTATTTGATCTCCAACAAAGAGAATTCGCTGTCTCCAATGATGAGTTTCTTCGCTCTCCTAGGGGGCCTGTTCATCTTTGGTTTTCCGGGACTCTTTATCGGACCCTTTCTTATCCTCTTCTCCGGTTCTCTCCTCGAATTGGATTCCTAAGGGCCTGTTCGCAAGGGCCATGTTGGCTGCAACTGGCTCTCGGAGCGCACGATCCATTTTGTTAGAGTTAAGGCCTCGCAAAGTCCCTTAAGGGCTTTCGTCCAGATCTCGGAGCCGATTTTGACTGAGGATTCCGCCCGCAGGAAAATGGGGTATCAACCACGAGTTCAGTGCGAGAGGGGTCGGCCCATGAAACGTTTCCACCAGGTCGCTCTGTTGGGCCTTGTTTTTGGGGCCTTGCTGAGTTGCACCGCCAAGAATAGCAACGAGCTAAAAATTGGAGTGATGGGTCCCATGACCGGCGGAACGGCACCACTTGGAATCTCTTTTCGCAATGGTGTGCAACTGGCCGCTGATGAAATCAATGCATCGGGAGGCTTGCTCGGAAAAAAAATCGCTCTCGTGGTGCGCGATGACGAATCCAAGAATGAAAAAGGCGCTCAGATTGTTCAAGAGCTTCTCGATAAAGAGAAAGTGTCCATGATTGTTGGACCGGTCAACACTGGGGTGGCCGATGCCAGCACCAAGTATTCGAATCAGCGCAAGGTCCCTCATTTCATCAGTGTTTCCGCCGGAGCGAAAGTGAACGAACTTTTTGCGGAGTTCCCTGAAAACTATGTTTTTCGTTTTGCAGTGAGCGACGAGATTCAGTCCTCGGTGATCGCACACCAAGCCATCTCTGTTCGCAAGTACAAAAGACCCGCAATCCTCTGCGACGACACCAACTTCGGGCAGGCCGGCCGGGAGAGGTTGGAAAAGCGCCTGAATCTGTTGGGAGTGAAACCGGTCTACGTGGGCAAGTTCAAACTCAAGGACACCGACATGACGGCACAACTTCAGCAAGCCAAAGCCGCAAAAGCCGACGTGTTGTTGGCATATGGTCTGGGACCCGAAATGGCGAGCGTCTCCAACAGCATGGAGAAGATAGGATGGAAAGTTCCACTGATTGGCTCCTGGACACTTTCCATGCCCAACTACATCTCAAACGCCAAGGCGAATGCTGAGGGTGCATCCATGCCCATGAGCTTTATTGAGCACGGTAAACACAGCGAGAAGGAAAGAAAATTTCTTGAAGCCTACTACCAAAAATTCAACGAGAAGCCGATTCCATCTGCTCTGTCGGCGGTGCAAAGTTATGACGTCATTTATCTCTTCAAGCAAGCCGTGGAGCAGGCGCAATCGCTTGAAGGACCCAAAGTCAAAAGTGCTCTGGAGAACCTGGATCAGCCCTTTGTGGGTGTGACAGGCACTTACAAAAAACCGTATTCGGCGGTCGATCACGAGGCTCTCAAAGAGGAGCATTTGCAAGTGGGTGTGATCAAAGGAGGAGTCGTCGTGCCCACCTCCGCAAACTGAATGTCAGACTTATTGCAACTTCTTCTCTCTGCGATTTCTCAGGGTATGATCTACACCTTGCTCGCGCTCGCTTACAACATCACTTTCTCAACATCGCGCACTCTCAATTTTGCTGTCGGTAGTTTGTTGATGGTGGGAGGCGTTGCCGGGTTTTCGGTTTATGTGCGCAAGGCCACGGGTGAGCTCACGGGAATTCCCTATATTGTGCCAAGTCTCCTAGTTGTCCTTCTCGGACTCGGGCTTGGAGTTGTGATCTACAAAACCAGCATTGAACCTGCCTTAAAACGCAATCTCACCTTGGTCACCGTGCTCACCACCCTGGCTTTTTCTGGGGTGCTTCGCAATGGAGTGGAACGTGGATGGGGAACTGAAGATGTCGCCTTCCC
>FRDC01000077.1_pt2 | contig 21695 bp, 19 predicted proteins | sample 1106171 | NCBI WGS metagenome assembly FRDC01 (sample SAMEA3930566, study PRJEB13176) | freshwater metagenome | biome: Drinking water system; feature: drinking water; material: water | place: Singapore | collected 2014-12-20 | reverse complement strand
GTTCTTCATATCAGTCAAACCACATTTTGAACCACTTACAAGCGCCTGCGTTTGAATGGTCAAGAGAAGCGAAAATGAGAAAAAAATTTTAGAAGGTACATCGATATTTCTCCAGAACGTTCGGCATGTAACTATACACAACCCTGAAATAAAAAACTAGGTAGGCCAAAAATGTCAAAAACCTGAATTTCTTACAAGAAATTTAAGACGCTTTCGACATATTAAGAAACTCTCGAATGAGAGCAATGATCTCTCGCGCACTCGATTGAATCGCTAAATGTGTGCCTCGGTCAATAGTTCGTAATTCAGAGTCCATGAAATTCGAGCGCAGCTTTCGCATGGTATGATCACTAAAAATTCGGTCGTGGCTACCATGTACGATACATACAGGGACTTTTATCTTACCAACCTCTTTCCACCATGGTTTCCAATTTTCGTTTTTTAAAATCCACGAAAAACGATGAATCAGGTGAAAAAGCATTTTCTGTCGGCGTGTAAATATCTTCGAAAAACGCGGTGCTCTGGTGGGCCAATCAACTCTAATGTCAGAAGCTACTTGATGAAAATCCCAGTGGGCCAATGGAGTCAGTAAATAGAGCGCAAGTAGCGGTGTCCATTTTGCCATAAACAAAAGGCGTTTTAAACTCCAACTTTGCATGTTGCCAATGGGATTTGGTGGCATAGGGTTAATTAAAAATAGTTTCTGAATATGACTTTCATCGTCGTGGGAACTCATAGCCCAAGCGATGGCTGCACCATAACTAATCCCTACCAAAACAAATTTTCCGAATTCATGAAATATAGCGCGCTTAAAGTCCCCCATCATCTCTACTTGCTCAGAAAAAGTTAATTTCATGGAGCCCAGAGTAAGAGGCCCAAGATTTGGCAAAATGACTTTAACGCTCTTCGACAGCTCAGGAACAATCTTGTCCCAATGCGTGTGTGAGCCGCCAAAACCGTGAAGCAAGACCACAGGAGGCCCATCGCCTATCACCTGAAATGTAATTGGGCTTTCGCGCAGACGAATCTTACTCATCCGTATCTTATCGACACAATTTAAAAAATATCAAAATCTAACGTCGGTCCTGGATTAAACTAAGGTACCTTGGTCAAAAAATATTCGACTTTACTGAATTGATCATAATTAAAGTCTTTAGATAAGATTAAGAGCACTTCCTTAGTCTTGGACTTTAACAAAACTCTCTCGATATCATCTATGCTATCAATTTTTTGAAACTGAATATTTTGAAAATCCTTACTATAAAAAGCAATTTCTCGAATAAATTGTCTGGCCCTTTTATTATTCGACTTGAGGTCTCTATTTATAAAGACGCCCTCTTGAGCATCTGTGAGATAAAAACCTAAGAGGTCCGCAGACTTTTCTAATAAATTCGGGGTTTGTTGTTGGGGAAGAGAAATCTCGTTTTGAATTTCTTTTAAAGTCTTATATTCTGGAAAAAAAGAAAGTCTCCATATCGACTCAGGTCCATTGGCGCGTCCATCACGGATGAGATTGTTAGGAATAATATCATAAACTATATAAACACCATCGTTGAATAGTGTTAGGCCACTGATCCCACGCAAAGGGTTATCATCATAACTTTGCCCGTTAACTCCGACTACAATATCCCCACGCTGAAGACCCAACCCAGATCCAAATCCTGGGGAGTCTTTCGGAGTGTGTGTAACTATACCCCCCGACCGCGTATCAAGCTTTAAAAATCTCATGAGAGCGCCATCAAGTGGCTGCAACGATATTCCGAGTGACGCGTATTTCACACGATCCGCTGGAGGTTTACCCGCTTTCCTCAGTTGCGGCAGAATGAAGTTACGAATCACATTTGACGGTACGGCATAACCCACGCCCTGAGCAGGGGCCGGCAGAATCGAGGTGTTGACGCCTATCACTTCACCTCTCATGTTAAACAACGGTCCCCCGCTATTTCCAGGACCGAGATCTCCATTTATCCTAATGACCGAAACCTTGTCCTCTACAAAAAACCCTTGACCCGTGAAGCGCGGGAATGTCGGGGTTTTTTTGTTTGCAAGAGGGTGACCAATCGCCAGAAGATCCTCTCCAAACGTAAGTGCCTCTGAATTTCCGAATGAGAGTACCTTAAGAGTTTTGAGTCGTTCCTGTTGTCCCAACTCGCTAAGATTAACGCGTAAAAGAGCAATGTCAGCCACTTGAGAATACCCCTCAATATAACCCGCTTGCATATCGAGGTCTTTACGCAAAAACTCAATCATCATATGAGGATTTTTTTTCGTAAGCTGGTTGTTATTTAAACTACTTTGGATGACGTGATAATTTGTGAGGATAAACACACCCTCGTCACTATTTTCAACTATAAACCCGGTACCATTAAGCTGGGGCTCTAGCAGAGATGCTCCCGGCTTATGAACGGCGACGATACTTGTGAGTACGTCTGGCCAAACACCTTTAAGACTTTGATTTTCGGCAAAAACCTGATTCGTAAAAAATATAATATACAATTTTACCAGCAGTCTCACATCCAATAATTATACTTGAATGTCGACCACATCAACTTTTCACGAAATGGTTGAAAAAATTTCTGAGAAATTATATTTCTGAAACTAATTGGAATCTTCGGATGAAGGCTTCCTTGTTTTCTTTGCGTCTTCGCGCTCTTTTCGTTGATCCCGCAACATTTTTAACAACCGTTGCTTTTCTTCTTCAAACAATCGTCGATTCGCTTTCTTCTCAGCTTGGTCAGCCTTATTCTGCGCTTCTTCGTGGATAATGTTTCCCATGACTGCGCGCGACTCTTTAGGGTCATATTCGTTTTTAGCGACACCACTTGGACGTTTAGTGCCCTGAACTTTGTCTGACTTTTCAACTTGTTCTTTCAAATCGACGGTCACATCACCAAAACAGTGCATCTGACAGCTCAACCGGCGGCGATCAATAAAGTATCCTGTCCCAATTAAACTCATTTCTGTGCTAGATGGCGGAGCTAAATTATGCTCACCCTCGGCCACATGCACTCGGCACTCGGCACACGAAGGCACTCCCTTACACACAGATTTAATATGAATATTATTTTCCTGTGCAATTTGCAGGACGGACTTATCGGAAGTCACCTCGACTTCAACATTTTGCGGAATAAATTTTAATTTCATAAAACTATAACCTTGGCAAATTTCTTTTTGCCCAACTTGAATATAAATTCCTCACCTGATTTTAGGTCTAGCTTGAGATTCGGATCGGTAATTTTCTCACTATTCATTTCAATGGCTTTACCTTGAATGAGTCTTCGCCCCTCGCTCGTACTAGGAAGCAATTTTTGATCAGCAAGTAATTTGCAAACCCATATTCCGTTTTCAGCTTTTACCTTCACCTCTGGCATTTCGTCGGGCAGACCTTTATTTGCAAACACCCGGTCAAATTCCATCACGGCATTTTCAGCCGCATCTTTATTATGAAATCTTTCCACCAAAATTTTTGCGAGACTCACTTTTACGTCGCGAGGGTGTCTTTTCCCCGACGCTACTTCACTTTTTAGTGCGCTGATTTCATCAACCGTTAAATCAGTAAGCAACTCATAATACTTATACATGAGATCGTCAGAGATACTCATCGTGCGACCAAACATATCTTTCGGTGAATCTTCGACCCCAATGTAATTATTTAAACTCTTTGACATTTTTTGTACGCCATCAGTGCCCTCTAGAATTGGCGTCATCATAACAACTTGCGGAACTTGCCCATATGACTTTTGTAATTCTCGGCCGACTAGCAAATTAAATCGTTGATCTGATCCACCAAGTTCCACATCGGCTTTCATAACAACAGAATCATAACCCTGCACCAATGGGTACATAAACTCATGGATGGCGATCGGCACTCCTGTTTTATAGCGCTTAGAAAAATCATCCCGCTCTAAGATTCGGGCCACGGTATAATGCGAAGCTAGCCGAATAAAATCAGCGGCAGAAAAATTTCCCATCCAGTGATTGTTGTACATAACTTCGGTTTTATCAGGATCAAGGATCTTAAAAACTTGCCTCGCGTATGTCTTGGCGTTTTCTCTGACTTCTTCGAAGGTCAAAGCCGGGCGTGTTTCATTTTTTCCCGTAGGATCACCAATCAACGCCGTAAAATCACCAATCAAAAACATCACATGATGCCCTAATTGCTGAAACTGGCGCATTTTATTAATTAAAACTGTGTGGCCTATATGTAAATCGGGACGACTCGGATCAAATCCGGCCTTAATGCGTAAAGGTCTTTTTTCTTTCCCGCTTAAATAGAGCTTATCAAGAAGGTCTTTCTCCGAAACAATATCGGCGACACCTTTCATCAACAGTTTTAACTGCTCCTTAGGATCCTTAGCGAGCATGTTCAACGACTCGAGTTTCTCTGATCACCGTAATTTTTATTTGTCCTGGATAAACCATCTCGCGCTCAATTTTGCGCGCGATATCTCGAGACAACATAATCGCCTGCTCGTCAGTCACACGACTACCCTCGACAAGAACACGAACCTCACGTCCGGCTTGCAAAGCATAGGTGCGAATAACTCCTTCAAATGAATTTCCGATTGACTCCAAGTCCTCAAGTCTTTTTACGTAGGACTCTGTTGTCGATCTTCGGGCCCCAGGCCTTGCACCACTGAGGGCGTCGGCAGCCTGGACCAAAAATGCATAAACTGTATTTGGTTTTTCGTCCTCATGATGAGAACGAATCGCATGGCAAACTGCCTCAGTCTCACCGTGTTTTTTTGCAAACTCCGCACCAATTACCGCATGCGAACCTTCCATCGAGTGATCAAGTGACTTTCCGATATCGTGTAACAAAGTAGCACGTTTCGCTAGCTTCGGGTCAGCACCCATCTCCACCGCCATCATCCCAGCAATATGAGCAGCTTCAATCGAATGATAATAGTTGTTTTGATTGTAGGAATAACGATACTTTAAACTACCAACGAGCTTCATCACTTCCGGATGCATGTCGGTAATCCCAAGTTCAGTACACGCTTTTTCTCCATCATCTTTAATTGTCTTAAAAACATCTTTTTTAGTTTTCGAAACGATTTCTTCAATGCGTGACGGATGGACTCTTCCATCTTCAATTAATCTTTCTAAACTAATACGTGCAATCTCGCGGCGAACTGGATCAAATCCTGAAATCACAACAGCCTCTGGTGTGTCGTCGATAATCAAATCCACACCACATTCGGCTTCAAGTGCGCGGATGTTTCTGCCTTCACGGCCAATGATTTTTCCTTTAACCTCTTCATTCGGCAGACTCACGATACTTACAGCTCTTTCAGCAACGTACTCACTCGCACAACGTGCTATTGCTATGCTGATCAAGCGTTTTGCTTTCGCATCGGCATCTTTTTTCGCTTCTTCTTCGATCATTGCCGCATGTTTTGATGCTTCTGTTTTAGCTTCGTTGGTAACCGCCTCGATTAATTGTTGCTTGGCTTGTTCAGCAGTTAAATTTGAAACTCCCTCGAGGCGCTGGACTAGTTTTGTTAAATTCTCGGTGACACGAGATTCAGTATCCTTAATTTTATTTTCGGCAATTGAGAGCTTCTGCTGACGATCCATGATCTCACGCTCTTTGTCTTCAAATTTTTGCTGGAGCTCTTTTAGTTTTTTGTCATAGTTAGATTCTTTATCCTTAAGCGACCGTTCCAGCTGCGAAATTTTTTGCTTCTCACGATGAATATCGCCTTCGACATTCTTGCGAGCGCGTTGCTCAAAATCTCGGGCTTTATTTTTCGCCTCTGATTCTAATCGACTGGCTTCGGACTTCGCTCGTGCCACGATCTTCTGAGCTTCGGCCTCAGCATCGCTTTTCTTTTTTTGCGCTTGAAGTTTCTTATAGAAAAAAACACACCCGGCACCAATTAAAATCCCAGCAATGATGGCACCCATCATAAAAATCATATTCATAAAATCCTCCTACGAACTCTAAGCAGGAATTCGCAATATCCTCTCGTCAGTTATAATGACATCCATACGTACGTCATGGGGATCTTGTGGGACTTCGGAAAAAACTTGAATATCAAAACACACGCCAATTTTTTTACCGGTAAATTGAGACAAAAATCGATCGTAAAACCCTCTGCCTCGACCCATACGATGTCCTTCTTCATCAAAGGCAACACCGGGAACCAAGATACCGACTAGTTCACCCACTTCAACAGCTTGCGAAGTTTTTTGATCGGGCTCTAAAATTCCAAGTTTACTTTTGATAAAGTCTCCATTTTTTCCAGGAATAAAATATTCCATCTCGTCACCGCGCACACACGGAAACGCCCACACAACCCCGTTATTATTTTTATTAGTATCTTTGCAATCTGTATAAAGGCTTTGCAAATCAGGTTCTGAAGCCGTTGGCATAAAACCACCCCAGGTTCCCGACTCTGCCGCTAGAAACTCCGTCACGGGTTTTACTAGACCTAGAGTTCCGTGCACTTGCACAAACTTTTTTCGGTCATTATTACACTTTTCGCGCAGAGCTTTTTTGCTCAAACCCATTTTCATCCTCAAACCGTGAGGCAAATAACGCTTTGCCTTCCCGAAATTTAACCTGGTACCTTTTCAGATACTGATCCCAATTTCTGTGGACTCAAGTTCTGTGAGAACGTCGCGGGCCCGATCTTCTAATGTATCAAGTTCATTGCGAACCTGATTTTTTAACGTCAGTAATTCTTCGGCGATATTAAGAGCAGCTAAAATTAATGCCTTATGATACGATTTTGAATTTGAGCGTTTCATTGCTGATTTGACTTTTGAATCGACGAGGTCGACTAATTGACTAACTTTCTCATCGTTTAGAGAAGTACGGACGCGAAGACGCGTTCCAGCAATTGTTATGTCTTGGAGTGATCGATCAGCCACAACGGTTGTTCTTTCCTTCGTTTTCCGTTCCCGGAACTATGTTTCCACTATATTTTATAGATAGTTCACATTTAGTGATTGGGTCAATTTTGCTGCCCATTGTTGCGATGCATTAAATCCTTTTCTGGGCGAAGCGTTAGTCCATGAGTATAGTGACTACATAAAAAGAAATCTTCGGAGGAAATTTATGCGTGTTTTTGTAGTGCTCTCCTTACTTTTTTCGAGTCTAACTGGATCTCTTTCTATGGCTAGTATTGGTACTGGATTTAATGTAAGTGCTGAGCAAGTGATGGAAAATCATGATGACGAAACCGTTGCACTTCAAGGTCACGCGCAAGTTAGTCAATCCCCCAATAAACTTTGGGCCGATAAAATTATCGTAAATAAAAAATCGGGAACTGTTTTAGCAATAGGAAACTGCTCCTACGATAACGGAAAAACTCGTACCGAATCCGATCGAATGCTCTTCCGCGTTTCTGGCACGAAGTGGATTAAGCGCTAAAGGTGCCTGAGACTTTTTCCAGTCCATGGCGCGTTATTTTGCCCTCTCAATTTTAATTCATACGCTGCTGATCGCGTTGATCTTCGATTACAAGTTTCCAAAATCCGAAAGCGAAAAATCTGTTGGCTGGCTCGGGCATTCGTTACGTGCAACGCAGTCTCGTATTTGAACGCTTCTCTTATTATGATGGAAAGATTAATCGCGCAATTAGTAAGGCGATGGAAAAGTATAAACTAGTAGTTTTCCCAATACAAAGTTATCGCCCAATTGGCCGGGGAGCCGACAGAAGAACAGGCGAGACAAAAAAGACTGAAAGTTTTAAAAGAAGAATTGCAGAGAAATGTAGGGACGCAGGGTTCTTAAGTGTTCAAGCCTCGTTTTTGCAAAAATTAATTGTCCAGCCTAAGAATTCTGAACCCTCGTATACTGGTCTAATAGATTTTACGGTTTTCACTTTCCCTTTGAGGGTATTTAAATTCTCCCTTAACGTATCTTCAATCTCAATTGCGGATTCGTCCAAGCCCTCTTTATATTGAAATCGTTTTTCTAGGCGCTGACCATTGCAAGAGCCAGGAGCAAAAACTCCACTATTAATGTATTCTTTAATAATGGCATCGGTATTAACTTTTGACTCGACACCTGGTTCGAAAAATCCTCCCGCGAGGAGGTCTGCTTTTTCTTCTAAGGTTTCTGCACCCGCCTGGATAGAAAACAAGAGTGAGAGGCTTAAAATTAAGTTTAGTGTCTTCATTGTGGCTCCTGACCTATTTCGTCGTCTAATTGTCAAAAGATTTGACAGTCAAATCTAATTATAAAGCTTATAATAACTTACAAAGATTTATAACTTCAAAGACCAGGCCAGATTTAGCAAAAGTTTTTCGACATCATGTTCTCTTTTCAGGGAGGTAATCGTAAGCGTGGTTGCAGAAAAGGCCAACAACACGTCTAAAATCGGCAAGCAGGTCTAAGTGGATCGCGCTAGTATTGATAGTTTGTTTTAATCCCTTATTCAAACGTTCGATATGATGCTCGCGAAACTCCTTTTCTTTTTTGCGCATGCGACGTTTCATATCGATGAGTTTTTGGGCGAGCGTCGGATCCTGCATTTCAAAGCATGACATAGAAATAGTCGCGATCTCTACCGTCATTGCATGAAACTGTTTGATCTCCTCCCAACCCTCTTTACTAAAATCAACTTTCAAGGCATTTTTCTTACGAGCAAGTTCTAAAATATTATTGTCAATCACGTCAGCGGCAGCTTCTAAATCACTGGCCACAGAAATTAAATTAAATACCACCTGATCGATACCACCCACGGCTTCGTTGGCATACTTCACCAAATAAAGTTTGATCTCTCTCATTAATAAATCGACCTTATTGTCATTCTCTTTTGTATTATCCATTATCTCATGATCTTCGTGATCGAGCACATTAATACTATCTTTGATCATGTTAACGACGATATCACCCATACGCAAGATCTCACGTCGAGCATAGGCCATCGCCAGAGCGGAGTCCTGATAATTCGAACGATCTAAATATTTCACACCAAATTTACGTTCATGGGGCGCGGGTTGAATAAGTCTCTCAAACATACTCGCGCCCACGTTGATTAATGGATAAAACGCAATCGCCGCTAAAATATTATAGATTGTATGTGCGTCGGCTATGGCCCGAAACATATTATCATGAATATGATCAAGAAACCTCACAAAAATCCCGGTGAAAGGAACGAGCAAACCAACACTCAGAAATTTGTAAAAGAAATTCGCCCATGCAACTTGTCTTCCGATAAAATTTCCGCCAACGGCACCCATTATTCCCGTTGCGGTTGTTCCAATGTTAGCCCCATACACCCAATAAATAGCGTCCTGGAGCGTGATCACATTTTGAGTTGTCAGTGTCATCGCTAGACCTATTGTCACGGCACTACTATGAATAAAGGCCGTAAATATCATTGATGCCACGATTGTCAAAATGGGTTCTTTACTTAGCTTTACAAATATTTCTTTTAATATGCTGATATGGTTTATGGCTTCGGTTCCCTTTCCCATGTATTCGAGCCCAAAAAAGATGAGACCAAAACCCATTACTATTCCCATCCAGTTTTTTACGATCAATTTTTTTGCAGTAAAGTAACCTAAAAAACCGAGCGTAAAGATCGGTAAACCATATTGAGCGACATTGTAAGAAATTAACTGCACCGTAACAGTCGTCCCGATGCTACTTCCGATGATAACCCCCATCACCTGATTAAGAGTAATCACGTTGGCGGATCCCAAGCCAATTAATAACATTGTCACCGCACCAGAGCTTTGTAAGCAGACGGTTAAGGCAATTCCCACGAGAATACTTAAGAAATTATTTTGCGAGATTTTACCCATAAGCTCGCGCACACGATTGCCAACAATTTTTTGCAGATAGTCGCTCACCATGATGGAGCCATACATAAAAAAAGCGAGACCGGAGAACAGGTACGTCAGAAAAGCGTGCGATGCGGACATATAAGATTTAATCCTACAAAGAGCCTGGGAATTAGTAAAGTGTCTAACTCCTTTTTCCGCCCATATAGACTTTAATCAGTCTCGGTTGCTGTCAGCTCGGCTCAACTATTGCAGATCTTTTTGATATGCGAACAGTAAAGAATAAATACCTTGGCTACCTTACTGGACTGTTAGTCTATTTGACAGCTGCATTCCTATTTTCAGCACCACCTTCATTGGGCTTTGCGCAAGCACCCAGATTAGAGAATTGAACTCACAAATTCTGTCGGTGCAAAACTTTTTAAGTCTTGCGCCTTCTCGCCGACGCCAATCCATACAATTGGAATTTTCAGCTCACAAGCGATCCCAACGGCGACACCGCCTTTGGCAGTGCCATCGAGTTTGGTAAGTACAACGCCCGTTACACCCAGTGCCTCATGGAAGGTGCGCGCCTGATTCAAAGCGTTTTGCCCCGTGTTCGCGTCAACTACGAGAAGGACTTCGTGGGGCGCACCCGGTAGGGCCTTTTCCACTACCCTCTTCATCTTCTTCAATTCTTCCATCAGATTTGATTTTGTATGCAACCGTCCAGCAGTATCAATAATCAGAATATCGAAGTGTTGGTTTTTTGCCTTTTCACAAGCGCTAAATGCTACCGCGGCCGGGTCACTGACATCTTTAGGACTATGAATATCTACGCCCGTCCGCCCTGACCACACCGTAAGCTGCTCTTGTGCTGCCGCTCGGAACGTATCTCCCGCCGCAACTAACACTTTTTTTCCATTTGAGGAAAACTGCTTCGCGAGTTTACCAATTGTCGTTGTCTTACCAACACCATTTACACCAACAACCATCCACACCCACGGTTTGATCGGTACCGGTTTCGAAAAGGTGTCCGCGGCGACAAGACTTGTTTCTTTAGTTCGTGAAAAAATGTCTCTCATCTCGTCGCGTAATGCAGATTTGACATTTTCAAAGTTCAAATTTCCATCGGCCTTATCAGTTACCGCTGTCATCAAAGTCTCTACGGTTTGAGGCCCTAAATCGCTGGTAAATAAAATCTCTTCTAGATCCGAAAGTTTTTCGCCAGATATATTCCCTTCAGAAAATAAACTCTGAATTCTCCCTATGAATCCGGCACGAGTATTTTTAAGAATATCACCAAGCAATATCGGTGCATCGAGATCTCGTGTCCGCTCAAAATGCTCCACTTCAACTTCTTGAGTCTGTTCGAGATTCTCGCTTTTTTTGCGGTCCCGACGACGTAATATACGAATATATAAGAATAAAAACATCACCGCGAATATGGCAATGCTGGCGACAAGAATTCCCTTCGTCACTATAGGGTCAGTAGTATCCGCTGGGCTGATCATTAGGCTATAACGGCTTTTTGCGCTTCTGCCAGACTTACAGATACCATTTTTGAAACACCTTTTTCTTCCATAGTTACACCGTAAAGTTTGTTGTTAACTGCCATTGTATGCTTGTTATGAGTAACAACGATAATCTGACTGCGTTTTGCCATTTCCTTAACGAGATCATTAAAACGCGCCACATTGGCGTCATCAAGTGGTGCATCAACCTCGTCCAATAAGCAGTATGGAGAAGGTTTTACTAAGAAGATTGAGAAAATTAATGCCACTGCGGTAAGTGCTTTTTCCCCCCCTGACATTAAGGTCACATTCTGCATTTTTTTACCCGGAGGCTTCGCCACGATATCAATTCCCATTTCGCCTTCTTCAGGATTTTCAATCAAGACCAACTTGGCTTCGCCCCCACCAAATAGAATCGGAAAAACACGAGAAAACTTATCATTAACGGTATCAAAAGTTTCTTTAAACCGCTTCGAACAGACACGGTTAATACGGTCAATTACTTTACGCAACTGATCTTTCGAATTGATAAGATCCTCATGCTGCTTTGTCAGGAAAGTATGGCGGTTTTCCAAGTCGTCGAATTCTTGAATCGCGCTCACATTAACTTCTCCAAGAACCGCCATTTTACTTTTCAGATCTTCAAGGGTACTTTCGGCTTCGTCAGCATTTCCCTCACGATATGCAAACTCATTCGCGCGATCAGCCAACAGAACAGAATATTTGTCATTGACCTGATCACTTAAAAATTTCTCCTGAAGTCCCAGCTGATCAATCTTAAGTTGCATATCATTCATAATGTGACTTTGCTCATCAACTACCGATTTACGCGCGCTAAAACCCATCTCAACGCCACGAATTTGCGATGAAATTTGCTCAAACTCATCTTTAAGCTTGGCGTAACGCCCTTCAAACTCTTTAGCGTCAGAAATCATACGCTCCAGATTGACTTTTTCGACTTCCAAAATGTGTTGGTTCTCAGTCAGTTCACGCGAGTTGTTTAAAAATTCTTCGTTAATGCGAGACAGCTGCTCAATTGTTAAATCCAAATTCGAATTGGCGGTACCTTCTTGGCGGCGATAGCCTTCAAGCTCCTGTTCACGAGCTGCCACCTTAACTTTTAATTCGGTCGCCAAAGTACGCTGAACTTCACCATCGCGTTTCTGGCTCTGCAGTGATTCAATGGATTGATTAATTCCCGTTTCAAGCGCCAAAGTTTTCTCTACTATTTCTTTCACCGCATTTTGACACTGAAGAAGTTTTTCATTTTCTTCTTGCAAAACAGATAAGATAGAGTTTTTTTCGTCTTCTTGTTTTTTGTAGGCGATTTCGACGTTTTTTAATTCGTTTTCAGCACGCTCAAAATCTTTGCGAAGCTCGGCTAATAAAATTTCTTTTTCATTACTACGTTTTGCCGCATTTTCGTAATCAGAGCGTAAGGTTTTAAGCTGCTCTTCTTTTTTCTTAAGGGCAATCTGCGCGAGTGATAACTTTCCTTGCCATTCTTCTTTGCGATCTCGTAGCTCTTTAATCTCTCTTCGCCGTCTCAAGACTCCCGAGTCTGCCCCCTGCTGAGCACCACCGGTAATAACCCCGTCTGCACTTAGCGTGTCTCCATCTGTAGTTACAAACGACCAGTTGGGATGCATTTCTCTTAACTTGAGCGCGGTTGAAATTGAATCAACAATCGCAAAGCCATCGAGTAAAATGCTTACTTGATTACGATATTGATCTGGTGCACTTACCACGTCTTTCAAAATTGCCGCTACACCCTCACCTGAGGGTATTTTATCGACTCCTAATACGCCTTTATTATACAAATCCGATGCTAAAAAGCTCGATCGTCCCTTCGACTCACCTTTTAGATATTGAACCGCTTCCAATGCCTGACTATGATCATTTCCAAGCAAATATTGTAAGCGGGAGCCCAGGGCAGCTTCCATCGCTAGTTCAAATTCTGATGGAACCTCTACAACTTCAGCAACTGGCTGAAATCCCACTGTATCGCCTAATTGCGACTCCGCCTGTTCTTGCCGGCTTCGCTGCCAAAACATAACGGTGCGTACACCCTCTTCAAATCCTTCAAAATTAGAATGTAAATCTTCTAAACCATAGAGACGACTAATAACTTGATTTAATTCATCCTTAAAGTTTTCAACCTCTTTGTACTTCGCCTGAACTTCATTTTCGACAATAGATATGTTTTGTGCGAAGTTTTCAACGTCATTCATTATCTGAAGTTGCATCTGTTTTTCAGACTCTAACTGCGAACCTATTTTGGCGCGGCGTCCTCCAAACTCTGTACATTTTTTACCCAGCTCTTCGGTTAAAGTGGTAACATCAACCAAACGACGATTCATCTCTTCGATTTTATGAATTTTAATTTCACTTTGCGCCATCATATGGGTTTGTGACTGCTGAAGAGCTAAATACTCGCGACGTTTTGTCGAAATTGCCTCATCAAGTTCATTGATACTTTGTTCAAGATGAGCAAGGGCCGTACTCTTTTCAGCATAATCAGCTGACAAATTCTTATGTTCTAAGTCTAGCGCTTCCACTTTCGCACGCAAACTTGCGACCTCTTGATCAAGGAGCTCACGGCGCAATTTTAGCTCGCCCGCAGCAGAGTCTGAACGCTTTTCGTTTTGACGACCCTGCTCAATTTTAAACTGCAACTCCATCAACTGTTTCTCTTTGGTCAAAACATTGTTCTGCTGTTCAAAGTGTAACCGCTGGCAATCATTAACTTCTATTTCTTTTTGCGAAAGTTCCAAACGGTGCTTTTGTACATCAAGCTCCATCGTGCTCAACTCGGTCTGCATTCCTGCCACGGCTTCAGAAGCTCTCTGCCATTCGGATCTCGCACTCTCTAACTGGGATTTAAAATCCAAAAACTTTCGCGCTGCCAACCAAAGATCCAAATCTTTTACCTGGTCACGTAATTCGCGATAACGTTGGGCTTTTTTAGCCTGTCTTTCTAAAGAAGATAATTGGCGTTTCAACTCCCCGATAATATCTTGTAAGCGTACTAAATTCTGGTCCGTCGCCTCAAGCTTTCGAATCGACTCTCGCTTACGCGCCTTAAATTTTGTAATCCCAGCGGCCTCCTCGATCAAAGAGCGCCGCTCTTCCGGCTTAGCGGTAATAATTTTTCCGATAGCTCCTTGTTCAATAATACTAAAACCCTTTGCTCCGGCCCCCGTATCCATAAAAATTTCTTGGACATCACGAAGTCTTGAAGGTTCTTTATTGATAAGGTACTCAGACTCGCCACTTCGATGAAGCCTTCGAGTAACCATTATCTCACTAAATTTTGCATATTTAATCGGGAACGGGCCACCGTCATTCTCAAGAGTCAGCGAAACTTCCGCCAGACCCATTGGTGAATAACCTTCAGAGCCAGCAAATATTACATCTTCCATGGAACTGCCACGAAGGTGTTTTGCCGACATCTCTCCCATAACCCATATCAACGCATCAACAATATTTGATTTACCACAACCATTGGGCCCAACGATCCCCGTAATACCCTCATCAAATTGAATGACGGTACGGTCTTTAAACGACTTAAAACCAATGAGTTCTAGTTTTTTAATCCTCATATTGTTCCTTAGTTGGCGTTAAAGTTGGCGAGCTTCTCTTCCATGTACTGATTTAAATGATCGATAGATACGCGATCTTGTTTCATATTATCGCGATGACGGATGGTAACCTTTTTATCATTCAAAGATTCAAAATCGACAGTGATACAAAGTGGAGTACCAATTTCGTCTTGACGGCGATAACGCTTTCCAATCGAAGCCGTATCATCGTATTGAACGAGATATTTTTTGCGCAAATCCTCAAAAATATCATCACATATCCCTTGCAATTGGGGCTTTTTGCTCAGTGGTAAAACTGCAGCTTTCACCGGGGCTATTCGCGGATCCAAACCCAAAACAACACGCACATCTTCATTCTTTGTTTCTTCATCGATGATACTTTCTTCACGGTAGGCATCGCATAGCAAAGCCAAAAAGAACCGATCACAACCAACGGCCGTTTCAATGACGTACGGAATATATTTTTCTTTAGACGACTCCTCGAAATATTCTAACTTCTTTCCAGAAAATTTCTGATGTTGACTCAAATCAAAATCAGACCGGTTATGAATGCCTTCTAACTCCTGCCAACCGATGGGAAACTGATATTGCACATCGAATGCGGCCTTCGCATAGTGTGCGAGCTCTTTAGGGCCATGAGCATGAAAGCGTAAATTCTCAGAACGAATTCCGTAATCAGAATAAAAATCCATGCGCATTTTCTTCCACTCTTCAAAATAGCCCTCATCTGTTCCTGGCTTCACAAAAAATTGCATTTCCATTTGTTCAAATTCGCGGGTCCGAAAAATAAAATTGCCAGGAGTAATCTCATTTCTAAACGACTTACCAATTTGGGCAATTCCAAATGGCACTTTCTTACGCATAGAAATTTGCACGTTTTCAAAGTTAACAAAAATACCCTGCGCAGTTTCAGGCCGCATATAAACAATTGCCGCTGCATCTTCGACCGGGCCCATATAAGTTTTAAACATCAAATTAAACTGTCGAGGCTCCGTGAGCTCGCCACCACAACTTGGGCATGTTTTAGCGTTATTAATTTGGTCAGCACGAAAACGCGACTTACATTTTTTGCAGTCTACAAGCGGATCTGAAAAGCCGTCAACGTGACCAGAGGCTTTCCATACTGTTGGATGCATTAAAATGCTGGCATCCAAACCCACCACATCTTTTCGACGGGTCATGGCCTTCCACCAAGCCATTTTGACATTGAATTTCATTTCAGCGCCAAGTGGACCATAATCCCAACAAGAATTGAGACCGCCATAGATCTCACTACTTTGAAAAACGAAGCCTCGGCGTTTACACAAAGACACAAGCGCGTTTAAATCTGCTAACCTTCTAATGGCCATTCCTTATTGGCTATATTGGAACTTTGCGTAAGTCAAGAAATCCAGCTCTTGCTTAATGGAGATAAAATAGGGAAACTTATAGGTATTATCAGGAACTAACATGTGAAAAAAATTATTATTTTATTTCCACTTTTCTTGCTCATATATACGGCTTTTGCAACTGAGAATCCGTCTAAAAAAGATGCTGATTTTCAAATCCGTGAGCGTATGCAAGTAATTTCAAAACAGTTGGGTGTAACCTGTACCCACTGCCACAATCTCAAAAATTTTCGATCTGATGAAAAAAAGAGCTTTAAGGTAGCAAAAAAACATATCGACATACTTGATTGGTTAAACACCAAAGGGTTTAGTGGAAATCCAAAAGTTGATTGTTATCTATGCCATCGCGGAAAAGTTCAGCCTGATTTCATTGAGCCCAAAGAACACTAATGTATCATGCGCTGATTTCTACCTGTAAACAAACTTATTTCTTGGCTGCCGGGTTAATCTTTAAATTCGCCCTTGCTGCACCAATGCTTCATACGCCAGCCGTAACAGTTTTGACTTATCTTTATTGGCATTTTTTAGTAAATTTTCAAACTGCGTTTTCACTATACTACTGCCTGCTCCAGCCGGTAGTTCTAATACCTCATACGCATCAAACCATTCTCCGTTATGTTGGAAAACAACATTTAGAGATCTTGCTTCGCCATCAAATTCAGCAAATTGCGGTTTTTTGGGATCAAAGGGTGTTCGATCACCTCCCTGCCGCAAATTCAATTTCGTTTGTGGCGTAGCACCCTTACGCAAAAATAGAATCGACATCACCAGAAGGATGACAACAACGGCATTAACGATTAAATACATTCCCGGTTCCATACCCTAATATTTAGTATCAAGAAAAGACTGAGGGGGCGCAATGAATCCTTTTGAAAAACAGACTAATATTCCCGGCATAAAATCTATCATTGCGGTAGGGTCCGGAAAAGGTGGCGTTGGCAAAAGCACATTGAGCACAAACCTGGCACTGGCAATGGCACGAATGGGTAAAAAAGTAGGATTGCTCGACGCCGATATTTATGGGCCATCGATCCCGAGACTCTTTGGTTTACTAAATCAAAAACCACCGCTAACGAATGGGGGAAAAATTCTACCGCACGAACGCTATGGGGTAAAAATTATGAGCATGGGATTTTTAGTTGGTGAAGAAAATGCTCTTGTTTGGCGTGGGCCAATGATATTTAAAGCGCTTGAGCAGCTGTTAAAAGACGTTGCTTGGGGCGATCTTGATATCCTTGTCATGGATTTACCTCCCGGAACCGGTGACGTTCCGCTGACGCTTGCACAAAAAACCCCGCTGTCAGGGGCAATTGCAATTAGCACTCCGCAAAATCTCTCGCTTGCAGATACAAAAAAATCTATTGATATGTTTCAAAAACTTCAGGTCCCTGTTTTAGGACTTATTGAAAATATGAGCGGACTGTTTCCCAAAGGCGAATTAGATTCGTATTTACAATCTCAGAAAATAAAAAAATTGGGATCGCTACCCTTTGCTTCTGCCTTAGCACAATCTTCAGAAATCGGAATTCCACTTTCTGAAACAGATCCAAGAAATGAAATTGTTGAGACATTCAAGACCATTGCGAAAGAAGTTTTGAATCTCATTTTAGATCCAAAATTTTCTGAACTAAACGCGCAAAAAGGCAAAATGATCTCAAATTGAGGCCTCAGAAAGATACAACTTACTGAAATAACTAGTATTTTGTAGACTTTTATGACAATTCGCGTTATCCTGGTGTTATGAAGTACGTAGTAGCGAAAGGGCCTCTTCTAGGACTGGAAGGCGCTGTCATCATCCCCAAGGAACGGAATCTTGACCCACCGTTTGAGTAGCGGTTGCGGACCATAGCAGATAAATCACAGAGATTATTGGATATTCACAGGAGGTGCTTATCGAGTGATAATCTTCCTTCTTTTGTAAAGGGCAAACTCGTGGGAAACCCGAGGACGCAAAGCAAAAGGGGCTTCTTCCAGCAATGGGTGATGCCAGCCTGGCCGCCAAAGGACTAACTTTAAACTTTCAAGAGGGGGAAACGACATGGACACTTCATTTCCGGGGGACGTTTCGGTCTTGTAATTTATGATTGAAACGTCCTTTTAATTTAACCTGGTAATTTATTTAGAAGTTATACCCGATACCAAGCGTCCCTTGCAAGAACGAGGCGCTAAGTGGACTCAGCGAGCCGTCAGCACGACCAAAATTTATTTGGCGCATAGAACCGCCACCTTCAAAATAAAATCGTGGCGTCACTAACATTTTTCCATGGAAATTATAGAGAAAATTTGCTCCCAATACATAACTGGGATTCAACGATGAGAAATAGTACATAAACTCCATGTCTACCCATTTTGGATATCTGAAAAAAGGAATAATATTGAAGATATTGTCGATAAATTTCGGCATCGACTGAGCCCAAAAAACTCCTCCGCCAACCATGGCAACAGTATCGGTATTCACATTTACGGACTGATAATCAACCAGTAACCCTACAGTAGCATCTCTCTCCCAGATACCTGGAATTAATCGGTAGGCGATATCAAAATGAGTAGAAGAAAATGACTCTAAAAGGTCCATTTTTGTAATGCTCTTTAGGTACTTTGCTTTTAGGCCCCAACGCTGCTGTCCAAACCAGTAGTTCTTAGAACCAAATAAAGTCTCTGACCAATAATTTAAAACTAAATCGCTAATAAGTAATAAATCTTTAGTTTGAACAACGGCAACACCTGAAATACGAGCGCCAATTTCAAGCTGATATCCGCGGTACACATCCACAGATCCCTGGTAATTTCTCGATCCGTACCCAACACCAATGTTGGGTTTACTTACCTGCCCTTTTTGAAGCTTATCGACATACCAAGTGAAATATTGATTTTCATATTTATTGGCAGACCCATCGACGGTTTCAATTTTTGCAGTATTAGGAGTAAACCCATAAATCATCGTATCACTATTGTAGGTGTTCAAAAAACTCCTCTTTGAAATTTTTATTTTCTCCTCAGAACTTGGAAGTTGCTGGTTGATAAAGAGCTCCTGATAAAATGGAATTTCGCCAGCTCCCGATACATATAAGTGAAATTTTTTTACGATATGTCGCCAACTTCCATCTTCTAAAAACTTAATATTTTCCTCAAAAGGAGTGGCCCCACGCGCCCTAATCAATAGCTCTTTTTCTGGCGTTCTGATGGCATCAAGAATTTCGAAAGTTATGGGCTTAGTAAAAATCTCAACTGTTGAGCCATCGGGAAGGCTTGCCTTGAATTTGATGGTATCGCCATCTAGTCCTACCACAACCACACCATTTGGGCGCTCAGATTTGCCATTAATCGTAACCACGATCTCGGCATTTTCTTCGCTGGTCGCTTTAAATCTTGTTTCTCCTGTGCTGGCCGCAATAATTCCAGTACAAAGATTATGTTGAAAGCCTTCCCCCTCATAAGCAACACAATACTTTAAACCCTTGGAGTTTTTAATAAAATTAAACTGATCCTCGTCGACCTTTTCTTCAGTCCAGCGAAAAAAATGTTTCTTGCCCATGTTAGTCTTCGACTTGACGTTAAGTTTTTTTAGTCGCTCTCCTAAATCCCACTTATCGAAATCACGCTGCCACAGAAGTTTATTGTCAGCGGCCTGAAAAATTTGCAGTCGACCATGATCGGGAAAGTGTCCCGGAAATTCGAAAATCAAATTTCGCTTGCCGCCATTCGTGCGATATTTCAAATTCAAATTTTGTGGTCGAATCAATATGGGACCAATCCTTGTTCCTTTCTCATTAACTTCGTAAACGAATTTTGCCGGTAGAAGCTTGCCGCCACTCTTTAAAAAATTAAAATCAACGTCCTTTGCGTTTTCTTTGCCCCGGGGAGCTTTTAGAAATTGGTAGTCTACGGGGAGCCTGGGACCTAAAACCGGAGGTAAATTTTCTGTCTCGTCAGCCTGCAACACCTCACTCTCGGGGGTAGCGGCCGCTCCGATTTCCTCTGCTTTTGCCACGAGCGCATGGATCGTTAAACTAAAATTTAGCAGCAGCTTTAACATTAATTCTTCCCGTACGAAACTACAAACGGATTGGCATCAGACCAATCGGATTGGTATTTTTCATTAACTGCGCGCACACGCCAAAAATTTTTTCCCGCTGGCAATTCAATAGGAAGGTACTCTTTCAAAGCCTTTGATTTACCTTTATAGTAAGAGCTTCTAAAGTCACTATCCAGCGACAACTCAAATTCATATTGAGTGGCACCCTCCACTTTTTTCCAGCCAAGCACCAGGTGGCTGGACTTTTTCGACAGAAACACCATTGACGAATCAAATTTTGGATTGGAACCTACAGGGGCGTATAACCCAAACGAGCGCTCAAAATCAAATTCAGAAACCGGTCCCATTTCTGAAATAGGATTATTGTTTTCATCGAGAGCTGTTACACGCCAATAATATTTTCCATTTCCTTCTACACTGTGCATAGCTGAGGTCTGAGCACTCTTAAAAAATTTAGGTTTTGAAAAATTTTTGTCATTTGCCACCTCAATACGATAATTTTCCGCTAGCGGAGCCGGACTCCAACTCATTTTTGCTTTTGGCAGTGGCGCGCTCATTTCCACATCCGTCAAAACTTTCTCTTTTTTTAAATTAACGGGCATGGGTGTTGGCGGAGGTACCGAGACCATAAGCGATCCAAAAGACTTCTTGCTGGCTTTTGTGAGCGTTGATTCCTTGGCGTTGACCGAATAATAATAATATCCTGGCTTCATGTCTTCCCAATTGAAAATATTCTCTTTTACATCTTTTCTCAATACAATATTTTTTCCCTCTTTGTCTTTGCTGATGACAAGATTATAAATTGCGTTTTCCCCGACAGAATTCCACTCCAAATAAGGCCTACCTTTTCCACTAAGATCAAAAGGTTTAAACCACTTCCCAACAGAGCTAGGTGATCTTCCCGGAATAGGTCGCATCTCGATACGCTTATCAGCGTCTGAAACTGACGGTCCCACAACATCCGTTTTAATAATTTCGGCCATTATTTTAATTTGGAAGGGCACACTCGCCAGGTTTTCGGAGTGCCGCGAGTCGATTCCTCGCACCCGCCAAAAATAATCGCCTGAAGGAAGATTTTTTAGCTTGGCAAAGTGCTCTTTTAATTTTTGACTAAATTTAATTTCTTTGGGATTTTTAAAATCTTTGTCAGAACTAAACTCCAGAGCCACCTCAGAAAACTCACTATTGTCCCATGTAAATTCAAATTCGGTTCCAACTGGCTTGGTGTCGACAGCTTCTAATTTCTCGCTGGGAAAAATAATTTTATAATCTTTTACTATGAGTGTAGATCCCGACGGTGGAGAACTCAACACAGGATTTTTATTTTCCCCGATCGTAAATTCCTGGAGGTTTGTTTGCGTAAGGTCCGTATTAACTCGCCAGTAATAGGTTCCGAAACCAGGCATCTGATTCCACTCAATTTGGTTTCCAA
>FRDC01000974.1_pt1 | contig 21707 bp, 21 predicted proteins | sample 1106171 | NCBI WGS metagenome assembly FRDC01 (sample SAMEA3930566, study PRJEB13176) | freshwater metagenome | biome: Drinking water system; feature: drinking water; material: water | place: Singapore | collected 2014-12-20 | reverse complement strand
CGTCAATTTACACACGCGGCTTGACATCACCGTCCCTCTCCGATGGGTTGACAGCAACGGTAGTGGTCTATAGGGTGTGACGTGGCGTTCAACTCAACGTCGGCTGTCCCATCTTTCGCGCATTCCTCTCCTTCCCAGCGCGTCTGATTCTCAGTCTTCGAGGCCCTCGAATAACGCGTGTCATCAAACTAGGCAGTGCCGTAGTAAATAGAAAAATTCGAGAGCAGGTGTGTTTTCCGCACCTTACCGGTGGGTCAATCGTGAAACGGACACCCACGAGGCTGAGCCGACAACGGTTAGCCGCTCCAAAGTCGTAAAAGGAGATAGACATGAGATACAGAACGAGGCAAAAGCTCGACTGGTATGCATTCGGTGGGGCGCTTGCGGTCATCGCCTTTGGATTCTGGTGGCTCGTGAGATCGTAAGCCCTAAGAAAAGCTTGCCCAAAGAGAGAGAAGGGTCACGACCTTTGGGACTTTCCGAGAGACACCGCGGTCGCATCAAACCTACTGCGACCACGAAAGGTAATGGAGCAGGATAAGCCATCAATGCATGGTGGGCATACGCGACTTTACACGAATGAAGTGTACGGTCATGGAATGGTTGAGCATGCGTTGGCGTTGGATGGGTAAACAAAAGGAGAGAGCGATGCGTACTCTTGTGATCATCGCAGTCGTGTTGTTCTTAGGCGCGCTTCCGATCTGGCCCCACAGTCTCAATTGGGGGTACCTTCCCAGCGGCGGGGTGGGTTTCATTCTCCTGAGTGTGGTTATGCTGGCCTTTGTCAATTGGCTCGGGCGGCCGGCGACTGAAAAGCACTAAGCGCCTCGATCGTAGGACAAGAGCCAAAGCAGTTAGGGAGAAGAATTGTGCCGTCATTCAGCAGGGAAGGTCGGACCGACGTACTGTCGTCCGAAGGAGACTCTTAGATTCAAGGGAGCAATTTCAAATCTTTGGACTGAAATCGGTCACACCGGCAATCAAGTCATGCGTGAAGATCTGCAAAAGCGTAAGGAGATTCTGCCAGTGATTCATCCTCGGCTCTGATTTCCGGTGTAAAGGTGTAAAGGCGTCTCTAGGAAGGCCGATGCGATGACAGTTATGTCGCGTGGTTCAAGAGAGTTCCTGAGCATAAGGGGATGCTGATGGGCAGTCCACGAGGTGGTGAAGTTGAAACGACTTGCCGAGAAAGGCAACAGAATAGCGTCGGTTGAGATGACCAGGCGGGAGCCCATGGATTGTGATGCCATAGTCGTCAGTGGGCGAATCGATATTATGCAAGGGAGGAGTGTGGCCCCGGCCAAATGAGGTACGGAGGTTTTTTCATTGTTTCAGCCGAACTGGGATAGAGACGGAGCGCGTAACTGTAGGCGTATTCTTGGGCGCTCATACAGGTTGCACCTGCAAAGTGGCTCGAGATGACGTGGAACGCCGCGTGGTCGTCTTTCTTAACCACAGCTTTGTACAAAGCGCAGGAGAAATCTCCGCCAATTGCGCACTGTGTGCTGATCACCAAATGCGACCCGTCCGGAAAGGTCAGAAGTGGATCTAGGTTAATGCGACTCATAGGTGCGTTCCCTCTCGCAGGTTAAGGATAATTAGCCCGCCGATCTTCCACTGTGTATGTGTCGAATGACATGGACGCGCGATACGGTGGTGAACTTTTTAGTTTTTGCTTTGCGGCTTTTCCAAACTGATGCTAGACCCATAGAAATTCTTTCTGCGCGGAGATAAGTTCTCGTCGGAGGCATACCTGACGAAGAAGACCAGCAGAACGGGATACGACAGACTATTGCGCTAAACTGAGATTTGGTACGGGAAGTGCGCGGAGAGGACAATAGCCTAGAGAACTTTCTATTTCATACCATGTATCTTGTTAAGGCGTCAAATCTCACGATGGACTCCCATAGATGATTGATGAAGGATAGACGGCAAGGTGGTCATGGTCAGTGTGTCGTGATCTGTTTTCTCGTCCCGAATGAAGAACAGGTTGACGTGGGGCGTGTCATACTGTAGAGTGACACTACATTTCACTCGTACTGGTCCGGTGAGTGATGTGTCCAAATCATAACGGACTTCGCGATCGCATCGCGACCAGGTCCAGTTTGGAGTGGCACCCCGCCAGGTTGTTTCTCCCCTCGGTTCTCTGATCCCGTCATCATGCGATCATACTGAAAGGATATTTGTAGTGGATACGTCTGTTACCGTAGGTTTTCACGCTCTCGGCTTGTCCGAAGCACTGTTGCACGACTTAGCGAATTTCGGCTTCTCCTCACCGACTCCCATTCAAGAACGTGCCATCCCCCCTGCGCTTGCGGGGCGGGATGTCATCGGATGTGCCCAGACCGGGACCGGGAAGACCGCCGCCTTCGTTATCCCAATCATCGAGCGGCTTGCAGCTCTTCAGAAAGGGCAGCCTCAAGCGTTGATCCTGGTGCCCACGCGAGAGCTGGCATCGCAGATCTTGACGACAATCGAGAAGTTGGGGCGGAGTCGGCGCGTGTCGGCAACGGTCATCGTTGGAGGCGCGGATATGCAAGCTCAAGTGCGGGGCTTGCGGCAGCGACCGGACATCGTGGTCGCGACACCGGGGCGTCTTCTCGATCACATGTGGAACGGCACGATCCTATTGTCGTCCATAAGGATATTGGTGTTGGATGAAGCGGATCGGATGTTGGACATGGGTTTTGCTCCGCAAATCAATCAGATACTCGATGCTTTGCCGGAACAGCGACAGACGCTTCTTTTTTCGGCTACCTTGCCGGCGGACTTGGCTCGGTTGGTCCAAGCCAGCGTGAACAGTCCGGTGCGTGTAATGGTCGCTCCATCTGCGACGACGGCCGAGGGGGTCACGCAGGCGGTGCGTTACACATCCCATGTCGGCAAACCCGATCTTCTGTTATCTCTCTTGGGGGCCGATCAGGGGACTGCGCTGGTGTTCACTAAGACCAAGCACCGTGCCGATCGGGTGGGACGCCTACTAGGCCGTGCGGGCCATCGAGTGGCCGTATTGCATGGAGACCGCAGTCTGTCGCAGAGACGCGCCGCCTTGGAAGGGTTCAGACGCGGAACTTTCCGTGTGTTGGTGGCGACGGATATTGCCGCCAGAGGGATCGACATCGCGAACATCGGTCATGTGATCAATTTCGACCTCCCCAATTGTCCTGAAGATTATGTGCATCGCATCGGTCGTACCGCACGGATGAAGACCACCGGTCGTGCGACGAGCTTTGTGACATCTGAAGACCAGCGTCAACTGCGGGACATCGAGCGTCTGTTGGGCCATGCAGTCCCGCTCGCTCCCGGAAGCGAGGCTCCTTCTCCGGCAACTGCTCCATCCCGTGAAGGTGTTCGACGGAATGAACATTCGTCGAGTCCGGCGATGCGTTCCCGACCCCATTCCTTCCGCCACGCGAGAAAGTCCCGTGTCGAACCATCATCGTTTCGCGAGGCCACAACGATCCCTACATAAAATGAAAAAATAGTTCTTAGAATCCGCCTCGTGAGATACAGTGTCCTTCACGAGGTGGATCGACATGCAGCTGTTTCAGCAGTCAGACGCGGCACGAACCAAGGCGCGGCAGCATCCCCGAGTACGTATTCCGAGGCCATTCAGCTGTTCCCTTTCACCGCTCGGAATCAGATGGTGGTTTCGAAAACCAATCAGGGAAGTTGGGCTGGTCTACGATCTGTCCCAGCATGGTGTTTGCGTGAGTACCGAGGCGTCGATCAAGCCGGGCGAGCAGGTTTCCCTTGCGCTGCGATTGGCCAAAGGTATTCCTCCGGCGGAGGTGGCGGTGGCCACCGTGTGCTGGACGAACCATCAATTCCATGGGCTTGCGTTCAGGAGGATTTCTGAGTCATCGTTTAGGCAGCTCACCGAGTATATGGAAGCCTCGGACCCAGAGAAAGAATAACGGATCATGGATGATCGAGACGGCCAGTCCGCCACCAGACAGAGTATTCCGCAATTGCGAAAGCACCCTCGTGTACGGGTGTCGGCGCCTTTTCCCTGTTCCTTCGCCAGGGTGGGTTTGTTGAGGAAAGGAGGGGGCGAACAGGGGTTGGGGATCGTCTATGACGTATCGGCAAAGGGGGCGCGCGTGATGACCGAAGCCGTGATCACGCCGGGCGACCGAATTGCCATGCGTTTGCGATTGCCCGATCAGGGGGCATCAATGTTTATCGAAGCCGCCACGGTTCGATGGGGAAAAGAACACACCTATGGAGTCGAGTTCGAAGGACTGTCGCCAAACGATAATAAGCACCTCCAAGCTTTCATGACCCACCAGTCCCGGTCTGGCCAGCCTCTTGTCGCCTGACTTCCTACGTTTGAAAGATGATGCTCCGATAGGACCCGAGCCGAGGAAGCACTTAATCTTCGCGTAGAGGGACGAATTGCTTGCGGAAGGTAACGACCTTCACGAGATAATCCCTCGTTTCCTGGTATGGGAGGTTCGTGCGCAATCGGTCATAGACGGCCGGTGGTTCGAGGCTGTTGATATGATTCAAAGCTGCGATGGAGTCGCTGGCGAATGTTTTAAAGACGTTGCGAGGTCCTGTGTTGTAGGCTGAGATTACGCAATATTCCCTCGAGACTTCATTATCGATCTGCTCGAGCAGATTATACGACAGGACGTTGAGATAGGCGCTGCCGAGCTCGATGTTATTCTCGGGGTCGAATAGATACTCGCGTGAGGGAATCGTATCTTTCCCTTTGGCTCTCCGATAGGCATCCCGGCCTCCGCTGGTCGGAACCAGCTGCATCAAGCCGTAGGCCGGGGCGGAACTCACCGCAAAGGGATTGAAGTTGCTTTCCGTTCTGATGACGGCAAAAATGAGGCTTGAACTGATTTTGAATTGTTCAGCGAATTTGGCGACGGTCGCCCGATATTTGTCCGCCTGTCGGTTGGAAAAATTCGCGACCATCTTGATGTCGACGAGCAGTGCTTGTTTGGTCGTCCCATTCTGGTCCACCGTTCTGGTTTGCGCGCCGTCGAGCGTCGAGGCGGCAAACGTTTCCGCTTGAGCCGGGGTGCGAATCGGTTGTCCCTGTTGATCCAGCACCAAACCCAATAAATACGGAGGCCGGTCGCTGGTCAGCTTGATCGGCTTATCGGAAAACAGATCGACGGAGCGTGGATCGTCCGGCGTGAGCAACGTCGTGATGATCGCGTTCTTCAAACTCTCCTTCGGAGCTTTGTCATCCAATGTTTCTACTACGATCGATCCATTGTCGAAGTCGACGATGGTCCGGCTCATATAGTTCTGCGTGTATTTTACGTATTTTTTCTGTTCGGGCACCCGCACTTCCTTCTCGCCCCACGTTTGTTTCACCCGGCCCGTCAGCGCGGTCATGAGTGTGTTGAAATCCCGTTGAATCGTCCGCAGGTCCCTGATCACGGCCTCGGGGTTGCGTTGATAGGCGTCGACGCGCTCTTTAAGGATGTGCTTGGGATCTTTGCCGGTGGCAATGTCAAGGACGGTCCTCCCTGTGCGACTGCCGAGCACTCGTTCAGCGTTCGTGAGGACGCGGTCGGTGGATTCGCATCCCGCAAGAAGGGCCAATGAGGCCAGGAAAAACGATCTGATCCGCATGGTAAGGTCTCCGTATTGGGCGCCGCATTCTACCTGGTTGTGATAAGGAGTAAAAGGGATCTGATTCCCGAGCGCGGGTGGTCTTGGGTAAGTGGAACGAACTACTTGATGGCGACCGCTTTCACTTCTTTGTAGGTCGTGTGGCCTTGCAAAACTTTCTGAATGCCGTCTTGCACGAGCGTCGTCATCCCTTCTTCGAGTGCGGTTTTCAGCATATCTTCGGTACGTGCCTTTTGTTGGACCATCCGCTTCATTTGATCGGTTCCCAAGAGCAATTCGTGCAAGGCGACGCGCCCCCTAAAACCGGACCGGTTGCAGGTCTCGCAGCCCTTCCCACGGGAGAGTCTGAATGTATTGTCCAGTTTGATGTCGAGCTTATCCCAATAGTCCGCTCCGTATCCGAGGCGGAGTTCTTCATACTCTTCTTTGGTGCCGATGTACTGCTCCTTGCAGTCTTTGCAGATTCGGCGAGCCAACCGTTGTGCAAGTACCCCCAGCATGGCATCGGCAAAACTGAATGGATCGCAGCCCATGTCGAGCAGGCGCGTGACCGTTTCGACGGCACTGTTGGTATGGAGTGTGCTCAATACCAAGTGGCCGGTCAACGACGCCTCGATGCCGGTGTCTGCCGTCTCTTTATCCCGCATTTCTCCCACCATGATGACATCGGGATCGGCCCGGAGGAATGCCCGCATCGCAGCGGCAAACGTGAGACCGATCTTCGGTTGAACCTGCACTTGACGCAGGCCGTACTGCGTAATTTCGACCGGGTCTTCAGCCGTCCATATTTTGATGTCCGGGGTATTGATATTCCCCAGAACGGAGTGCAGCGTGGTGGTTTTTCCGGAGCCGGTCGGTCCGACGCACAAAATGATGCCATAGGGTTTTTCTGAAATCTCCTTGAGCACTTTGAGGTTCCGTTCCGAAAACCCCATTTTATCGAGGGGCAAGGGTTCACTCGCCGCCAGGATACGCATGACCACGTCTTCGTTGTATCCGGACGTGGGAAGAGTCGCGACACGCAGCTCGATCTCTTTCGTTTCCGAGAGCTTGAATTTGATCTTGCCGTCTTGGGGTTTACGCCGTTCGGCGATGTCCAAACTGGCCATGATCTTGAGTCGCGAGACGATCGCCCGCCGGTAGCTCTGCGGAATTTTCATGTATTCGAAACATTCCCCGTCGACTCGGAAACGGACCAGGGTTTCGCGCTTTTCTCCATACGGCTCGATGTGAATATCCGAGGCGTTTTGGCGGTAGGCATCGGCAATGATCTGGTTGGCCAGACGGACGATCGCGCTGTCGTTTTCGTCGAGCCCCGCTGCGGAGGAGTCCTCCATCGCCTCGGCTTGGGCTTCGGTGACGAGTTCGCCGAGAATGTCGGACACGTTTTCATCGAGTTTGCGTCCGCCGCTGCTGTCACTCTGTCCGGTCGCAGAACTCAGGAATTGGGCGATGTCGCGGCGGAGGCTGACGGCGAACCGAATGTTGAGGCCCGGAAACGTCCGTTTGATGTCTTGAACGCGATCAAGATCACCCGGATCGTCGGTCAGAATCTCGATTGCCGTGCGGTCCCGCTTGAGCGGCATCCAATGGTTCTTCTTCAGGTAGTCGACATTGAGGTTCTTCAGCAGTTCCACGTCGACGATGGTGCGTTCGCTGTACTCGATGTACGGACACTTATAGAATTGGGCGAGTGATCGACCGATATCGAGCTTGGGGACTTTGTATTTTTCGATCAGAATGCTCTCCAGATCGCTCATCCCTTTTCGAGACTCGACGATGGCCTGGTCGAGGTCATTCTGAGAGACCCGGTTGGTGCTCACCAAGAGATCGAACTTGGTGGGATTCTTTTTGGAGGTCTTCTTGAGGTTGAAGAACGCAATCCCGAGCGCTTTTGCGATTTCATCGACGGCTTCTTCATCCTTTCGGGTGAACCGGATCCCGCTCTTCTTATTGAGCAGTTGGAGCACTCCCATCAAATATTTATTGTCGGCGACGATCGGGTAGGTCAGAACTTGCTTCGTCTTGAAGCCGGTGCGCTTGTCGTAGGATGTGTCGTGGAGCAGTGATGGATGGATCGTCCGGAGTTCGGCGAGGTTGTATGCGTCGGCGATATTCACAGGCCGGAGGTATTTGGCGCAAAAACCGGCGAGGCTCTGCTCCGTGATCGGAATGCGGACCTCTTCCACGCTGTCGATGTGTGGAACTTTGGAGAAAATTTCCTTCTTTTCTGAATCGAAGGCGAACAATGTCAGATCTTCCGCGTCGAACAGACCGAGGATATCTTTGTGCAGGTCAAGGAGGATGTGATCGAGATTGCTGGCTGCATGGATTTGGATCGTGATGCGTTTGACATGCTCAGCGTGCTCGACTTTGTGCTGCAGTTCCTGGACATTCTGAGACATCGGCTTGGCGTGCATCCGATTGTGTGCTCTCTAAATCGAGACGTGTACGAATCCGGCTGTGCGTTGGATCCAGGAGAAGCCTCGTTACCAACAATTCCCCGGGTTCCGAATCGTTTTTAGTTTAACCCAATGACTTGGGAAGGCAAGGAAAAGCCGTTTTCTGCGGGCTGATTTCAGTGAAATGCGCGGCGATAGTCAGTCGGAAACTGAGGCATGAATCACGTGATGGATGCATCGGCTTCGGTGGAAAGCATCCTCAAATGGGCGACAAGGTCTCCGAGCGCGATGCGGGATTTAATTCCGGTTCGGCGAATTTTGACCTCCACGAGGCCGTCCGCGAGGCCTTTGTCGCCGACGACGACCTGGAACGGAACGCCGATGAGATCGGCATCGTTGAACTTGACTCCGGCGCGATCGGCACGATCGTCCCACAATACTTCGAGACCCGCCGCCGCCAAGTCGGTATAGAGACGGGTAGCGGCTTCGGTCGTCTTTTCCGATTGGCTGACCGTCAGGAGGTGGATATGGAACGGTGCAATGGGGAACGGCCAGATGATGCCTTTGCCATCGTGATTTTGCTCGATCGCCGCAGCCGCGGTCCGGCCGACGCCGATGCCATAGCACCCCATGATGGCATGACGCTCCTTGCCTTGATCGTCGAGGACGGTGGCGTTCATTTTGTCGCTGTATTTGGTGCCGAGTAGAAATACCTGTCCGACTTCGATTCCTTTGGCGAGCGTGAGCACACCTGGCCCGCGGGGTGACGGGTCGCCGGCTTGCGCATTGCGAAGGTCGGCAAACCGTTCAACCGTGAAATCGCGATCGAGATTGGCGTCCCGATAATGAGTGTCGGCTTTATTGGCGCCGATGACCACGTTCCGCATTCCTTTGATGGCATGATCCGCCAGGATTCGTACATGCCGCAGGCCGACGGGCCCCGCAAATCCTGCCGGCGCTCCTGTGACCTGTTGAACCGTGTCAGCATCGGCCAATACCACGTCCGTGACCTTGAGGAGCCGCGCCAATTTCACCTCGTTTACGTCATGGTCTCCGCGGATCAACAAGGCCACCGTTTCAGTCCCGGCCCGGTACAGCAGGGTTTTCACGAGTTGACGAGAGGGAATCTGCAAAAAGGCTGTCACTTCCTCCACCGTCCGGCGCTGCGGCGTGGCGATCGAAGTCATGGGGCGAAGGGGGGTCATATCGACGTCGGATGGGGCAAGCACTTCGGCCCGTTCAAGATTCGCAGCGTAAGAGCCCCGGTCGCTGTACGCCACCGTGGCTTCGCCGGTCTCAGCCAGAACCATGAACTCGTGCGAGACGTCCCCCCCGATGAGACCCGTGTCCGCTTCAACCGCTCGAAAGGTAAGTCCGCATCGGGTGAAGATTCGGCTGTAGGCATCGTACATGTTCTGATAACTGACCTTGGCGCCGGTTTCATCGACATCGAAACTGTACGCATCCTTCATGATGAATTCGCGCCCCCGCATCAGCCCAAAGCGCGGGCGAATCTCATCCCTAAATTTCGTTTGGATTTGATAAAAATTGAGCGGAAGTTGGCGATAGGACCGTACTTCTCGTCTGAAGAGATCGGTAATGACTTCTTCGTGCGTCGGACCAAGGCAAAAATCGCGCTCGTGACGGTCCTTGAACCGCAACAGCTCTTTCCCGTAGTAGTCCCAGCGGGCTGTCTCCTTCCATAATTCAGCAGGGGAGGCGATCGGCATCAGCAGTTCTTGCGCGCCGGCGCGGTTCATCTCCTCCCGGATGATTTGCTCGATCTTGCGTATGACGCGGAGCCCCAATGGGAGATAGGTGTAGATTCCCGCCGCAACCTTTCGGATCAAGCCGGCGCGCAGCATCAACCGGTGACTGATGGTTTCCGCTTCGCCGGGATCGTCCCGTAGGGTTGGGATAAGTAACTGTGAGGTTTTCATGAAAGGTCTAGCGGGAGAAGATGCGTTCCAGATCATTCCAAAAGGCGAAGATCATGACGCCGACCAATAACACCAACCCGACCTGTTGAGCGACTTCCCGTTGTCGTTCGCCCAGTGGTTTGCGCAGAATGCCTTCAATCAAGAAAAAGAGCAAGTGGCCACCGTCGAGGATCGGGATCGGAAGTAAATTGAGGACGCCGAGATTGATGCTCAGGATGGCGATCAAGAACACGACGTTGGAGGCGCCCTGAGAGGCCGCCTCACCGGAGATATTCGCGATGGTCAACGGTCCGCCGATGTTCTTGCTCGAAATGTCCCCTACCACGACTTTATAAAGACCGATCGCCGTCAGCTCGGTCCATCCCCATGTGGCCTCCAACCCTTGATAGACGGCCTCTGCAGGATTGTCGGAACGCATCATCGAGCGGCCCGGGCCGGAGATTCCTATTTTCCCCACTTCGATGGTCTGTCCGTTCACGGTTACTTTTTCACTGGCCGGCGTGATCGTCAAGGCGGTGCGTTTTCCGTCGCGAAGCACTTCAAATCGTAATGATTTCTGAGGATGCTCTCTCACTTGGGTGGTCATCTGGGCCCAGGTATAAATGGTTTGTCCTTCTATCGCGAGCACGCGATCGCCCGGTTGGATTCCGGCTGCGGCTGCCGGTGATCCGTGCATGACCGACGTGACCACGGGAGGTGTTTCTTCGATGCCGATTGTATACAGGGGTTCGTCTTCGCTGACTCCCTCTGCGGTGATCTTCACGGGCGTCGCCGTGAGTGTTTTTAGTTGACCGTCCCGTCGGATTTCGAGCGAGACTGGTTGGCCGTTGCTCTTGGAGACAAGGTCCAGGAGTTCTGTCTTGGTCGAGATGTCTTTGCCGTTGACCTTGACGATGCGGTCTCCGACTTCCAATCCAGCCAGCGATGCGGGAGAGTCGGGCACAAGTGCCTCGATGTCGGCGCTGAGATCTCGAAAGGTCGGGACCGGAAGCGGCGCTCCCGTCGAGAGCCATCCCGCGAAGATCAGATAGGCCAGGATGAAATTGAAGCCGGGACCTGCGGCCACAATCAAGACCTTTCCCCAAAGGCCCTGGTGCGAAAACGATCGACGACGATCGTCGGGTGTCGCAGCTTCCGTCTCATCCTCTCCGAACAATTTGACATAGCCGCCCAGCGGGACGGCGGACACGAGGTATTCGGTGTCACCGACTTGCCGGCCGAACAACTTCGGACCGAAGCCGATGGAGAATTTCAGGACTTTGACTCCGACCCAGCGGGCGGCGAGAAAATGGCCGAGCTCATGGAAGGCGACAAGCACGCCCAGAACTACAAGGAACCACCAAGCTTTCTGGAGGAGCAGCCACAACGTATCGGGGGACCAGGCAAGTACGGACGTCATCGGAACTCCCTGTCGTGTAAGACTTCTTACTCTAACACTCGCCGCGTGAAATGCAAACAATCGTTAGCGAGGTAACGCATGTACCAACGATTCGGCCTTCTCCCGGGCCCATCGATCCGCTTCCAGTGCGTCATCCAAGCGAGTAATCTCTCGACGAACATGCGCTTCCATCGTACTCCGAATGACCTGCGGGATTTCACAGAAGCGAAGGCCGTGATTGAGGAATGCCTCGACCGCGATTTCGTTCGCCGCGTTCATCGCGGCGGGCATCGTACCGCCGATTCGAAGCGATTCGTACCCGAGATTGAGACAAGGAAAGCGATCATGGTCGGGTTTGCAAAAGGTCAAATGTCCAATCTCCGTCAAATCCAGTGAGGGAAGATCCAAGCTCATTCTGGCGGGATGTCGCATCGCGTACGAGATCGGGGTTCGCATGTCCGGGAGTCCGAGTTGGGCGATCATGGAACGGTCTTTGTATTCTACCAAAGAATGAATGATGCTTTCTCGATGAACCAGCACGTCGATATTGGACTCGGGAATGTCGAAGAGCCATCGGGCTTCCACCACTTCCAATCCTTTGTTCATCAACGTGGCCGAGTCGATGGTGATCTTGGAACCCATTTTCCAATTGGGGTGCTGCAGAGCCCGTTCCGGTGTCACGCTCTGGAGTTCCTCCTGGGCCAGCGTCCAGAGCGCTCCACCGGACGCCGTGAGGATCAGTCGCCGAACATCTTCAATCCGATGTCCTTCCAATGACTGAAAGATGGCGCTGTGTTCGCTGTCGACCGGAAAAATCCTGACGCTATGTTTCCGGGCTTCATCCTGCATCAGCTTACCTGCCATCACCATCGGCTCCTTATTGGCGAGGGCAATGTGTTTTCCGCTGCGGATGGCGGCCAAGGTCGGGACGAGCCCGGCCGCTCCCACGATGGCGGAAATCACCAGTTCGGCATTCGGCATCGAGGCCACCTGTGTGATGCCTTCTTCACCGGCCAGGATCTCAACCGGAAGATCGGCACACCGGCTTCGGAGCACCGCTGCGGAAGATTCCGTGGAGACCGCCACGGCTTCGGGTCGGAATTCGCGGATCTGCGATTCGAGCTTGTCGACGTTACCTCCCGCCGTCAGTCCGACGACGCGGAATTCATCCGAAAAGCGCCGCACGATGTCGAGCGTATTGGTTCCGATCGATCCGGTCGATCCCAAGATGATAATCGACTTCATATCCTCTCCTCTCGCATCTTCTTTATAGAGGCGGTGACAGGCCGCGAACGCAGGCGACATAGTAGTAGAAGGCGGGGGCGGTGAACAAGAGACTATCGATGCGGTCCAGCATCCCGCCATGGCCCGGCAGGATGCCACCGGAATCCTTAACACCCGTTCTTCGTTTGATGGACGATTCGAACAGGTCTCCGAGAAGACCCGTTCCCGTCAGCAGCACACCAAGAATCAACGCATCTGACGGTGTAAGCCGCGCGGCGAACCACCACTGAGCCAATAATGCGGCTCCTATGGCCAGTGCGAGACCTCCGAGGACTCCCTCGATGGTCTTCTTGGGGCTGATCGACGGCAAGAGCGGGTGTTTGCCCCATAAGGTTCCGGTGTAGTAGGCGCCGGTATCGGAGGCCCATGTGACGATCGCCAGAAACAGCGCGAGAAATTCGCCATCCGGCAACGAACGGGTCGATACCACAGTGCTCAGGGGGACGCCAACATATAGGACACCGAAGAGGAGGATCAGGCTATCTTTCACTCGAGAATTCGCCTCGCCGGACAATAAGGAGACCGCAATGGATCCGACGAGTGCCGAGGCCGCCAGAAGATTCACCAAGGCAAGCGACAGGTGATCGCGGGCGACGACCAAGACAAACGCGGCAAGTCCGACTCCGACGATGAGACGGTTGAACCGAGCTTGAAAACAGATGTGGTAGAACTCCAGCAACGCAATGGACCCGACGGCTACCAACAGCAGCGTCAAGGCCCATGGAGCAAGGTGTACGATAATGACGTAGACCCCGGGGATCAGCACCGCGGCCGTATAAAGACGCCGGCGATCGAACTGTCGGGGGCGTGTGGGTGGGGTGGTCACGGATGTCGAGCAGTGGGCGATCGCTTTGATGGTGAGTGGATATCCCACAAGGGTTACGACGGCACGGTGCTCAGCACGCGCCCGAAGCGGCGCTCCCGCCGTTGATACTCGATCAGTGCCAAGAGGAACTCCCGTCGCCGAAAATCAGGCCACAAGGTCGGGGTGAAGCACAACTCCGTGTAGGCCAGCTGCCACAGAAGAAAGTTGCTGATCCTGGTTTCTCCGCTCGTTCGAATCAATAAGTCCGGATCCTGGAGCGGATGGGTGTAGAGATACTGCTGGATCGTGGTTTCGTCGATATGGCTCTGTTGGACGGTTCCTGTCCGGACATCCTCAATCAGTGCCTTGACCGCATCGACGATCTCTGCACGTCCGCCATAGCTGAGGGCGACCGTCAGGATCAGCTTGTCGAGATGCGCCGTTTCTTTTTCGGTCGTGTGAACCCAGTGTTGAGCCGACGGAGGCAGCAACTCGTGGCGACCAATGGCGCGGAAGCATACGCCTTGTTCGATCAAGCTGGTCCGTTCCGTGGAAAGATAATGCTCCAAGAGTCCCATGAGCGCGCTGATTTCCTGGGTCGGCCGTTTCCAATTTTCCTGCGAAAACGCATAGATGGTCAGCGCATGGATGCCGAGTTCCAGACAGAGGGTGATCATCTCTCTGACGGAATTGATCCCTTCACGATGGCCTGCGATGCGCGGGAGACCTCGCAGTTCCGCCCAACGACCGTTGCCGTCCATGATGACCGCGACATGTTTCGGGAGCAGGTCCGGCTCCAACTTAGCGGTCAGTTCGGTTTCGGACAGGTGCTCAAAACTCGAAGGGGGGTGGTGTGCCATACGGACCTAGAGTCTGCTCCTCAATGTCCAACATGAGAGAAAAGTGGGGAAAGTCTACTGGCGGGGGTACGGAATGTCAACGATAACTAAGATCAACTCAGGAACTACGTAAATTGACGTGATGATAGGATCCAGCGCATTGCGGCTACGGAAATGAATGGGCTATACTCGCCTATCATCAGATGGATGGCGAGGAGGAAATCCGACGTATGCTGGAGCCGGTCCCGCTGAGCAGATTCGGTGTCACGGAAGTCGAGGCGCAGCACGCGCTCGACCGATTGAACGTGAGGGACGTTGATTATGCGGACCTCTATTTCGAATCCCGCACTTCGGAATCGGTTTCGATGGAGGAAGGGATCGTCAAACGTGCCGCCAAGAGCGTATCCCAAGGAGTCGGGGTCCGGGCGACCGCAGGTGAAAAAACCGGGTTTGCCTACTCGGATGAATTGACGAAGAAGGATCTGGAGAGCGCGGCCGATACGGCACGGTACATCGCCAACTCCCCCCGGGGAGGCGCACCCGTTCCGGTGCCCGTCCAGCGCCGACCGACCCGAGATCTGTATCCCATCGAACGGGCGAAGGCCGAGGTTGCGACGGCTGATCGTGTGGCGCTGTTGAATGAAATTGATGCCGAAGCCAGGCGATACGATCCCCGGATCAAGAACGTGATGGCATCCTTTAACACGGAGTACAAGGTGGTGGTAGTGGCGACCTCCGACGGGTCGCTGGTCAGCGACGTTCAACCATTGTCCCGGCTGCAGATCACCTGTATTGCCGAGGACCATGACAATCGACAGGTCGGGAGCTTCGGCGGGGGCGGCCGGGTTGGGTTCGAATACTACCGCGAGGACGATCGACATTTGAGTTATGCGCGGGAAGCGGCGAGAGAAGCGATCCTGAACTTATCCGCCGTGGATGCTCCGGCCGGGGTCATGCCGGTGGTTCTGGCCGGCGGGTGGCCCGGTATCCTATTGCACGAGGCGATCGGGCACGGCCTGGAAGCGGACTTTAACCGGAAAAAAACATCGGCCTTCTCGAACTTGGTAGGGAAACGTGTGGCGTCGGACGTCTGCACGATCGTCGACGACGGAACTCTTCCGTTTCGCCGCGGCTCGTTGAATATGGATGATGAGGGCACGCCCACCAGCTGCACGACACTCATCGAAAAGGGCATCCTCCGCCGCTATATCACCGATAAGCTCAACGCCCGTCTCATGGGCATTCCCCTGACCGGTAACGGTCGGCGTGAGAATTATCAAAGCGTGGTCCTTCCTCGCATGACGAATACCTTCATGTTGGCCGGTGAGTCGGATCCCCGAGATATCATCCGATCCGTGAAAAAGGGATTGTATGCCGTTTCGTTCGGCGGTGGGCAGGTGGATATCACCAACGGGAAGTTCGTGTTTTCTGCCAGTGAAGCCTACCTCATTGAGGACGGGCAGATCACCAAGCCGGTGAAGGGGGCCACGTTGATCGGGAGTGGGCCGGAGATCCTCACCAAGGTCTCGATGGTGGGACATGACTTGAAACTCGACAACGGCATCGGAACTTGTGGGAAGGACGGCCAATCGGTGCCGGTTGGGGTCGGTTTGCCGACCATCAGAATCGACGAAATTACGGTCGGCGGTACCCAGAGATAGAAGGACGTTCATGGTCAACGTTCGTCGATCGATCATAAGAACGATTGGCGCATGGCGGATGATTCTCGAGGTAGCGCGATGATGCTTCAGACCCATCCGACTTCAGAGCCTGCCGACGGGTACGCCCAATTGGCTGCCGATGTCCTGGCGCGTGCGAAGGTCTGCGGCGCGACAGAGGCTGATATCGTGGTCGCCGATGGGGAGACCTTCTCGGTCCAAGTACGGGTCGGCACAGTCGACCGATTGACGAAGGCAAGGGAGAAACGGTTGGGATTGCGCGTCTTCGTCGGCAAACGATCGGCGACCACATCCACGTCCGACTTCTCGCGCGAGTCTCTCGATCGGCTCGTGACGGATACCTGCACCTTGGCCAAGGCGGTGGTGGAGGATGACGTGTCGGGGTTGCCCGATGCGGCTCAGATGGCCATGGAGTTGCCGAATCTCGATCTCTATGATGGGACCGTGCTCGATACGGACACGCAGATCGATTGGGCCAAACGCGGCGAGGCTGCGGCGTTTGCCGCAGACCCACGCGTCACGAATTCGGAAGGTGCGGAGTTCGATTCGTCCTCCGGACGAGTAGTGTTGGCGAACAGCCATGGATTCGTCGGGTCCTATAAGAGTTCCAACTTTTCACTGTCCGTCTCCCCCATTGCCACCGAGCCAGAAACCGGCGCCATGCAGCGGGATGCATGGTACGAAGTGCGGCGCAAATTTGCACGGTTGGCCTCCGCGGAATCGATCGGCGAGGAGGCGGCCAGGCGAGCCGTCCGAAGACTAGGAGCGCGCAAGGTGGCGACCAAGCGAGTACCAGTGGTATTCGACCAGGAGACGGCGGGGAGCCTGCTGGCCAACCTATGCAGCGCCGTGTCCGGCTACGGCCTCTACAAACGCGCCTCGTTTCTTCTCGATAAACTCGGCCAAGTCATTGCGTCCGATCTGATGACGGTGTACGACGACGGGCGGATGCTGGACGGCCTGGGTTCGCGTCCGTTTGACGGCGAAGGGTTGGCCACGCGTAAGAACACGATCGTGGAGCGTGGCGTGCTGAAGAGTTATCTGCTGGACACCTATTCCGGAAAGAAACTGGGGCTGCCGTCCACCGGCAATGCCTCACGGAGCGTGGGGGAGAGCCCTTCCGTCGGCCCGACGAATTTCTATCTCGTTCCTGGAGTGAAGAGCCCGCAGGAAATTATCGGTTCCGTCAAGGAAGGACTCTATGTCACTGAGTTGATCGGATTCGGAATCAATATGGTGACTGGCGATTATTCGCGCGGCGCCTGCGGGTTTTGGATCGAAAACGGTGAATTGGCCTATCCCGTCGAAGAAATCACCATTGCCGGCAATCTCAAGCACATGCTTAACGATATCGAAGTGATCGGCAAGGATCTGGTGTTTCGAGGGAGAATTGCCAGCCCGACGCTCAAGATTTCCGAGATGATGGTGGCGGGCAATTAAGGAAAGTGCTGAGTAGAAGAACAAGGAATGAGATAATGTCTCGGTTCGTGCTTCAAGCACAATACTCAGCACTCAGGACTCATGGCTCGGCACTCGCGAAAGCGCAGAGGTGACTCATGGCTGAATCCCTCCGAGAAAGGACCGTTCAGTATCCGAGTGGAAAAGTGGTGACGATGCGGGCCTTCGTGGCGGCCCCGCAAACTAACGATAGACGACCGGCCATTATCGTCGTCCAGGAGTGGTGGGGTCTGTCGGACCATATCAAGGAGATCGCCAGACGATATGCCGCGGAAGGCTACGTCGCGATCGCGCCGGATCTTTACTCGCGGCTGGGGCATGCCCTCACGACGGATGCGGGAGAAGCCGGCAAGCTCATGAATACCCTGAAACAGGAGGACGGTCTCGCCGATTTGAATGCCACGGTGGTCTATCTCAAGTCGGTCCCCGAGGTCGATGCCACGAAGATCGGCGTGACCGGGTTCTGTATGGGCGGCTCTTACGCCCTGATGCTGCCCTGCGTCAGCTCAGAGATCAAAGCAGCCGTGCCGTTCTACGGCCAAGTGCCCAATCCTGATACGCCGATTCAGAAGCTGGCTTGTCCGGTATTGTATCTCTACGGTGAAGACGACGGCTGGATTACGAAAGCGGACGTTCAGCGACTAGCGGCGGCCTTGAAGAAGTACGGGAAAGTCGGCGAGATCAAGACTTACCCCGGCGCACCCCATGCATTTTTCCGAGACACCGACCCATCCGTGTATCGGCCGGACGCCGCGAAAGACGCCTGGACCAGAGCCAAGGCTTTTTTCAAGCAACATCTGGGCTAGTCCGCGCGACCGGAGATCAAAGTCAGAGACGTTGATAGAAAGAGGGCGGGCTATGAGAGCCACTTGGTGCAGCATTCTGTTTGCAATCGCACTCCTTCCCGGCGTCGGTGCAGCCGCCGAGTTGCAGCTCACCAGCCCGACCATCAAGCATAAGGGCACGATCGGCAAGGCGCATGTCTTCAACGGATTTGGATGCACGGGCGACAATGTGTCCCCCGAATTGCGCTGGACCAACGTTCCGAAGGGGACCAAGAGCTTTGCCGTGACGGTCTATGATCCCGATGCGCCGACCGGCAGCGGCTGGTGGCATTGGGTTATCTTCAACATTCCTCCGGATATTTCGGCACTCGCCGCCGATGCAGGAAAGCCGGACGGTCCCGGCGCGCCGCAACGCAGCATGCAAAGCATGACGGACTTTGGCCAGCCCGGATACGGAGGACCTTGTCCTCCTCCGGGTCACAAGCCGCATCGCTACATCTTTACGGTGTTTGCATTGAAGGTGGACGAACTGCCGTTGAAGCCTGAGGCATCCGGCGCGATGGTCGGGTACTTTCTCAACCAGAATGCTCTGGCCAAGGCTTCGTTCACCGGTCTGTACAGCCGCAAGTAAGCACGAACCGGAATGTTTTACCATGCCGCTTGACGCCGACCTCGGAAAGAAAATGCTGCAGCTGATCACGTCGCGCTACGATGATCGACATTGGCGAAAACGCATCGAGAAAACCCTCAGCCTTCCTCAATCCGGCGTCGCCGATCCGATCCAGCAACAAATCTTCATGTATCTCAAGCACGGCTTGAAAGCCTACAAGTCCCGCCGCGCGGATCCCGACTCCTGGATCATCGGTGGCTACGCCACGAAGGAAGTCATCAATCGGGCGAAATTCCAACCGCAGCTCGTCGGCTCCAGCATCAAGAGTGAGGACGTAGCATTCCTGGGAATGGATCCGGGCGAGGACGTGACCGAAGCCTGGTGGGAAGAGATGTTGGTCCAGTGGTTCGACGTGCCGGAGGAAGAGAAACCTGCTAAAGAAGAAGGTAGCGAAGCCAAGGGTTCAGACTCCTCACTGACCATCAATTCGAAAACATAGCTAGTGTTGTCGCTGCAACACGTCACTCCTGAGCAATCAAGCCAGTTTCTTGACAAGCCGCTGACTTACTCCTAGACTTCGCCGAATTCAATGATTGACCGCCTCCGTTTCTCATGACCTAGACTAATGAAAGAGGACCAAACAAAGATTGATACATCAACGGTGCCGCCGTTTTTGCGATGGGCGGGCAGTAAAAAACAACACATTCCTCGACTCAGCCAGTTCTGGTCACCCAAATATACTCGCTACGTTGAACCATTTGCTGGCTCTGCTGCGCTTTTCTTTCATATCCAACCCAAACGTGCTCTTCTTGGCGATATAAACGACGAGTTAATTACTACCCTAAAGACTGTTCGCTTAAGTCCAACAGGTGTGAGTCATGCACTTTCCTCGATGCCGAAGGGGAAGCTGTATTATAACGAGATGAGGGAAACTGACCCTGCTAGCCTTGGTTCAATTATGAGAGCGGCTAGGTTCATTTACTTGAACCGATTTTGCTTTAACGGCCTTTATCGAACCAATAGTAAGGGGAAATTTAACGTTCCGTACGGTGGTGTAAAATCAGGATCCATCCCTTCTAGTGAACAGCTGAAGAAATGTGCAGCGCTTTTGCACCGTGCCGAGCTTGTCAGTTGGGATTTCCGAAAAACTCTAGCCAAGGCCAAGAAGGGTGATTTTGTGTATCTTGACCCTCCGTATGCGGTAGGTAATCGGCGGGTTTTTGTGGAGTATGGCAAACAGCTTTTTTCCGAAAAAGATATCAAAGCACTTAGAAGGATTCTGGAGCGAATTAGCAAGAAAGGTGTGAAGTTTGTTTTGAGTTATGCTGATTGTTCCGAGGCACGTAAGGAATTCTCGAAATGGAGCATGAGGCGAATGCGGACACGACGAAGTGTAGCAGGGTTTTTAGGTGCGAGAAGGAACCACTATGAACTGTGTGTCACCAACTTAAGGCCTAAGGTTTGGAGAACATCCTCGCATTAACAACATACTCTGCCTCAACAAGCTTACATTCTTGCATCATCGGTGGATTTTTGGGCAACTTCCCACAGAGGTTGCCACTATAGAGGTGCAATATGACCGATAACAAAAGAGCAGATACCTTGGTGCCTACCGCAATTGGTGTGAAGACGATCAGGACTGATGAGCTAATACGCAATCCATATAACCCTAGACTTCTTTTTGACAAGGAACCCATGAAGATTCTGAGGGAGTCGATTGAAAAAGTTGGCATCTTGGTTCCCCTCACAGTCTTTAAGAGGCGATCAGACAATGTGTACGTGATTCTTGATGGGGAAAGGCGCTGGCGGTGCGCCAAAGAACTAGGTCGCGAGACTGTTCCTGTAAATGAGGTGGCAGAGCCCACGCGTGCTCAAAACATCGTGACCATGTTCCAGATTCATCAACTTCGTGAAGACTGGGAATTGATGCCATCGGCGCTAAAGCTCGAAGTGCTAATGGATGAGCTCAAAGAAACCAATGACAAAAAACTGGCAGCTTTGACCGGCTTAGACCAGGCGGTTATTGTTAGGTGTAAAAAGTTACTCTCTTATCCTAAAAAGTATCAAGATTTGATGCTTGATCCTGACCCAATAAAGAGGGTCAAGGCTGACTTCTTTATTGAGTTGTATGCCGTTCGGACTGATCGACTCGTGAACAAGATGGACTGGTTTCGTAAGAACAAGTTCACTAACCGGATGTTGGAAAAATATCAGGCTAATGCAGGAATAAAGGCAGTCACAGATTTTCGGTTGATGAAACAGCACATAAGCAATGCCCGAAAAGCAGGTAAGACCAACACAATTACTCGTCGGTTAAAAGAATTTACCGAAGATGACTCGTTATCATTGAGTCATCTTGAGATCAAGTCTGCCGAGATTCACGAAACGGTAAAGCGAATAATGAAGAATATCGACCAGCTTCAGTCAGTTCTCAAGCAGATGGAGGTCGAAGAATTTTATGGTCAAGAAGAGCTTTGGGCAAGGCTTGAGGAATTATCAATCTTGATACGAGACAGGATCGCAAAAGCAGGTCGGAGGCTTAAATGAAAACGCCTCGGCCGCGGGAAGCCGAAGTAGATGTCGATCGGGTAGAAGGATGGTTAAGTGATTTTTCCAGCTATAGACATGGAGTTACAGAAAAGAGAATCGATCGCTGGTTAGATCAATTCGATAACGCTCATAGGGATTTGGCTTCCAGAATCCTAGATTGCGTGGATTATATCCCTCACGAGCAGATTGGTGCTGCGTTTCGCTCGCTACTTGCTGGTTTGCCTGGGTGGAGTAAACATGAAAATCAGCGTCAGGGCAAATGGCGCTTTGTGCCGTTTACTTTGACATCGGGAAAAAGTGGAGACTCAATGATCCACCATTTTCGTATAGCTACAGGTCTAGCAGTTAAGGAAGGTCTGATTTATTCTCCGCGCGGAAT